>Ga0208162_1002016_pt1 | contig 10143 bp, 9 predicted proteins | sample CB_VirMetaG_4_FD_184539 | JGI IMG/M metagenome (GOLD analysis project Ga0208162, IMG submission 184539) | Freshwater to marine saline gradient viral communities from Chesapeake Bay - CB_1508_1M Viral MetaG (SPAdes) (version 4) | ecosystem: Environmental > Aquatic > Marine > Coastal | place: USA... | reverse complement strand
TAAGAAGACAGCTTGAAGAAGCGAAAGATAATTCTTAATCTTAGGAGATAATCAATGAGCGCATTTCAATATAGGAGTGGGTTGGGTAGTTCTGCTGCTTACCAAGTAAGTGCGATACCTTTTCTTAAAAAACAGACTACCAGTTTTCCAGGTGGGGCTACAAAGGAATTTACCTTTCCGCAAGTTACAAAATTTATAAAAATTGTTAATACCTCCGGTACTAGCACTTTGAATGTAGGTTTTTCATACTTGGGTGTAGACTCTGGTGACAATTATTTTACAGTTGGCCCCAACAGTGAATCTGCTATATATTATTGGAGAGTTTCAAGTGTTTTTGTAAAACCATCCGGCGGCAGTGGAGCTATAGAAATTCACGCTGGTTTAACAACAGTTTCGGATCTAGAACTAACCAACAACTGGTCTGGTTCGGTAGGAGTAGGATAAGATGAGTGTTTTTCAGTATAGAAGTGGGTTAGGAAACTCTGCTTCTTATCAAGTAAGCTCAATACCCTACTTGTTAAAGGGCAGCCAAATTACCAATGATACTATAGTTGAAATAGTTTTTCCAAATGTAACTAACTTTATAGAAATTTTTACAACAGCCGGTTCTGGAGATCTAAGAATAGGGTTTTCATCTCTAGGGATCCAAAAATCTGCCCCAGCCGGCACTAACTATATTCTGCATTCAGCTGGGACAAGTGAGATTTACGGCTGGCGTGTAACATCTTTGTTCTTACAGAGACAAGCGACTGCTCCAACGGCCGTGACCGTGGATTATGAGATTCGTGCTGGTCTAACAACAATCGCCGCAAGTGAACTAGCCAATAACTGGTCAGGTTCTGCCGGCGTAGGATAAGATTATTATAAGCTATTTTTAGGAAAAACAAGTATTTTTAAAAAAGACACACTATTTATAAGTGGTATTATACTTTATTAAGGAGTTAGTTAATGTCAATGCTTGAACAAGCCATCGTAGATGCAAAAGACCTTCGTGAGGTTGCAAAAGCAAACGCCGAAGCCGAGGTTCTTGAAAAATATTCATCACAAATCAAAGAAGCCGTCGACCGCCTTTTAGAGCAGGACGACGAAGAAATGGAAGCAGGGGACCTTGGAGCCGAAGCAGAAGCTGAAGTTCTAGACCTTGATGCTGCCGAAGAGACAAGCGAGGTTGAAGACGATCTACCAATGTCTTATGAAGCCCAGCCGGCCGATGAAAAAGAAGAAGCCGAGCAAATGATTGACGACGTTTCTGACTCAATTGAACAAGCTCAAAACGTCCTTGATCAACTCGCCGTAAAAGTAGCGAAAATGGGCGAAGAAGATGGCGACGAAGAAATGGTCACTATTGACCTAGACAAGCTTGAGGACTCCGAAGTAGAAATAGAAGACGCTCCCGGTGAGCCAGATGCTATAGCAGAAGAGATCGACATTTCTGAAGACGAGCTTCTTGGCCTTATGGAAAAGCTTACCGTTGATACTTCAGCGCAAAAAAGCGGCTGGGCAGGACGCCCCGACAGCCAAGTGTTCTTTGAACAAGAGCTTGAGCTAGCCCGCATGAGATCAACTGAGCTTGAAGAAGATAACGCTGCATTCAAAGCAGCCGTTGAAGAACTTACCGAGAGCAAGAACAGTTTAGAAAAAGAACTAACAGAAAAAAACAATATAATAAAGAATACTGCAGTATTGGTTGAAAGCTTGCAGAATAAGCTTTCAGAGTCTCATCTCGTTAACACAAAACTGTTTTATACAAACAAAGCCCTATTAGATGACTCCTTGAATGAGCGGCAAAAAAGTAAAATTGTCGAAACAATCAACCGGGCCGACACGACCGATAAGGTCAAAGCTGTGTTTGAAACTCTATGTGAATCGGTTTCGTCTGAACCTGCAAAGAATGCTGGCCCAGAAAACTTGACTGAAGCGCTAAAAGTTAGAACACTTGTGGCTCGCCCCTCAAAAAAACAAACAATAAGCGAGTCAAGCGACGTTCTTCGTATGAAGAGACTAGCAGGCATACTTTAATATAAAAGGAGAAATTTTAAAATGTCAGTACTTAAGACACTCACAGAGGGCATTGAGCCCCGTGACCTTCACAAGGAGTCAAACGCACTACTTAATAAGTGGGAGCGAACAGGACTTCTTGAGGGTCTAAACACAGAAGACCATCGTCACCAGATGGCTCGACTACTTGAAAACCAGGCCAAGGAGCTTCTTCGTGAATCATCCACAATGGCCGGCGCCGACGTTGAAGGCTTTGCAGCAGTTGCATTCCCCCTCGTTCGACGTGTATTCGCATCACTTGTTGCCCAGGACCTAGTTTCTGTTCAGCCGATGTCACTTCCTTCAGGCCTAATCTTCTTCCTAGATTTCACTTTCTCAAGTGATACCGGCGATCGTCTTAGTAACGATGGCGGAGATTCAATTTACGGCGGCGGCCGAGTTGCTTCACAGATCACCGGAGGTGTTATCCTTACCGGACGTGATGCTGAAGCTGGTCCTTACGCCCTAAACAGTGGCTACGCTTCACCGACCGGAACAATATCGCTCACTTCAGCCCTTACTGTTACTTCTGGTACTGTTGATGCAGATGGTGCATTCGAACTCCCGGCTGCGGGATTTTTTAACACAGGAATGACGCAGCTTCTAGCGGATCAGATTCTTCGTTATGATCCTGATCTTGTTTCAGGCTCAGCAGTTGCTATTGGTACGGCTACATATTCAGACCTCGTTGACGGAGACTTCAATCAGGACAATCTTGTTGCCTTGACGCTCACTGGAGCTGCTCTTATCACCAACACAGAGCAGGTCCGACGTCTTACAACACTTGAGACCATCTCCGGTACCGAATACGTAGCGTTTGTTTGGGCCGCAACGACAGGTGCTGCAGCCGGCGACATCGCCAACGTAGGTTCCCTGATGGCTAACGTTAGCGCCGTCGACGCACCTCTAGCTGATGACTTTGACGGTAGAGGCATAGGAGGTGTTGTTGGAGCCCCCGAATGGGGACTTGAGAATAACGCTGATATCCCTGAGATCGACATCAAGGTCGACTCCGTATCAGTCACCGCAGTCACCAAGAAGCTTAAGGCGAAGTGGACTCCGGAACTTGGTCAGGACCTCAACGCATACCACAACATGGACGCAGAGGTTGAGCTTACTTCAATCCTTTCAGAGCAGGTTGCTCTTGAGATTGACCGTGAGATTCTAGAAGACCTTGTTAAGGGCGCAACTGCTGGTACATTCTACTGGTCACGTCGACCGGGTCGTTTTGTCAACCGTGAAACCGGCGCTGATATCTCAACATCAAATAACGAGAGCCTTCTCGGAGCCGACTTCACCGGTAATGTTTCAGAGTGGTACGAAACTCTCATTGAGACAATCAATGATGTTTCCGCTCAGATCCACCGTAAGACACTTCGTGGCGGCGCCAACTATATTGTTGTCTCCCCTGAAATGGCTAACATTCTTGAGTTCACCGCCGGCTTCCGTGCTGCTGTAACTCACGATGATGACCGTGGATCCGTTGGTGCTGTTCGTGTTGGTTCACTTTCCAAGAAGTTTGACGTTTATGTCGACCCCTACTTCCTACGCAATGTCGTACTAGTTGGTCGCAAGGGCGCTTCCTTCCTTGAGAGTGGCTACGTATACGCTCCGTATGTTCCTCTCCAGGTGACTCCGACTATCTTCGGTGTCGAGGACTTCGTACCTCGTAAGGGTGTCATGACCCGTTACGCCAAGAAGATGGTTCGTCCGGACATGTACGGTCTAGTTGTCTGCAAGGATTTCCTTGGCTAAGAACTAGTCTGAACTAGGATAAAAGAGACCTCCGGTGGAAACACCGGGGGTTTTCTTTTGCCGAGAACTATTTAAGATAGAGCACTTATAAGGAGAATACACGAATGTCTTTGCCTGTCCTAACACCTACTTCCCAAACATCAGCAATAATACTTCCTCAGACCGGGACAGCAACTGATGTGGCCGCAACTTTACCATACGGCATTTATTCTTCATCAGACTCCTTTCTAACAGGCGCCTCAGACCAAGTTGCTTATACTTATAAAATGCTTGGCGGCGACGTTTTGGACATTGAGCTTACAGCCGGCAATGTTTATGCGGCTTATGAAGATGCTTGTATAGAATACTCTTATCTTGTTAATTTACATCAAAGCAAAAACTCTCTTTCTGACCTGCTAGGATCTTCAACTGGTTCTTTTGACTCGGACGGCACAATAATAGCCGGCGACGCTTCCGGCTCAGCAGCTGCCATAAAGTATACTCGCTTTTCATTTGAGTACTCACGCAGAGTTGGTGATGCTGTTGGCACAGAAGTTCGTGTTGGCGGTTTGACAAACATTTACTCAGCCTCGATTGATGTTGAGGTCAATAAGCAAGACTATGACTTAGAAAGCATCTTAAGAGCAGATCCGGTTCATTCATCAAGAGTAGGAACAGATAGTAGAATCTTAATTAGAAAAGTTTTTTATAAAACCCCACAAGCAATGTGGCGCTTCTATGGCTATTATGGCGGTTTGAACGCTGTTGGCAACTTATCTAGTTATGGTCAGTTTGCTGATGACTCAACTTTTGAAGTTATTCCAACTTGGCAAAATAAAGCCCAGGCAATGGCTTTTGAAGACGCTATTTATACAAGAACAAGCGGCTTTTCATATCAGTTAAGAAACAACCAACTTCGTATTTTCCCTTCTCCCACCATTGCCCAGCCCAGAAAGATGTGGATCGAGTATTCAGTAGATGAATCACCGCTTTCTTCGTCTATTGGCTATGTTGAAAAGCAAATCAATGGGGTGAACAACTTAAATACCCTTCCATACGAAAATGTGCCGTATGCTTCTATTAACTCAATAGGCAAACATTGGATTCGGCGCTATGCTCTTGCCGTATCAAAAGGACAACTAGGAGAGATACGTTCTAAGTTTGCCACAGTTCCTATTCCTGGCGAGTCTGTGACGCTGAACGGCACTGCCCTAAAAGATGAGAGCAAGGCAGAAAAGCAAGCCCTTAGAGATGAACTCAAGACCATTATGGACGAGTTGACTTATACCAAACTTGCGCAAGACGACCAAACAAAGATCTCGGCAGTGGTTGAGACCTTTAAAGCTATTCCAATGCCGATCTATACTGGCCCACAAGGTAGCGCATAATGGCAGATAACAAATGGTCTAGACCAGCTCAGCCACCACCGCCACTCTTTTTCAACGAGAAAGAGCGAGATCTGGTAAAACAAGTAAATGACGAACTAATAGAAAGAGTAATAGGACAAACAGTTGCTTATTACCCACTTTCCTTAGAACATACAAACTATCATTCACTTTATGGGGAGGCAATCCAAAAATCCTTCCTTCCTCCAGTTAGAGTATACGCATTAGTCAAATTTGATGGTATTCAAACAGAAACATCAAACTACGGCCTGGACAAAACTGCTTCAATAACTGTAAACTTCCACAAAAGAAGGCTTACCGAGGACCAAGATCTTTATGTTAGAGAAGGAGATTTTGTGTTGTATGACGAGATTTTATACGAAATAACAACCCTTATGGAACCCAGGCTTTTATTCGGGCAAGCAGACAGAAGATTTGAGATTTCAGCCAAGTGCTTGAGATCAAGAGAAGGTTTATTCGATGGACAATAACGGATCAGAAAGATTAATACACATCCCGTTCGAACCCTCAACATTGGAAAACATTGACGAGGCTGTTTTTAACTTTGTCAATGAAGATCTAAACATTAGCACAAGAACAAACAAAGGCTTCAAGAAAGTTCCGGTTATTTGGCAAGGATCCGAACGAGCTTGGTATACAAAGAAAGATCCAAGAACAAATGACATTCTAAACTTTCCGATTATTACTGTTGCAAGAACCGGCCTATCAAAAGATCCTTCAAAAAAAGGAATCTTCCAAGGGAACGTCCCACCAGATTCTAATGGTGCTTCTATTCAGATTGCAAAAAGAATAATGCAAAGTAAAACAGCAGATTTCTCCAATGCATTTGCAAAACAACAAACCGGACAGTCAACGCAGAACCAAAGAAGAAAAAAGACAAAAGTTGTTTATGACTTTATTGGTATACCTCAAGTGGTGCACATCAACCCAACTTATGAAGTAACCCTTACCTCGTTATACACCCAGCAAATGAATGAAATGATTCAGCCTTTTATGGTACGAACCGGAAACATAAACTATAAGGTAGTGGAGAACAATTTTCACCGTTATGAGTCAAACTACAACATTACCGACAACTCAGCAAATTTAGGCGAAGAACAAAGAAAGTTGGAAGCAAAAATCTCTTTTAATTTAATTGGCTATTTATTTGGCGAATATGTCAACGAAGAAAAACCAAAAATAATAATCAGGGAAAGCATTGTAGAATACAAATTTCCAAAAGAAACAACAATTTTAACCCTGTAAGTGTTTTTGAGAATTTTCTAACTATTTATTATTGAACTATAATTATATAATTCAACTAAGGAGTTTAAGCAATGCCCGTAGAAAAATTTACATTTATTTCACCTGGAGTTCAAGTAGCAGAAATTGATCGTTCAGGAATCCCGGCACCGGCACCCCCAATTGGCCCTGCAGTAATTGGTCGTACCTCGTATGGACCAGCAATGACCCCTGTTCGTCTTGAGTCAACAGATGACCTTTATAGAATCTTTGGACCCCCGTCGCCTGGAGGTAGAGGTGGAGATGTATGGCGTGAAGGAAACTTTGCCGCCCCGACTTACGGAGCATTCGCCGCTGAAGCTTACCTTCGCAATAACAGCCCAATAACATTTGTTCGGTTAGCAGGAGAAAAACACCCAGAAGCGACCTCGACCGGTTACGCCGGCTGGACAGCGCTTGAAGCTACTGGCGTATTCGTTGCTAATGCCGTCTCTGGTAATACGGGCTTTGAGCAAGTAACTGCTTCACTCGGCGCAGTGTTTTATTTAACAGATGCAGATGCATCAATACAGCTTATAAGCAACACGAACGGCCAAACCACTCCGGTTGACACCGCTGGTACATTGGTTCAGAATGAATCTTCTAACGCACTTAGCCTTACATTTACGGCAATTGTCGAAAACTACCAAGGTTCCAACCACCTTACTGCCACGTTCAATTTTGATCCAAACTCAGAAAAGTACATTCGTAAGGTGTTCAACACAAACCCGCACTACACAAATTCAGATCTTTATGCTGCCGATACAAGATTGAATTACTGGCTAGGAGAGACTTTTGAAAGTTCACTACAAGAGATTGTGGTTGGCGGAGGCCCCGGTTCTGGTGCGCCAACTACGCTTGTTGGCACGAATTCGAACGCTTTTGCTTTCGTTGCCCCACTAACCGGTTCGGGCGCAGACCTAGCAGAACGTGTCAATGCGTCTGCCGGAGCAAAGAGTGGCCTGGTGTTCGCACAAGATCTTACGGAAGAAACCGCATCCTACCAGCCTCAAAATCAGCAAAAACTTTTCCGTTTTGCTGCTACTGATGTTCGAGGTGAGTGGGACAATAAAAACGTCAAGATATCAATTGCAAACGTAAAAGCAGCAGTTAACCCGACTGTCGACCCTTACGGCACTTTTGATGTTTTTGTGCGAGATGCTAGCGATACAGATAACGCCCTAAACCTTTTAGAGTCATTCACAGGTCTAAATCTAAATCCAGCATCCCCAGACTATATTGCTCGTCGAATTGGCGACAAATACCTAAGCTGGAACACGACTGAAAAATACTACGAAGAGTATGGAACATACAACAATGTCTCAAAATACATTCGTATGGAAATGAATGATGAAGTCGACAACGCTACCGCTAACCCAGCAGTTCTTCCGTTTGGTTACTTTGGGCCAATAAGAACAGCGACCCAAGTAACCACCGGCAGCCAACCTCCGGGTGAATTTATTCCCGCCGCAGGCTTGGCTATTTCCGCAGCCTCAATGTTTGCCGGAGCAACACTTACAACCGGCTCTGAATATTCCGGATTCGCTTTCACTGGTAGCCTGTCGGCTAGTGTTGAGTTCCCTCGGATTTCACTTCGCCAGTCAGGCACTTACGGCGTCTCAACACCGAAGAATGCATTCTACGGTGCACGCACACAAGGTACATTCGCCAGACGTGATAACGGCTATGTTGATTACACCAGACGTCTTTCTTCAGACATAGGCGATCCTTACGGCTCAGGGGGCACGCTTAGTGCCGGACTAGAATACTCTTACATTTTCTCATTAGATGATGTTAGAGGCTCGGCCGCAGTTCCTGTTTATGTTTCAGGTTCACGAGCCGCTGGAAACTCTCTTAGAGGAACAGGGGATATCGATATTCTTCTTACTTCTAGTATTAACTCGTTTACATTACCGCTAGTTGGCGGAACAGACGGCTTGGACATTACAGAGCCAGAGCCTTTTGCAAACCGACTAATCAACGGACAGTCTGAGCAAACTTCATATGAGCTATACTCAGTTCGTAAGGCAATCGACATGCTTAGAGACCCTGATGTGATTGAACACAACGTTGTAACCGCACCGGGCTTGTCCGATCCTCTTGTAACTGATTACTTGGTTGATATGGCCGAGGAAAGAAAAGACACATTGGCTATTATCGATATTGAAAACGATTACAAGTCTCGTTTTGAGTTGACTTCCGGCCAGATACTAACAAACAGAACTAGACTTCCCGATCCTAGCACTGCTGTAAGCGAAATGAAGACACGAGGTTTTGATAGTTCTTACGGTGCTGCTTACTACCCGGCAGTTCAGATAAGAGACCGAGGATCAAACACTATACTGTATGTCCCTGCGACAGTGGCAGCGTTGTCAGCGTTTGGTTATACAGAGAGAGTTGCGGAGCCTTGGTTTGCACCAGCCGGCTTCAACCGTGGCGGCCTCTCAGATGGCTCAACCGGTATTGTAGCAACTGGCGTTTCTAAGCGATTAACCTCAAAGGAAAGAGACGACCTATACGGCGTAAACGTTAACCCGATTGCGCAGTTCCCACAAGAGGGAGTTGTTATCTTTGGACAGAAAACACTGCAGGCCAGCGCTTCTGCACTTGACCGAGTCAATGTTCGTCGGCTTCTTATTTTCATCAAGAAAGAGATTTCTAGAATCGCTAATACAATCCTATTCCAGCCGAACGTTCGTGACACTTGGGCACAGTTCCTTCTTAGAGCACGGCCGCTCTTGGACGATGTCAAAGCTAAGTTTGGTCTAGAAGATTATAGACTTATTCTTGATGAGACAACAACAACGCCTGATCTAATCGATCGGAACGTACTATATGCAAAAGTGCTCCTTAAGCCGACTAAGGCAATTGAGTTTATTGCAATCGACTTCGAAATCTTCCGCTCCGGCGCAAGTTTTGATAGCTAGGACTATTTAAGATAAAGGAGAAATAATAAATGGCATTTTGGAGCAGCACAGCAACTTCTGAACCTCGTCGAAATTTTAAGTTTTTAGTTCAGATCATCGACGACTTCACCCGAATTCCAGTTTGGGTGGTCAAATCGGTTAACCTTCCAGAGATCAACGTTGGAGAATCAGAACACAAGTTTTTAAACCACACCTTCTACTTTCCAGGCACCGTTACCTATAACGAGATTTCATTTACGGTAGTCGATTCTATTAATGACAATATATCACGAAACATTCTTGCAAAGTTTGCAAACTCAGGGTATAATATCCCAGCAGGAGAAAATTTAGCTAGCGAATCCCTAATGACAAAGAGTGACTCTGTTAGGGCACTCGGAAATGTTACTATTGAGCATCTAGGATCCGGAGATGATGGACAAGATGGCACCATTAGCTTTGCCCTTACTAATGCTTGGATTAAGCAAGTTCAGTTTGGCCAAAATTTGGCATACGACAGTGAGGACCTCTCAGAGATTTCAATGACGCTTAAATACGACTTCTTCACTTTCCTTAGCGGCAACGAACCCGTCCCAAGCTTCGGCGCATAAAAACTTACTAACCTCATAGGAGTATAATGAGAAACAATCAAGACCGTTTGGGGGCGACCGAAGTCCCCCAAACATCCCCGGAACCAGCACCTGCAATGGCCCAGCAAGGTGCTGATTTTTCTTTTGTGGCCGCAAATGATATTGTTGAACTTCCATCAGGAGGCGAGTTTTATCCGGAGGACCATCCTCTTC
>Ga0208162_1002015_pt1 | contig 10145 bp, 13 predicted proteins | sample CB_VirMetaG_4_FD_184539 | JGI IMG/M metagenome (GOLD analysis project Ga0208162, IMG submission 184539) | Freshwater to marine saline gradient viral communities from Chesapeake Bay - CB_1508_1M Viral MetaG (SPAdes) (version 4) | ecosystem: Environmental > Aquatic > Marine > Coastal | place: USA... | reverse complement strand
TTAAGTGGTATATGTAGTCTGACCATTTTGCCGTCTGTTGTTCCCCACGTTGGGTCTGTTTGGTCTGTATGTCTTTTAAGTTCACCACCACCTGGTTTTAATGTCATAAATCTAACTCTATCAAATTCACCAGGTATTTTATCTAAAAATTCACCTAATAGTTTTTTTTCACCTTCTAATAAATCATATAAATCAGTCTGTACTAAAGGTCTATTTTCTGTATTGGCTGCTTTTTTATCTACATATTTGCTGTCTTTTTCAAATCCTAAAATAGATAAGGCTTGCCAAGATTGTTTTTTATTATAGTTACTATTGTGATTTGTATATTTTAAATTTAAATTTTGTAGTTCGTGTACTAATTTATCTATAATCTTTTCATCAAATTTAAGTAATGTTCTTGCCATATTAATATTTTCAGTATCAGTAATAGGATCAAATGTTCTATTGCCTTTATAATATATTCCAATGACATCACTAAACGTATTTACTTTTGTACCTATTTTTTTAAAATCTGATTTAACTACAGCAGACTTTACAAGTTCATTTTCTTCAAATATATGACACCAGACAGGTTCTGATATTTCTTTTAATACATTAATAATATCATTTTCAGATTTTGTATTAGCAGATATTTTTTGTATAACTTTATCACCTTTTAATACTGTAGCAATTTGTGGGCCTGCATTAAACATATTTACTTTAGAAGTTGTTTTAGCAGTTCTAATTAAATAAACTACATTATTATTTTCTACTATTTGACCTTCACTTAAAACGCCTGCAATCGTGTTTTTCTTTGCTTCTAAAAATGGACTATGACAATATTGATTATAGTTTTTAAATTTATCAACCCACTCTAACAATGTGTCTAATTCATATCCTTTTTGCCAAGGTTTCATTTTAAAATATTTACCTCACTTGTTGTTTCAATCACAACTCTAGCACCACAACTTAATATTGCTTTTTCGTTTCCACCATAGATAATTTTAGATGGTCCTAGTATTTCTACTTCATGGCAATATGTATTATCTTTACCAGATTTAACTGTAATAACAGGATCGTTTTTATTATGTTTTTTATTTGCTCTTATAACGTGTTGATTGACGTGTATAAAAGTTTTTTTAGATTTCATAATTAAATAACCTTCATATCCCAACTTATTATTTTTTTAATTTTAGCAGATTTACTTGGTTCTGTAAAGTGTCTAATAAATTTAGGCACTACAATAATTTGTCCCTCTTGTACAGGTAATGGATAATAAATTGTTCTATCACTATACCAATCGTTCCAAGGTTGTATATATTGTGTAACAGGTGCTTTTTTGTCTTGTTGTAAATATAAAATACCTGTTAATCCTGTTGCACCGTGATTATGTGGTGTATGATACTCGCCTCTTTTATATGATACTGACCATATATCTTCAATCTGAATATCTTTTTTAAGTTTTTGAGATAACATATTTAATTCTTCACCACAAATATTAGCAAACGCCTCTGCTAAATTACTTCTATCACTTTGTCTGTTTGTAGCAAATGTTTGCATTCCATGTCTTTTATCTGGATATCCTTTTAGTAAAGTAAGTAGTTGTTCCTTCTTTTTACTAAAATTTAAAGCAGGTATTGTCCAGTATGGTATCTTAAATAAAGTTTCTTCAATCATTAGTTTACCTCTTTCTTTTTAAGTTGTTCTCTATATTCTAATCCCAGTTTTTCCATAACTGTATTAAAATCTTCTTCAACGTGCCAAAAGTTTTCTTTTGACCATAGTGCTACTTTGTCTTTTGCTGTTAAATCTTTATATACTGTAACAATATTATCCACATTGATTACAATTTCTCTACCTTCAAATGGAGGATTTGCATTTGTAAATACTACGAATTTAGCCATTATTTTCTCCTGTTCTTTGTTGCCATAATTTTTGTACTCTTTTTATTTCTTTATCTCTTTTTTTTAAAGCATAATCTAATTTAAATTTAGTTACTTTTTCAGTAAATACGATTCCTTGCATATGGTCATATTCGTGTAAAAAACATCTTGCAACTATGCCTATCATTTCTTCTTCTTGTTCTTTTAGTTCTTCATCAAGGTATTTAACTTTAATAGCACTTGGTCTTTCTATATCTAAAAATAAGAAAGGAAAAGTTAAACAGCCTTCTTTTAATCTAGTTGTTTGTTTACTTGTTTCAACAATTTCAGGATTAATACAAGTCCACTTTTTACCTTTGTGTATTTCTAAATGATTGCCCATAACAAACATACGATATGGTTTACCCACTTGATTTGCTGAAAGTCCAATACCACCATATTTTTTCATTGTTTCAAACATATTGTCAACAAATTCTTTTACTTCTATTTTTTCTTCTTTTTTAAATGTTTCTACATCAAATGGTGCTATACTTGATAACACTCTTGGATCAGTTGGTGGTAGTAGTTCGTATATCATATTATCCTCAAATATTTGTTTATTGTTGGTTTATGTATTTGTAAATCAAATGCAAGTGTGATTCTTTTAATATTAGATTTATGTATATCGGTATAATGTGGTATATTATTTTGAAACATAGTTAACTTTCCCACCTTATTCTCACTACTATATATTTCTGGATCATTTATTTGATTAATTGGATTAATATAATGAGTTGAGGTATTTTCACATTGTACACATATATGACCTCCTAAATAAGTATTTGGTTTAATATTATGTAAGTGTGGTTTTATTTTTTGTCCTTTTTTCAATATGTTAACCCAACATTGTATCCATAATTTATTAGGTAAAGGTTGATTAAAATATTCTAATATTGCATTATGAAAATCTATGATGGTTTGTTTAATTAGTTCTACATTTTTATTTTTCCATTCTAATACATTATAATTTTGAAATTTAGATGTTGTTGAATTATTACCTAAACCTGTATGACCATCTATTTTTGTGTTTGGTAATTTTAAAATTTCTTTTTCTTTTTTTAAACAAAGTTTTGAAACTTCATTAAAATTAATTTTGTCAACATTAGTTTCAAATAAATAATAATTCCATTCAGGAGCAAAAAAAGTTTCCTTTGGTTTGCTTTTAAAATTTATAACATTAATATCAAACATTTATTTTTGCCTCTTTAGTTTTAGTCTGGTATAATTTGTATCTTCTCCTATGTCTCCTTCAATATAAGAATTAAACGCCATACTAATTCTAGTTTTGTCAGTTTGATTTAATTCTACTTGGTGCAATAGGTATGATGGAAATAATATAATTTTTCCTAATGGTGGTTCAAATTTCCATATTGTACTGTTTATCTCATTCCATTTTTTTGTTGGAAAATCATGTTCAAATCCATTAGATTGAGGTTTTGAAAAAATAATACATTGTGTACCTTGTACATAATAAACACCACTTACAATACTATTAGGATGATTGTGTTTGTGGTGATATGCTGTCTTATCATAAAAATTCCACCAAGACTGTGTAACATATGGTTTCACTTTTTGTTCATTTATTTGCATTACATTATGTACATAATATTTTAATTCTTTATCAACAAACTTTTTTAAATTTGAAAATTCTTTTAATTTTAACACATAATTGTTTTTTGAAAAAATATTATTTGTGCGTCCTAAAATACTGTCTTTATTTTTTATTTTATATAAAAAATCAATTTCTTTTTGATTTAATAGATACTCACCCTTACTAATATACACTGGATAACCAAATAGTTGCTTGTGGTTTTCATCATTTGGATATATCATATTATGCTAACCTCGTAAAGTTTTTGTATTTTTCAAATTTAATTATATTGGTAAATTTATCAAATAATATATCTCCTTTATGTGATATAATAAATGTATTTTCATTTGTTAGTGTTTTAAGTATTTTAAAAAAGTCTTCGGTTCCTTGACTGTCTAAACTTGAATCAAAAATTTCATCTAATATTAATAGATTTGTATTTGTACTATTTTTCATTTTGGCAATAGTTCTCCATGTAAACAATAAAGCAAGGTCTATTCTTAACTTTTCACCTTCACTAAAACTGTTATAATTAAAGGTATCTCTAAATCTGCTTTTAATTGTTTCGTTAAATTCTTCATCTAAATGAAAGTTAACAAAAAAGTCCATAGATTGTAAATACTTATTAATCAAATTATTCATTATTGGTAGATACTTTTTAATAATGTTGGCCTTAACTCCAGTATCATTTAGTATTTCTCTAGCAATATCTGTATATTTTTTATCTTCAATTACTTTTTCTTTTTCAACATTTATTTCTAACAATTCATTTTTTAATTGTTCTATTTCTTCAGCAACCTTATTTGTATTTTGTCTGTCGTTTTCTAGTTTAGCAATTTCTGTATCTAATCTATTTGAGTGTCTATTGATTTCTGAAATAGAAGTATTAATTTTTGCTACAGATATATTTAATTCAGATAACTTTTCATTTATCTTATTCATTTCTTTTATTTTATTTTGAGTTTTTTCTATTTCAACAAATAAATCATTTAGTCCTGACTCTAGTTCAGATATTTTATTTTTTTCAGTTGATATTTTACTTTGTTTAAACACTTTATCAATTGGTTGTGTACAGGTAGGACAATTGTCGTTTTCTTCAAAAAACTGTAAATTTTTTTTGTGATTTGTTAAGTTTGTTTCTATCTTTGTTTCAAGTTTAGATAACTGAGCAGCCTTCTTATTATGTTTATCTCCACCCCATATTTCTGCCTTTGTAGATATTATTTTTTCATTGAGTAATTGAAGTTTTTGATTATAGTCATAATTATTTTGCTCATTTTCTTTTAGTTGTTGTTTTCGATTTTCTATATCAGAATTATCTCTATTTTGTATTTGTTCAAAATGTTTCTTTTGTAATTCATATTTTTCGCTCATTAGGTCATATCTATGTCTAACATCTGTAATGGCCTTACTTAACTCACCTTGTTTATGTCTTATTAATAAGTCCATGTAACTAAAAACTCTTATATCTAATATTTCTTCTACAACTTCTCGTCTATATCTAGCACGCAGGTGCATAAAAGGTTCGTATGATGATGAACCTAAAATAACAACTTGACAAAAGGCACGATAGTTACATTTTAAAATGTTTTGTTCTAGTGTATTTTGATAATCAACATTTGAAGCGTCCTGATTTATTAATACATTATTACAATAAATTTCAAATTTATTTGGTTTAATTCCTCTTAATACTCTATATTTTTTACCATTTGTTTCAAACTCAACCTCTATTTCACAATCATTTTGATTGATTGTGTTTACTAACTGTTCTTTTTTAATATTTCTAAATGAACGATTAAATAAAGCATAACATAATGCGTCAAGCATTGTTGATTTGCCTGAACCATTTGTACCTATAATTAATGTTGATGGTGACTTTGCTAGGTCAACTTCTATAAACTGATTACCAGTAGATAGAAAATTTCGCCATCTTAATTTTTTAAAAGTAATCACTTGGAAGTTTCTCCTTGTTAATAATTCTTAAATTTCCTGATACACTTATTCTAGTTACTTTAGATTTAAATGGACAGACCCAATGTTGTAATAAAGCAGGAAACATAAACATATCTCCTGTTTCTGGCCTAATGGCTGTTCCTGTAGTTGCCCAACGAGGTCTTGCCTGTTGTGTATATTCAAACATTAATGAGCCTGGTTTTGCTGATGTGCCTTTATATTCTTCTTGTTCTTTTTTAAGTTGTTTAGGTATATCTAAAAACAATACAAACGAATAGTCGCCACCGTGTGTATGTACAGGATTAAAGTCACCTGCTTCCATAAAGTTTACCCATAAATCATCTGCTCTTAAATCTACGTTTATTTCTTCTATGCCATGAAACTTACAATGTCCGTTTCTATACGCTTGTATAATAGGGTGTATCTCATTATAAAACCATTGTTGTATATTTTCTGGATATAAAAACTGATTATCTAAATGACCTGCTAAAGCATGATTATAACTTTCTTTTGCTTTCTTACCTTCAGTTTTTAACTTCTTAATAATATAATCAGGTACTTTTGTTTTCATTACATAAGGACCCCAATTCATATGAGTTGACTTTACATTTGTAATTTTACTCATGCTTCATTTGCCTCTATATAAATTGATTTTAAATATTCTTTTAATTTTGTTTTGTTTATATCTGTTTCTAATTGGTCAACATAGTTATTTAGGAATGTAACTGTGTCTTCACCCATTTCTAAAATATCTTCTCTTACACTGGCCTTAATATCAGAATAATCTTCTATAATATTTAAATCATGTACTGTTATTTCATTATACAATCTTTCAACAAATTTGTCAAATACTTCTTCATTGGTTTTGTTCAATACAATTAATTTAATATAATGATTATTATATTCTGTTAAATTAAAGTTTTTATAATCTTTCTTTTTATCATCATAGATTATTTTTTTATGTATGGTGTATGGATTTACTATTCTTTCTATTTCTCTTGTTTCTGTATCAAAGATATGAAAACCTTTTGGATCTTGGTGGTCTGACCAGGTCATTTCATATTGAGCACCACAATAGTATATTTGACCATCATCTGTATTTTTGTGAAAGTGACCTGATACTACTCTATCAAATCTATTAAAATCTGATTTTGCTAAACCGTGTTCATTGATTACACCATTTTGCATTTCAATACCTTTGATTTCTAAATGACCAAAACATAAATCTGCTTTAGCAGTTTTTAACATATTCATGGAGTGTTCATAGTTATCATCACATATCCAAGGTACAAATAAAATAGGTGTACCATCAAACTCTACTACAGTTGATTTTGTATAAATCCAAGGTTCGTGTTTTTTGTCAAACGAAGTATAAAGATTTTCTATTGCGTTTACTTCATTGGTGTTTTTAAAATAAGTATCATGGTTACCTATAATAATATGAGTATCAATTTGTTCTTCATATAATCGGTCCCAAAATTGTTTTCTAAAAATAGAAGCGGTTTGAAAGTTAATAAACTTTCTTCTATCAACTACATCACCTAAATGAACCAATGTTTTAATATTATGTTCTTCTAGGTAAGGAAAAAAGATTTCATTATAAAATCTTAATTGATAGTTTCTAAATGCTTCGCTATCGTTACGGACACCGAAGTGTGTATCATTCAACAATGCTATTTTCATTATATATCTAAAACGCTTGTATAAGTTCTTCTTTTTCTTTTTTTAACTTTTATTTCTTTTAGTTTAGGTTCTTCAGTTGATGGTTTATTTTTTCTTAAAAATTCTAAAAACTGATTTTTATAATCGTTATTTGTATCACCAGGTAATGTAGTAAATTCATCTATATTGGCCTGTTCAATCATTCTATACTTAATATTTGTTTGTTTCTTTTCTTTCTGTATTCTTCTTATAAAAGCATAGTAAATAATCTGCGTGAAATAAGCAAATGGATTATTTGATTTTTTAGGATTAAAGTTTTTAAGATATTGTAAACAATTTTCTATACCATCAGAAATCATATCATCTCTAAAAGTATAGTTAATAAAATTAGGTCTATAAGATAAGTGATTTGCTATCTTTAAAAAACATTCACCAATATAGTTTGTAACTGGTGGTGCTTTTCTATTTCTTTTTTCGGCCTTATCACAGTTGTCTTTATATTCTATCATCGCCTGTAGAAACTTTTTGTTATCTACATAATGTTCTGATTTTTTTTTAGTTCTAGTCATAATTATATAATACTACATTTAGTTGTTTTTGTCAATGGTTTATGTTATAAGTTCCACCTCTACGGCCTCTGCTTTGCCATATTCTTCATAGTTTTCATTATAGTGTTTCCAAATCTTTTTTTCAAGTGATTTAGGTGTGCCTGTAAAAGGATAAGTAACCTGACAATATTTTTTAGGATTGCCACTATTATACGTTGCTTTTATTATCCACTTGTCTTTTTTCATATTAACCAGTTATAAATGGCTCTTAATGCGAGTAGTAAATACATAAGTTCCATTAATGCTCTAGGTATGTCTTTATCTTTTATACCCATATATATCCATATACTACAAGATACTGTTGCTATTGCCCATCCTACCCATTGTGTAGCAGGATTTGCATTTGAAAGTATATAGGCACCTATCATGGCAAGTATAAAACCTATCCATCTCATTCCATCTAATCTTTTGTAAAATCTAATTTTCATGGTCACTTGACATAATCTAATTTTGTTGTTATAATACCCATGTGGGTTGTTACCGAGAAGCTTTAGCTACCTCACTAGTGTACTTTCTTGCTTGGCATATTTAGTAAATCACTTAACTCTTTAATATCTTTCTTATCTATATCCTTCTCATTTAAATTGGGATTTTCTTCATCAAAATCATCCCAATCATCATCTTTTAAATCTCTTTCAATAACATTTGGTAAAGCCTGTTTGGCCTGTCTTAATGCGATTACAAGTTTTGCATATCTTTTTGTAAACTGAGGAGTGGCATTTGCTATTGTAATAATTTTATCTATAGGAATAGTAATTATTTTTTCATCTGTAAAACCAACCCATTTAACTAAAGCAATATAATCAGATATACCATGTTCAGTTATACGAGGAACATATTTAATTAACATTGGTTCCTGTAATCTTAATAGTTTAGAGTTTTCAGGTAATTGATCCTTATGTAAAGGAAACTTACAACAGATTTCTTCTCCAGAAACCAGTCTGATTATTTTTACCGCTTGAGTATCTATTCGGTTAATCATATAACTATTTATCTAAATTTACGGTGTGAATTTCATAGTTGAAGTTCTCCCGATTGTAGATATTAACTCTTTCCTGAAAATGAGTTAAGGTAAAATTCTTTTTATCTTTATAGGTTAAATCATCAGATATATCATAAACTGTAGCACTTTGTTTTTTATCACCAACTCTTAAACCACGGCCAATACTTTGTAATACTCTTATAGGGCTTTTACTAGGGCTACTAAAAATAATGTTGTGTAAATTACGAATATTGATACCAGTGCTGAACGTCCCGAAAGAAGCGATAATAATTGCGTTATCCGACTTTTCTGTGATTGCTCTAATTTTTTCTCTATCATCTGTTTCTGTTCCACCATAAACAAAAAACACTTTTCGTTTAGGGTCTGCTTTTTCTTTAATTAAGTTAAATAAAATTTCACCGTGTTTTTCAACTAACTGAAACAAACATAAAGTATTGCCGTTTAGTGCTAAGGTAAGATTTCGTATGTATTTATTACGAGCTTTATTTTGAGTAAGATATTCTAATTCTTCAAAGTATTTTACACCATATACTTTTTTAGATTCTTCTTCTGGATATTTTAAATTTAAACAAACTACTTTTAGGTTTGCCAACTGTTTTCTATCAATAAGTTCTTTTGTTGATACAACTTTATTTACCATACCAAACAAACCTGTCAACACTAACTTGTGTGTTTTACTATCATCTAAAGTACCTGTAAGTCCTATTCGATATTTACAATCTGTAAGTTTAGTCATTATCTTTGTTAATGATACGGCCTTAAATAAATGTGCTTCATCTCCTATAACAGCACCGTAATCTTCAAAAAACTTTTTAGGCATTTTATATAATGATTGCCATGTTGAGATAACTATTCTTTTGTCTTCATCAATATCATAACCGTGATATTTTCTACTGACGTTTGTTTCTACATCATATCCATAATCTTTAAAATCTTTATATAACTGTTCTACTAATGATGTTGTAGGCACTATAATTAAAACATTATTGTTTATCATATTTAAATAATGTCTTACCAACATATAGATGATAAGTGATTTACCTGAAGCTGTAGGTGATAATATCAAACCTCTATTATATTGTAAAGCAAACTTAAATGCGTCAATTTGGTATCCTCTTGGTATGATAGAGAGTTCATACTCTTTAATCATTCCGTCTATATCGGCGGCTGAGAGAGTATTATTAGTAAGAATTTGACTAGATTCAACAATATAGATGTCTTTCTTCTTACACCAGTCTTTTAGATAAGGATATAATCCTACATACATTTGACCTGTGGCATAAGAATATAATCTTATTTTACCATCCCAAACTCGATTACGAAACTGTGGTGTAAACTTATAACCAGGTACTTCAAACGAGAAGTAATCTGAAAGTTCTCTACGAATAGAGGCATCGGCGTCAATCCGAATATATACGTCATTGATT
>Ga0208162_1002014_pt1 | contig 10148 bp, 20 predicted proteins | sample CB_VirMetaG_4_FD_184539 | JGI IMG/M metagenome (GOLD analysis project Ga0208162, IMG submission 184539) | Freshwater to marine saline gradient viral communities from Chesapeake Bay - CB_1508_1M Viral MetaG (SPAdes) (version 4) | ecosystem: Environmental > Aquatic > Marine > Coastal | place: USA... | reverse complement strand
TCTTCATTACTGGCTTCATCTTTACCGAGTAGAGCTTTTGCAACCACCCTACCTGCCATACCACCAATCGGGCCACCAAGTGCAGTGCCTATATTAGGAGCAACAACAGAAAGAATTGATTTAGCTTTTTTTAATATATCCATACTTATCCTACTGTTAAAATTGCATTAACTAATTTATATATAATCCAAATAGTAACACCTATTAAAGCACCTAACAAGCCACCCCACATCGTCCATTCGATGACTTTTTGCTTTTTGTAAGCCGCTAACTCTTTGGCTTTTTCTGCTTCTCTTTTTAGACGTATGCGCTCTCGTAAAATCTCTTCATACAAGTCAGCGTTCCCGCTCCAAATTAACTGTTCCTTGAGGTCTTTCTCAGCTTGCCTTAACTTTCGAGCATTCATGACATTGCGCATTGCTTGAGAGTTTATGTTTTTATTTTTATTTTTATCTTTCTCTTCCTGTGCAGCTTTTTGCACATTATCACGATGCTCAAAAAAATCTTGGAGTTTGTCTCCTATTTCAGAAACATCTTGCCCAAACTTAATTGCTTGCTTGATTCCTTTAACAGCAGCGTTGGCTGCAGCAAATGCTGAAATAGGGTCTATCATTATTTTACTCCATTAAATGGCCATGCTTTAGTCGTATCCTCCTCGTCTAAATTAATTTTACGTCTACTTATAATCATTCCTTTTGGTATTTGCAATCTTGCATTGGTATGTTCTGAATCATTGTCATACGTACTTGCAATCACTATATGTTTTCTTGTCTCTGCTATTACAAACCCTAGTGTAAAACATGTGGATTGCTTTATATCCTCTTTCTTTAATTCTTCCCACGATGCATCTGCCATCGCATCATCCCATTCAATAAGATAAATAGGATATTTATACTTCATGTTTTAATAATATATCCTACAGCAACATATGGTGGTAGATTTGCACCTGTACCTGAATCACCTGCGGTAGAGGTATTGCCACTTAAACCGTGAGTATGTCCATTGTGCTGACTAGTTCTATGAATATCAGCCGCACTATTTGTTGGGGATATACTATAACTAAAGTCCCCACCAACGCTCATTCTGCGTGATGCGTATTGATTTGCTGTTCCTTGAGTTTCATTAGTTGTTTGACCACTTCTAAACATTAAATGATGGTGGTTACCACCACTATTTGTATTTCCTGATACAGTATGGCTATGTGAAACAGTTATAGCATCTGCGCTACCACCTGTATCAGCTACACTATATGTAGACCCTGCGCCAATAACAAATTTATCTCTCATATCAGGAACATTAAAGTTACCACCAGAACCACCAAAAGAATACCCTATAGCTGTGTGTAAAGCACCGAAATCAGCAACTAATTTACTTGTACCATCACAGACCAACCACCCTGATGGAGGAGAAGCTATGTTACCCGCCCAGTTAATAATCATACCTGAAGAAAATGCTAGACCACCTATACTAGAAGCCGCCCAAGCTGTACCATTATACGTAAGTACATCGTTTGCTGTAGCTGTTTCATTTAATGCTTGGGGCATAACACTAATAACATCTGAACCATTACAATAAACTAAGGCTTTAAAACCGTAACTAATTTCAACTCCAGTAGCAGCAGATGTCTTAACGTGTATTTTTTGACCTGATGAAGTGAGGTTATGCACAACATATAATTTTTCTTTTTGAGGTACGATGACTTGTCTCGTAGCAGTTATTGTTCCAGTCACTCTTAAAACCATCTGCCTTGCTTCATCCGTAACACCGTTATTTGCAGTAAGCGTATAATCACTATCGCTCATAGAAACTACCGCCACACCTGCAATGGATTCTTCAATGAGTGTGCCTAAGTTTGTATTTGTTGTATCCCCCCAAGTTCCCGATTGGTCACCTGCGGATATAAGTTCTAACCTTAATTTATCTGAGTACGTACTTGCCATAATATTTTCCTATAATTAATTTGGTATATCTGTCCAATTTCCATCTTCGCCATCTGGTATTTCTGTCCAACCACCATCAGGGCTATCAGTTATTTCACTCCATCCACCATCTGGACTATCAGTTATTTCAGTCCACCCACCACTAGGGCCATCTGATATAGCACTCCAGTTACCGTCTGGGCCTTCAGGTATTACCCCCCAAACAAGAGGTAGAGTTGTACCTGATAGTATTTCATCACCTGTAACAGATATATTAGCACTAGCTGATATTGTAACAGAATTAACAGCAAAAGTAACAACTTGCCCAGTTACGGGTATATTTTGAGATATAGCTAGAGTAACTGTTCCTTCTGATAAAGTTACCTCTTGCCCAGTTAAAGATATACGCTGAGATATTGCTAAAGTAACTGTTCCTTCTGATAGAGTTATCTCTTGCCCTGTTAGAGAAACATTAGCGCCTCCTGTTGCAGTAACACTATTTAAGGCACTAGTAATTGCCTGGCCTGTTGGAGATATATTCGCATCTCCTGTTATTGTTACGCTATTTAAAGCACTAGTAATTGCTTGACCTGTTGGAGATATATTTGCATCTCCTGTTACAGTAACACTATTTAATGCACTGGTGATTTCCTCACCACTTACTGTTAAGTTAACGTCAGCACTTATTGTTACTGTACCATCAGATGATGTTATTGCTTCACCTGTTGGTGATACGTTTGCTAATCCTGTTACGGTTACACTACCTAAACCTGAAGTTATTGCCTCGCCTGTTAGTGTGACATTTGCCCCTGCTGTAACTGTTACGCCATTAACTAAGGCTTGTACTTCTTGTCCTGTTAGTGTGACATTAGCTTTAGCTGTAACTGTTACCGTGCCTGATGCACTAGTAATTACTTGTCCTGTTACTGCGTTTAAACTATCAGTTAGAGCTGAATAACTAGTCTGTGAATAAGTATGAAACCCAAACATTACTCGGCATCGGCAATCGTGAGTGTACCTGCATCAACTTGACGCATGATTTCATCGTAGTATCTATTCCCTACAGCAATTGGAACATTCCAAACCACACCATCTATTGTTGCGTGTATACAGGCAATTTCATCATTGTATTTCATATATTGTGCGTTACTTATTTCCATTTTTTTCCTATAGTTCTGCGTCTACCTTAATCTTAGCTTTTCTCAAAACACCTACTCCACCATTGGTTGCTAAAAAACTTTTTGGACTACCAAGATAAGTTACCCAAGTTCCACCACCAACAGTATCATAATAGGTTGTGCCTGGGCTAGTTCTCCAATTTCCATAAACCATCGTAACCAGCGCACCATTACTAAAATTTCTACTACCTTCATGTTCCCCTGTTCTATCATCGTAATATCTACGACATTTTATATCAGTAACCTGATATGGCTCAAACTCGAATCCTGAAGCGGTAGAACCGACCTCTAGTTGACACCCTGTAATATAAAGCTCATTTGAGGTGCTATCAGCAAGATTAACTTGACCTACTGCCCTGTTTGCATTTACTCCTGCCGCCCAAGAAGTTTGTAAAGTTCCTGATGAAAAAGTAGAACCTGCTCCAAACCACCATTGACATCTTAAACTATGGCCGTTATCGTTATCTAAAACTCCTGTAGTATCACCCTCAAAGGTTATTTCTTTTTTCTCCCAAGTATTGGCAGTATCTATCGTATAGGATTTAGAAATATTTCTAGCATTATCAGCATCAATAAGTTCTAAAATATATGTGCCTGTCTTATTAGATTTAATCCAAAAAGATACTGTTACAGCTTTAGCACTAGAAGTTCCTTTCAGTAAATGTTGTAAGTTTTGTCCTTCTAATCTTTGAGGAAATATAATATAATCCCCAGCTGCAGGGCTAGCATCTGCTGTAGTACAATCCCATTTTGTAGAGTAACCAAATCCTTGTCCTGATGGTACATCAGTAGAGCGAGAAGATGTAAATACACCCATACCACCAACACCTATTGCAAACCTATCAACTGTTGAATAACCATCTGTGCTAACAGATGCCGAAGTGCTTCTTTGCCAGACATTCATGCCACCATTGATTAGCAAATTCTTGTTGTTAAAAACAAACGCAGTTCCATCTGGTTGTTCTAGTGCTTCTACTCTAAGTGTACTCATATTAATCCCTTATTAATTCTCCAGGTGTGTTGCCAGCTTCTTTCCACTTTAAATATTCTTGGTACATTGTATTATTTTCATCTAAAGGAATATCCCAACCATCAGAACGTCTTATACCTGTCACTACATCTAAATTCTCTTGGTATTTTACTTCTTGGTATGTAATATCTGACATTTTTTCTCCTTTAATTATAATTCAGCACTGATGGTTACATTAAAACCAAATGTTCCTCCATTACCACCACCAGAATTTACATCAACATTTGATTCTATATTAACGTAGTCTCTAGCTGCAGGAGTACTCCAACCGTTACCAGCATAAATACTTCCACCACCCCATATACCATCGCCATACCCTCTTACGGCAGAAAAAGACGGAGCCGCTCTCATAGTAACTGGAAACTCTACAGTACCCTGTGTTCTGTTGTTAACTCTAAATAATCTTCCACCACCTCGCCTTCCTTGCCAACCATAACTATCGTTATGAGGTCTAAAATAGTATCTTTGGCATTTTTTTAATAAAGTTGGATACGAATCGAACTGAAAATTAGAATCAACTTCTCCTATTTCTAATTGAAACCCAGTAAAATACAACTCATTACTAGTGGAGTCAGCTAAATTAGTTTGACCAGGACATATATTTGCATTTACATTTGCTTCCCAAGATGTAGCAAGTGTTCCTGATGTATAAGTTGAACCAGCTCCAAGCCACATTTGTAAATAGAAACCTACATTGACACTAAAACTCATACCGCTTCCTCCTGTATCACCAGGAAAGGTAACGCTTTTTTTCTCCCACACCCCAGAAGAATCTATAGTATAGGCTTTTGAAATACGTCTATCGTTAATCGAATCATATATACTGGCTATATATGTTCCTGTTTTATTAGATTTTACCCAAAAAGAAAGAGTAAGTGGGTCAGCACTAGGGGTTCCTTTTTTTATATTTATAAGATTTATTGATTCTATTCTTTGTTCAAAAATATTAAAATCCCCTACAGCAGGAGATGCATCAGCTGTAGAACAATCATACTTTATACTATAAAGAAATCCTTCACCTGAAGGCACATCAGTTGATCTTGACACTACAAATGCACCTATGGCATTTACTCTAGTTTTCCATCTATCTACTGTAGAATATACGTCTGTACTAACAGTTGCCGAGGCTGCCCTTTGCCAAAGTTCCATAGCTCCATTAATTAAAAAATTTTTTTCACCTTGGGGCTTACCTACTGCGTCTGCTAATTCTCTTGCTCTTGTCATTATTTACTCCTATGATGTCGTTGCTATGGCTAATATTGAACAAGAACCTCTATCGTTACCATCAACATTTGAATTGCTAGTTAATGTTACAGTCCATGTACCAGCGTCTAATGTTTGTATTCCATACCCAGGCGGACTTGCTTTATGTGAATTAGTTTCATTTGTATACCAAAATATTTGTGCGATAGTACCAATAGTAGTAACTGCAAGAGTTAAAGTCATACCTGTTCCAGAACTTCTATATGAAGAACCACCAAATGAAAACAAACATTTACTTCTTGTATTTAAAGTAAATGTTCCTGATGCACCTGATGTCAAATCTGCATTATTAAAAGGAACAAAAACATCTACACCAAAACCACTAGTTAACACAGTTCCCTCACCGTCAGGTAAACTAATAGTCCTATCAGTCGATGTAGAAGGCACAGTTAGGGTTACTGTTCCTGTTCCACTTGCATTTGGGGTTAAACGAATTTTACTCACTTATTCTCCTAATGATGCGTTGTCGTATACTGTTTTTAATGCATCAACAGTTGTTGCGTTGTCTATATCTGTTTGTATGGTTGCGTATCTAGTTCTAATCTCTGCTCTTGCAGTTTCTGCTGCTGTTGCATCTGCACCAGGGATTTGCTTTGCAATAATATCATCATGTGGCTTAAACTCTTGCTCTCTTTTTATTCTTCTTTTTTCATGTGCAATAGTTTTTGCCTTTGTTAAATTCACCACAATACTCATGCTTGATACTCCCATGCGTTTCTAAATGTTCTATCTGATGGCACTTCACTTACATCTACAATCTTGTATGGTCTACCAGATGGCACATCTTTAACTGCTATTTCCTCAACTGTTAAACCACAATTATCTGCTGGTATAATAACTACAACTCCACCATCTTCTGCTTGATATAAAATTCTTTTGTTACTATTCACAAATTTCTCCTAACGAATCACCAAAACAGAATTATAATTTCTGTCAACTGCTGCGCCAGCAGATGTGATTGTATAAACCTGAACATAACCTGTGTTACCAAGATATTCTCTTGTGCATCCAAAAGTTGAATTACCAGAACTTATACCACCAGTTGATTTAGAGCCAACAACAGATATAGCATAGTTGCCATCAGGGGGTGATGTTGTAAAGTTTACATTATAACTACCTGTGCCATTATCTGAAATACTTGATACATTGCCACTTGCTCTAATTGCTACTGTTCCTGTGCCATTAAAAGCTACCCATGCTCTTACAGCAAAAGCTGGTGCTGAACCAGATTGCCCACCATCTAACATTCCAGCAGTTATCGTTCCACTATCACCAGAAGACACTATATTTCCAGTAGCTGTAGTAACAGATAGATTACCTATCGTTCCGTTTCCAGTTCCATCTATTGATAAAGCCATTTAATCTCCTATACTATAGTCCATGTTGAAGAAGCAGGTATGGTAACGGTTACGCCGCTATTAATTGTGACAGGGCCAAATGAACCAGCATTCTTTCCTGCTGTTATTTGATAATCTGCACTAACGACAGAATCATTTTCCCAAAATACAAAATTACCTGTACCACCTAAAGCTCCATTATCTAACACTAAACCTCTAGGTATATAGGCAACCACACTAACGCTATCACCTGCTGATGCTCCAGTTGTTAAAACTACGGTTGTTGTATCAGTAGCAGTAAAGTCATCTCCATTTACTAACTTAACTCCATTTAGATATACGTCAACATACCCTACAGTATAACTGCTAGTCACATTAAAAGTCGTTTGTCCAGATGTAGCTGTAAATTCATTTACTAATCTTTGTGATGCGACCCCTGGGGAGTTTCCTATATAACTCATGGAAGTTCAGATTGTATTCTTGTGTTTCTTTCAGCGGCAGTTTCTACAGTAGCAGCCATAACTATTTCACTATCTGTTCCTGATACTGTCCCACCACTTTCTCTTATTCTTTGTACTTCAGATGCAACTATTTTATCCATAGAGTTTTTACATCTCATTTTTACAGCATTATTAATCCACTCTTGCTTATCAACTGCAACAGCTCCTAACGCTTTATCTTCTGCATCTGTTATTGTAACTGTGTATGTTGGCATAATTTTATCCTCTATATTTAACCTAAAAATGCTATTGACCATTGTGAATGGGGAGCGCCCCATGTAGTTGTTGGTGAGTTCGCCATATAAAAATCTATATAATCACTAGCTGACATATCGACTATACATTGACTACCACAATCAAAAGGGCCTAAATTACCATATAAATACCCATAAACTACAGTCGCACCATTATGTCTACAATGCAGATAAACCCCTGCGGTTCCAGTATCTATAAGCTGTGAAAAAGTTATTAAATAAGCACCGTCTTGGGGAACTGTAATTCTACCTGGGGATGTTGTAATAGTAAATCCGTTATTATAATCTACTGCTTGAAAATTTCTAATAGAATTACCTGAAGAACCAGAATCAAGATGCCCAAATGCACAAAGTTTAGATGGCTGACTTATAGTTCCATCTGAATTAAAAACAATGTTATTAGTACTAGAAGATGCGTGTTTTATATTAGAGGCTTTTATAAGTCCAGCAGTAGTGTCCCCTGAAATATTAGTATCTCCTGTAATAGTAACATTACCAGAAACAGAAAGATTACCCGCAACATTCCCCTCTGCTACTTGAAAGTCTGGTGAATTACCTATATATGACATCTAATCTCCTATACTAAATAACTAACTACAGCATCAGCAGAGGTTGCTGCACTTGCATATGCTTGAACAATATCACCTTCTTCTAAAACTAATTTTTGATCGCCACCAATAACAACTAATGTACCACCTGGAAGAACTGTTGCATCTTTAACAAGATAAGTCAATGTCCCTGCATTTTTAGTAATCGAAGCAGTAACCGTAATATTAGAAGTCACTTTGTTTGAGAGAGATAAACCAATAATTGTATGAGTATCTCCAGACCCTACTGTATCTGTGACTGTTGTAGCAGAACCACTTGTGCCAATACTTGATGATGTTTTAGATTTAAATGCCATTTTATTATCCTAATGCTATTGCAAACTGAATTGCTATTTCTTCAGCCTTTGTTGTATCCACTGCTTTACCTGCTGGGTAGGTTGTAAAAACGTCCTTTGTTCCCGCAGAAAAGTTTGTAGCTGAACCTGAATTTGATGACGCTAAAACTGTTGTTCTAGCTAGTGTTGTACCTGATGCAGTATAGGTTCCTGTACCAACTTCCCACTCATTAGCAGAACGATGAACTATAGCATAGTAAGTGGTGTTACCATCACCTACTTCAGAAAAAGTATCAAAACCTGTCACAGCGCCAGCAAGAGTAACTGTACCCGTACCAGTTGTTGTTGTGGTTTCTCGTACTCTATCCTTAAATACTAAAGCCATTTATGCCAATCTTAAAATTGCGTTTGATGCATCAGCAGTTGGAAATATAATTGTAAAATCTCCAGCAGTGGAAGATTTATCTCCACCAAAATCTAGTACAACTACAGAAGGGTTAGTGTATGTATGAGCTGGCGTTGTATTGTAAATTAACGCACCCCTTGCTGTAATGGTAGCTGTAGAAAAAGTCTCATCATCAAAGTCAATAAACGCTGTAGTACCTGATGATGTTGGTGCAACTTTAGTTAGCTCTTGACCCCCTGCGCTATAACCTGTACCTGATGTTTCGCCAGAGGTAGTATAAGCTGTAGTTGATGCATCAAGAGATGCAGAACTTGTATAAAGCGCTATATTAATTGTGTCACCACTAGAGCGAAAATCATGCGCTCCTTCTAGTAACTGTTTTTTAAATGATGTGCAAACTGCTTGTGTAATAGCCATAAAAACTCCTATATCTTTGTAATGATGTTCGCTGCGTTTGTTAGCCCAGCGTCTTTTAATTTATTAAATAATGTTGTACGGTCACTTTTAATGGCTTGTTTCATATACAACACTAATATCTTTCGTAAATCTTCTTTAAATGCTCTAGCTTGTTCTTTGAGTAGGGGGTGAGCTGTATCTGCTACATGTAAAATTTTATCGAGTGCTAGATTAGCAATCTCTTCAGGAGTCATACCACGACCCTGTGTTGTCATAACTTTTGCCTCTCCGACTAATGTATCAAGTAAAGCACTTTGCATTATTTAACCTCATATCTCACTTGCCCAGAACGATAAGCATCACGCCTATCTTTTCCATCTCCAAGCATTTTAAGTTGAACCATATTCTCCTGATACTGCTTTTCATAATTAGCAAGTAAATCAGGTTCCCCCTTTAAATACGTATACGCTTGAACTAAACACGCATACAATAAAGCCTGTTCATAATTATCCCCTAGCCATGTGGTTGAAGCAGTTACAATAGATGTTGGATAATAATAGTAATGTAACTCTACACTATATCCAATATCAGGCGTGGGGCCTAGTATAAAAGTATTATGGTCAAAGAGCGCATAGTATTTTGGTTGTGCTTGAGTCGATGCACCTGCATACGCTTCTCGTATAAAGTTAACGTCTTTATTTAATAAAAAATGTTGGTCACTATCACTATCAATAATGGCCATAGAATATACTGCTAAAAAATCTGTAGGTGTTTGCACATACTTATTTCCTGATGTTGCATTACCTGTTACGTTCTTTCTTAAATAAGGAAGTTGTACTTCGTTATAAATCTTTTTTTCTGCTTGTTTTATAAATTCATCAATATGACTGACGAAAGAAGTCTCGGTACTTTCTGTGTAATCTTTTATTGCTTGTACTAATTGCGTGTAATTCATTATCCTATCTCTACAGTTACTTTACCT
>Ga0208162_1002013_pt1 | contig 10150 bp, 13 predicted proteins | sample CB_VirMetaG_4_FD_184539 | JGI IMG/M metagenome (GOLD analysis project Ga0208162, IMG submission 184539) | Freshwater to marine saline gradient viral communities from Chesapeake Bay - CB_1508_1M Viral MetaG (SPAdes) (version 4) | ecosystem: Environmental > Aquatic > Marine > Coastal | place: USA... | reverse complement strand
TGGTAGGCTCAACAAAAACCTTTGGCTCACGATTGCCACCCTGATTGATCAGCAAGGTAGGTGCTTTGCCATCAGGATGATACACACGTTTGATCTGATCGTTGTTGTAGTGTTGGTACTCCTCTGTCTCTCCAACTTGAATCAGACCTGATGCAGTCTGGTCAAACTCAAACACAAGTTGTCTACGGCGTTTCTCAAAATATGATTTGAGATTTCCACCTTTGAAATAGTTGGCATCAATGCAGTGTGCCTTGTCACGATCAACTGCACCATCTTCTAGTATGTCACGCAGTTTAATACCTTTGTCATCAGGCAAGCCATCGACTGGTATATTAGTCCAATAGTAACGCTGACGATTCTGTGCAGACACTAGGCTTGAGTTGATAAAGATTGGCTCAACACCTAGTGCTTCAGTGATGACATCCATAGATTCTTTTTTCATCTTGACATTCTCAAGCAGGAAATATTTGGGCTTACATTCTTTGAGCAGTCGCACATATTCCCAGAATAATTTACTGCGAGGGTCATCAAAGTTCAACTGCTTGCCAGCGAATGAGAAGCCTTGACATGGACTACCACCAATCAACAGATCAATCTTCACACCTTCAAATGTTTCAGGCCACATCACATCACGCACATCACCAAGGTGTATGGTGTTGGGATAGTTAGCTTTTGTAACCTTGATTGCGTACTTGTCGATTTCTGCGGCGTAGTAGTTGTCAACCTTTATGCCTAGTTTATCTAGCGCAATCTGTCCACAAGACATGCCATCGAATAGTGATAGTACATTCATTTTTTTAATCCCTCATCTGATAAATACCAAGCGTAACACCAAATGATATTGATGTAAACGCCAGAAGTGTAAGAGCATATGCAGTCACACCATCGACATAGACGTTGAATCCAAAGACCAACGCCAATGCCAATGTGAGAAAGCTAGATGATATTGCCAGCTTTACCATGTCCATAGTCTATGCATCCTCTGTTTGTTTGAAGAACCGTTGTGCTTGTTGTTCTGTTATCTTGTATTTGTTATTTGTTCCCATTTTCTGAATTATAAATGGTTGCTTTCTCGCTCTTGTGTTGAAGCCTACAAGACTGTATTTGTTACCATCTATTGAAGCAATCTTGTTGATATCCAATTCATATAAGTTGGCGTATCTTTCCAAGTCTTTTTCTTCTGCAGATGGCGCACCAGTCTCTTTGATTTGCACCTTGAATGTAACTTGTGTGTCATCATAGGATGCATTGCCTACTGTGATTTCGTATTCCTCACTGATGCCATACATTGGCAAAAGGTCTTTGAGTTTTTCACGAAGAATTTTTGCTGTTGTCTTATCCATTTTATTCACCCTTCAAAATACCATTACGAATTAACATTTCTTCTGCTTCATCAACATGCCATTCAGGTTCACGATCTTCTTTGTCCATGTGGCACATTTCTTCTGCAAGGTCATACATCAACATAAGGAATTGATCCTTTGGCAATACTGTTGTGTGACCATGTGGTGTTTGAGTATCAATGCGATCCATAATCGTTTAACTCCATTTTCATTTCGATTAATTCACTTACTGTTCTACCTGACATAGCAGATAGTTCGTCCAATGTCAACACACTTGTATCGTCTAGCATGTCCATCAAATCTTCATCCATCATATCGAGTTTCATTTGCATCTATATGCCCCTTCCATCATATCAATGCCATTGATTAAACCATCAAGATAACGCAACATTTCTTTTGCTGGTACACGTCCATACAAAACAGTTGATCCTTTGTTGGCGGTCATTTCCCACCCACCATAGTGAGCATTGTGGTCTAGCCAATATGCCTCACCTAGTCTGCGATTGATCCTTTGTAGTCTATTATACAACATATGTTTTGTAACTCTCATTTTAACACCTCTTATGTTGATGCAGGATTATCAATATGTGAAACCCTAAGTTTACACATTACATCAAATATTTCTTCCAATGTTTCTGCACTGGCTAGAAACTTATCATGCCTGAATAAGAACCAGCCATCTGCAAAAGCTCCTATTTCAAATCCAAAGGGCAAACCCTCTATTTTTCTAAAGTCCATTTTAACACCTCACAGTTTTTGCCTAGCGATTCCAGGAATTTGGGCTGCGGTCTTATATGTTTGTTATAATAAGACCAATTAACATTATGATATTCAAGATTTCTATACCTGTCATTTTAACAACACTCACATTCTGATATTGGTTTACCATTACGGCATACGTCATCTTCCCAATCAATCCAATCAAGTTCTTTCCACAATTCAAAGTCACCTTTATTGGCATGGTATAGATGTTGTTCTAAACCCTGACTATTCAGGCATCCAACACTGCCACCCATCCATTGGCGTGTGCCATCATTATAAATTCTGTACGGCCTAGTTTCCAACACACCATGCATGTCAGATAGTGATAGGAAAAATTGCCCATCACTTGACCATGCAAGCGGTATATCTATTTGTCCAAATGTTCTTATATTATCTGTCATTTTATCACCTATTCACCCAATATAAAATCAACATGCATTCGGGATACTTCAAACCCATCACGATATTTGGTAGGATGTACCGTTGCCAAATATTCGCACCATGTATCCCATAGATACTCGCAACCGCCTAGCTTGTGGCAAGTTTCAATATACAATTCTGCCTTTTTACGCATTAAGGCATATGTAGCATTCGCACCATATTTGAATGTGCCAGCAGATAAACCAAACCTAGCTAGGTTATGACTATCCAAACAGCCTATTTCACCCAATGCTAATTGAATGACAAAACCTGCCTTGGCTAGTCCCAGATTAGGGCATGATGCCACATATAAGAGTAAATCTGGCAGGTCAATTTTGCCAGATTGATAGTCAATAAATTTGGCATGAATATCCTTTTTATTCCGATGGATATATTTATATGCTTTTGCCTTTACCGCATTACGCATATATCTGCTATCCAATCCATTCTTTTTAACGTCCTTATTCATGCCACCCACAAGATACCAATGCGTTCTAATTGAATTTATTACACAAATCATAGTATCAGCCAACAATTCCGGGCTGCTGATACACGCTTGGCCTATTTTGGTTTGGTGTTTTTTGAACATTGTTAAATCTCCATGTTCGATTAGAATATGCATAGGCTTGCAATGGATTATAAAACCCATTGCACGCTATCCAATCATGCTGATAACTTTTTGAAACGTCCTTTGCTATCTCTTGGATCACCTTTTTCAAGGCGTCTAATCCATGAAACATTCTGAAAACCAATGCTACCTTTTGCACCATATCTATTTGTCATGCGAACATAACAGAATAATAGGGGAAATTTCGTATTGATAGGACGAATATAAAAGTTACCAATTTCAAGATTTACACGCATAGCTATACCTCGTGTTTAGAGTTTACGCCTAGTTATCCAGACGCACCTGCAACACCATTGCAAGCCTATGCATACTCTTATTGGCTGATATGTTCACGTTGGTAGGTGATGGACACCGTACACCATTGTTGCATGTATTACCCGCTTATCTAAATTTGCGATAATTCGGATTAGCTCTTTTCATTTGTAACCTTTCGTTAGGTGTTACCAACAATTCAGTAGGCTTTGCCAAATTCTGACAAACATAACCACGGTGAGACATGCTTTCAAATTTACCCATTAGGCTTGTCACGTTGTGACTAGTTATTGCCTTGTGTTTTAGGGCGTGGCGTTTTGCCTTGCTATGCCTTGCCATGATTAAATGCCTCTTTTGTTGTCTCTTTCGATGATCAATACATGGCATGAAAAAAAGCGGCTTTGTGTTGTGACAACGACAATAAATGTCCTAATCACGACAAAATGCAAAAAAGTGACAAAAAAAGCAAAAAAAATTTGGATGATGAAATAGGTCATGATCGGCCTAATCATGGTGATACTTATAATTATATATATGGGCGTTTTAGTGTGTTAAAACACTAGCACAATGTTTTAGTGTTTTAGTACGTTAAAACAGAATGATAGGACTGTGACATTTATGCAACACTGTTGCTGCAAAGTCACATAATACAAATCTTTAGTATGACAAAACAAAGTTAGGCATGGCTAAACTTGTTAGATAGGGTGGGGATAGGTAGGATTGACTAAATAAATAAGACAGGACTAGGTAACCTGTCAAATAAATGACTTGACAAATCAAATGTTCTTGTTTTGTTCCAGGTTGGCCGTCAATATTTTGACATGTCAATTTTTTGACAAGATTTTGGTTGACTTTTTTGATGTTCTCGTTTTGTTCTGGATAGACCGTCAAAAAAATGACACCCCCACCAAAAAAATCCTCGCATGTCGAAATATATAAAGAGGGGGTGCAACATATTTTTAAAAAATTAAGGGTGTTTAATCATTTGAGTGTGACATTTTTGCAACACTAAAAAGGGTACCTGGTAAAAATCCTACCAGATGTGTCAAATTTTTGACAGTTTATGTGGGGAAAAATAGATGAAAATAAAAATCCAGGGTACCCATCGGGGCTATATAGTTATATACAGGCTGCGGGCTATGTAGATCTAAATAAATCTAAGAAGATTCTTAATAACTTTGATTATCTTTGATTATTTTTTATTACTTGTTATTCTCTTTTCATAACTTGTACAAGCTCTAATCATCTATATAGACTATTATAACATTCACTTGCATCTTTGTCAACACCTATGATATACTTTTTATTGTCACCAAGTACGATTTATCAAAGTACTGTGACATAAATGCAACACAAAGGAAAAATAATGTTTGAAGCATTAGTTTTAGTTTGTTTTATTGATCAAAGTTGTGTAGAATTACATAACAATAGAGGTCTATATAGGACTGAACAAGCTTGTAAAGCCAGAACAATAGAAATGGTTTCAGATTTTGTATCAGATCCTGACACTCCACCTGTAATAACTATTCAATACAAGTGTATAAAACAACAAGGACAATCAACATAGATGCTTGACACCCATAACACTGAACAATTACCAGATATTTCTGGTTTGTCATCCTACATAAACTTGCGAGATAAGCTGAATGCTTACAATAATCACAAGGCAAAGGAAGACTTCTTAACATTTGTGCAGATATTTGCACCTACGATTGTGTCAGACTTTAAAATGGGTAGGCATATTGAATTACTCTGCGAAAAACTACAGGGTGTCGTGGACGGAACTACCAAGAGACTGATGGTATTCCTACCACCTCGCTCATCTAAGTCTGTTGTTTGTAGTAAACTGTTTCCTGCATGGTACATTGGTAACTTTGCAAACCATGAGATCATGTCTGTGTCACACTCTGACCAGCTTGCCAGTGATTTTGGTAGAACCGTCCGTGATATTGTCAACACAGAGAAGTTCCAGAGGATCTTCAAGGGTGTGTCGCTACGTAGTGACGTAAAAGCAGCAGGTAAATGGAAAACAAATAAGAATGGTTCTTATTATGCTGCAGGTGTACGAAGCCAGGTAGCAGGTCGTGGTGCGCATGTGGCCTTACTAGATGACGTAATGTCTGAAGAAGATTCATTTAGTGAGGCAGGTCGTAGGTATATTAAGGAATGGTATCCTGCAGGTCTACGTACACGTATTATGCCCAATGGTGCAATTATTATTGTGAATACAAGATACCACTATGACGACTTGTGTGGTTGGTTATTAAAACAAGAATCACTTGTAGAGGAATCACAGTACCCATGGGAAGTAATTAGCATACCTGCATGGCTTGACGAGACTGCTTCAGAGCTATTAGGGCTACCAGTAGGTACATCATACTTTCCAGAGTGGAAGCCTGACGAAGTTCTAAAGCTTGATGAGCAGGAAATACGAGCAACAAACGGTGCAAGGTACTGGAACTCCCTGTATATGCAAGACCCCTCACCAGATGACGGTGGTATTCTAAAGAAGCGTTGGTTCCAGTGGTGGGATTATGACGAACCACCACCATGTGACTTTATTATCCAGACATATGATACAGCCTTTAGTACCCGAAGGACTGCCGACTATAGCGTTATACAGACTTGGGGTATCTTTAGCCAGTTTGAAAAGGATGACTATGGTGGTGAAACCATAACGTCTAACCTAATCCTATTGGGTAACGTCCGGGGCAGGTTTGAATATCCAGAACTGCGTAGACTAGCCCAAGACTTATATCAGGACTACAGACCTGACGTATGTATCATAGAAAAGAAAGCTTCTGGTCAGTCACTCATACAGGATATGAGAAGGGCTGGCTTGCCTGTACTGGATTATCTACCTGATCGTGACAAGGTAGCACGTGTGTACGCTTCAACACCCATGATGGAATCAGGACGTGTATGGTTCCCAAAGGATAAACAATTTGCAGATGATTTATTTGAGGAGTGTATGTCATTTCCGAATGGCGCACACGATGACCAAGTTGACTGCATGACTATGGCTATTCATTACATGAAGGATAGCTGGAACCTTATACATCCAGAAGACCCTGATTGGGAAGACGATGTGAATTATCGTAGACAAAAGAGGGTTGCGTACTGGAGAACTTAATAGTATAATATAAAAATTGATCACATAACTAATTTACGAAGGACACGTAAAGAATGGCGACTGAAAGAAATCCATATGAGGTAGACGCTCCAATAAGCAATGTCATTGCATTGGACGTTGAACGAGACAAATCCGATAATGTAAGTATCGAACTAGATCCAGAGACTGGTGAAGTAGAAGTAGACTTTGGCCCTGTAGAAATTGAAATAGATGAAGATGGCATTGCTGTCATGGAAAAGGGTGGCTTCTATGAAAACCTAGTAGAAGCTATGGACGAAGACGAACTTATAGACATTGGTAACGAAGTCTACGATAAATACGAAGCCGATAGAGATTCTCGTGCAGAATGGGAATCAATGTTTGAAAGAGGCTTCGATCTACTTGGTCTGAAGCTAGACGAAACTACAGAACCATTTGAGGGTGCAGCAACTGCAGTGCATCCATTGCTTATCGAATCAGCCGTGAAGTTCCAGTCACGTGCTTCCCAAGAATTATTCCCAGCAGCTGGTCCTGTCAAGACACAGGTATTAGGTGACGCTACAGAAGAAAAACAGCGTCAGGCTTCTCGTGTTCAAAACTTTATGAACTACCAGTTGACTGAACAGATGCCAGAATACTTTGACGAATTTGAGAGGATGTTGTTCCATCTTCCATTGATAGGTTCTGCGTTTAAGAAAATCTACTATGACGCAGCAGAAGAACGCCCTGTTAGTGAGTTTGTTCCCATAGATCAATTCTACGTGTCCTACTATGCCACAGACTTACGCAGGGCTGACAGGTATACCCATGTAATCTATCGCAGTCCACATGAACTGTATCGACAGATTGAAGCAGGTATGTATGCAGAAATAGATCTACCCAATGCAAAACAGCCTGAACAATCAGCATTAACAGAAAAGATGGATACAGTCCTTGGTCTATCACCTTCTGGCGATGACGATCCACAGTATGTATTGCTTGAACAGCATTGCTATCTGGACATCGAAGATCATGGATATGCCTGTCCCTATATTGTAACAATCGAAGAACAATCTAAAAAGGTTCTGTCTATTCGCCGTAACTGGAACGAAGACGACAAAGCAAAGAAAAAGAAAATGTTCTTCACACACTATCGCTTTGTACCAGGCTTTGGTTTTTATGGCCTTGGCCTAATTCACTTCCTTGGTAACCTTACCATGTCTGCGACTGCAGCATTGCGTAACCTTATTGATGCTGGTCAGTTCGCCAACCTGCCAGGTGGCTTCAAGGCAAAAGGTGTGCGTATTGTAGGTGACAACGATCCTGTAGCTCCCGGCGAGTTTAAGGAAGTTGAAGCAACTGGCATGGATCTAACCAAGTCGATTGTGCCTTTGCCGTACAAGGAACCGTCTGGCACACTCTTTAACATGCTACAGTTTATCTCTGCAGCTGGTCAGAAGTTTGCCGACACAACTGAACAAGTTATTAATGATGCATCAAGCTATGGCCCAGTGGGTACAACTATGGCACTTCTTGAAGCATCTAGCAAGTTCTTTAGTGCTATTCACAAGAGATTGCATAAGTCACAGAAAGACGAATTTAAGATTCTGGCACGGCTGAACTACGAGTTTCTGCCGAATAAGTACCCCTACGATGTCCCAGGAATTACAGAGAATGTCTTTAGACGTGACTTCGATGGGCGTGTGGACGTAATCCCTGTCAGTGATCCTAACATCCCTTCATCAGCCCATCGTTTAATGATGACCCAAATGGCTATGCAGTTGGCACAGACTGCACCACCAGGTATGTTCAACATGGAAGAACTAAACCGTACATTGTTGAGTGCGGCAAACATTCCTAACATTGACAGAATACTTCCAAGTAAACTAGCGGCTCAACCTCTTGATCCTGTATCGGACATTGAGGCGGCTGTTAAGGGTCTACCTATCAAAGCCTTTGCAGGTCAGAACCATGACGCACACATTCAGATCAAGACTATGTACATGCAAGATCCAATGAATGGTGCAAACCCAATGATGCAACGTATTGCACCAGTTCTTCAGGCAAACATTCAAGAACACATGGTCATGAAGTACGAAGAACAAGTCAATGGTGTCACACGTCAGATGATGGCTGAAGCTCCTCCAGGTGATCCAAATGCTCAAAACCCACAAGTTATTGAAATGGTCATGGCGCAAGCGGCTCAACAAGTTATGCAAGCAAACATGGCTGCGGCACAGGGTGGACCTACACCTGAACAAGCTATGGTTCAGATGGAAGGTAAGCGTCTTGAGATTGAACAACAGAAAGTACAAGCACAACTTGCCAAAGAATCTGTTGAAGGTGCATTGAAGCAACGTGATCTGGATCTGAAAGAACAGAAACTGGCTCTTGATGCATACAAGTTTGGTGCGGAGAATACTCTGAAAGCTGACGAAAAAGAAGCAGATCGTAACAACAAACGTGCTATCGAAGCTTTGAAAATGATTTCTGATTTGATCAAGACACAAGAAAACCTTGACCAACAAGAAGCCATGAAAGCGGCTGACATTCTTTCAAAGATGTTAATTGAAGGGAGCAAACAAAGTGGCACTTAGTAAACTTGTTAAGGAACTTGTAAAGGGTAGTGCAAAGAAAGCCGCACCTAAAGTAGCAACACCTACTGTACAAGGTGACTTGTTTGAAGCAATGGCGAAGTCACCTGAAGCAGCTCAAAAAGAACTCAAGCGTATTATGTACACTAACCAAGAACGTACAGGTACAATCGGTGGTGAGTTTCGTGTATTTGAAGGGCTTGAAGAACTTCCAACAGGAGGCAAACGTCCAATACAAGGAGATGATATATCTAATTTAAATTCTCCTTTTATTTCTATCGAATCCCCTGCTGGAGCAAAAGTCCGTGGTCAAGCAGAACTTTTTGTAGACCCAGAATTGTCTCCAGATATTCCTGTAGGTAATCCTGTCAAAGGTGCTAAAACTGTTATGACAAATCTCATTGATAGTAAAGGTCAATGGAAATGGATAAAAGCACCAGAAGGTTATGAAGATAATACATTTCTTGTAGCAATGAAAAGCAGTAATAAAGATTTTACTCCTACAGGGGCAGACCATGCTTATACTTTAAAAACAATTTATGAAAAGGGTGGCAAGATGGCTACCTATGATACTCGTGCTAAAGCTTTTAGAGATAAGTCTATTCAAGAAAGTGAGGCTATGTTAGAAGAAGCTCTTGCTCGTTTGGATAACCCAAAATTAAAATCAAAAGCACGAAGAGATTTAAGGGGTGACAATCCTCGTGGTAAGCCTACAACAACTGGTATTCCAGAGTTTGGACCAGTTGTAGGTACAATTAAAACTGCAAAGAAAGAACACCCTGTATATGAATACGTTATAATGAGACAGGAAGGTGGTTCTGTTGGTCGTGTAGAACGTAACCCTTACGGTAGTAATTACCAGAAACTAATATAATGATTTACGAAGAAATTTATAAAATGCTGATGAAAGAAATTGAATCAGTAAAAATAACGCTTGCATCTGGCGGTGCTTCAGATTATCATAGCTATACAAATCTAGTTGGGCGTATTCAAGGACTTGAGTATGCCTTAGTGGAAATCAAAAGTATAGTCAATAAAATGATATACGAAGACGATGAGG
>Ga0208162_1002012_pt1 | contig 10158 bp, 12 predicted proteins | sample CB_VirMetaG_4_FD_184539 | JGI IMG/M metagenome (GOLD analysis project Ga0208162, IMG submission 184539) | Freshwater to marine saline gradient viral communities from Chesapeake Bay - CB_1508_1M Viral MetaG (SPAdes) (version 4) | ecosystem: Environmental > Aquatic > Marine > Coastal | place: USA... | reverse complement strand
AAGAATGTAGATACTTTAACAAAGGTTTGATTTATTTAAGAGATAAAAATATACAAGATGGTGGTAGTGTTTACTTTAATAGACCTGCAAATTGTTTAACAGATAAAGTAAATAAAAAGAATATTGATGTATTAATATCGGAGATTAATAATGTGGGATAGAGAATATCTAGCAAACAAAGAAGAATATCTAAAACTTTTTGATGACATAATGCAAAAAGAACAAGATACAAATGTTGAGTTTTTAGAAACAAGTCTTACAAAATTAACAGGTAGAAAATATGCAATCGCTTGTAGTAACGGAACAGACGCATTACATTTCGCTTTAAGAAGTTTAAATATAAAATCAGGTGATGAAGTCTTAACATCTAATTTTTCTTGGATTTCTACTGCCTCTTGTATCTCAATGGTTGGTGCAACTCCTGTATTTTGTGAGATAGATTTATCTTCTTATCATATAACTTTAGAGAGTATTAAAAAAATGTACTCGTCTAAAGTCAAAGCAATTGTTTATCCTCATCTATTTGGTAATATGTCAGATACAAAAGATATATTAGATTTTTGTAAAGAAAAAAATATTGCATTTATAGAAGACGCAGCTCAATCAATAGGTTCAAGTTTAGATGATACAAAAGCAGGATCCATAGGTGATATTAGCACATTTAGTTTCAATAGTAATAAAGTAGTTTCAGGTATTTCAGGTGGTGGGGCAGTATTAACAGATGATAAAGATAAAGCAGATTTAATCAGAAAATTAAGAAAACACGGAAACAATGAGATATTAGGATATAACTCGAAGATGTTATTGTTTAATGCTAGAGTTATTGATTTTAGATTAAGAAAATTAAAAGAGTGGATATCAAAAAGACAAGATATAGCAAAACAATATGACAAACAATTAAAAGATTATGTTGATATTCAATCTACATCAAATGGTTTAAATCATAATTATCACAAATACGTTATTAGATTTCAAAACAAAAGAATTAGAGATAAAATAAAAGAAAAACTTAATGCAAAAATACATTATGATAAACCATTATCTGAAAATGTTATGTATAAAAACATTGATTATAGAAAAGAACAAACTTATAATAGTAAAATAGTTTGTGATACAATACTGTCTTTACCACTTGACCCTTATATGAAACAAGAGGAGATAGAGAAGGTTATCAATATCATTATCATAAGTTTAGAACAAGAAAAAAATATGTTTGAAAATAACATTAAGAAGTTAATCGGTGATGATATATTTGATATTAGTTTAATTAATAAAACTACAGAACCTATTTACGATTATATTGTAGAAAAAATATATACATTGCCTGAATATGTACAATCAGTAGAATTTAAATCAAAAGAAAAATTAAAGATAGCATTTAATAAATTTTATGAAAACCTTACAAGAAATACAAGATAGTCATTTATCAATAGATTTCTTTTTGTCTATGTCGTGCAATAAGAATTGCCATTATTGTACAAGTTACACATTAGAGATGAGAAATTTAACAGTAGATATGATCTTCTTAAAAACTTGTTTAGAATATCTAAAAGATTATAAAGTAAGAATTAACTTACTAGGTGGTGAACCAGGATTAATTAAAAATTTAAGAGAAGTTATAGATGAAATAAAGAAGTATCCTAACTTTGTGTGTTCAGTTTTATCTAACTCATTCGTAAGAAAAAGATATCCTGAAATATTAGATGATAAAGATATTTTATATGTAGAACATAACATACTTGATTGGTATGATAATGAGGTTACTAAATTAGGTAATTTTGATTATATACCAGAAAACAATTTAAATAATTATAATGTTGTTGTTAAAACACCTAATTACTTTAAGTATAAAGACAAATATCCTGAAGTGCTAAAACAATTAAATCATAAAAATACTATGTGGAAAGAATTTAATGGCAGATCACCAGAATTTACAGATGTTGTACAAGCAAATGAAATAGACCGTAAAATGTGTGCCGCCTTTCCTATGGTACCTGTAATAGACTTTGAAAAGAAACACATTGTACATTGTAGTAAAAAATTTGCTAACAATAGTGAGTTATCTAAAACTTTTGAATTAACAAAAGAGAATATTGATAAGATGATGAACTTTAGATTATTTAAATATGAAAATTATTGTAAAACTTGTACTGAATGGGTACAGCCAAAAGGGCATTTTCCTATAACAAAATATGCAAAAGTATTATGAAAATTTATAGTGTTGCCTTAAACTTACACGACCACAATACGTATGATGGTGTCTTTCATAATCAAAGAGAAAGATTTACACGTGAAAAACATAATTTTTCTGATACAGATAATTTTATTAAAAGTTATTTTAAAAAACCTGATGATAGTATTTTAGCATTTACATATACAGTAGGTGGAATAAAAAATCATAAAGAATTAATATCAAATGAAATATTAAATTATCAACCCAAAAAATTATTTGATTATTATTTTAAAGATGACATTTACTACATAGACCATCATCAATCTCACGCCGCATATGCCTTTCTTAATTCTGGTTTTAAACAATCTGACATATTAGCAATAGACGGCATAGGTTCAAAATATAGATGTGTATTTTTTGATAAAGACCAAAACTTAATTGATTTATCTAATAAACTTCCTATAGGATGGTTATGGAATCATATGTCAAACTTAACTGGTTTTGGCACACTTGGTGCAAGTAAACTTATGGGTAAAGTAGGATATGGAAAATATAGTGAGTATTATTATAATGTATTTGAGTTAATACTTGCTGGAACTATCAAAGAAAAGAAATACAAAGAGTGGAAACAAATAGATTTAAGTAATATAAATGATCTAGCGTTTACTCTACAAAAATTTACAATAGACAAAATAAAAGAACACGTTTATCCATTAAAGAGTTGTGATAATCTTTGTATCGCAGGTGGTGTTGCATACAATGGTTATATGAATGAAGAATTTACTAATCATTATGAAAACGTATTTGTACCACCAGCAGTAGGTGATGAAGGACAAGCAATAGGCACATATCAACACGCTGATTATACATTAAACAATAACATACACAAATCAGAAACGTTTGCTGGAAAAGAATATAATATTAATGGTGATTTTTTAACTGGTTATGGATTTGTAGAAAAAGATATAAAAGATATTAACATAGAAGTAGCAAATGCTATTGCAAATCAAAAAATAGTTGGTTGGTATCAAGGCAAATCTGAAAGTGGTAATCGTGCATTGGGTAATAGAAGTATATTAGCTGATCCTCGTAATCCAGATATGAAAAATATAATTAATAACACAATCAAGTTAAGAGAAGACTTTAGACCTTTTGCACCTGCTGTATTAGAAGAACACTACAAAGAATATTTTGATACAAGATTACCTAGTCCTTATATGAGTAGAATATGTAAAGTTAAAACCGATAAAGTGCCTGGTATCACACACGTTGATGGTACGGCCAGAATACAAACAGTTAATAAAAATGATAATGAAAAGTTTTATAATCTAATAAATGAATTTTATAAAATAACAGGTATACCTATGTTATTAAATACGAGTTTTAATTGTCAGGAACCTATTGTAGAATATTATGTAGAGGCAATTAGAACATTTAATAATACAGCATTAGATATATTAGTTATAGATAAGTATATTTTAAGAAAGGACAATTAAATGAATTATTTTGAAACACTAGAAAAAAGAAGCCACGTCAAAAAATATGATATGACTAAAATACCACCTAAGGAAATCATAGAAAGAGCATTGTGGAAAGCGTGGAAAACTACTCCATCAAAAAATCAATCAATGGCTTATCAATGTTTAGTATGGGGACCTGATAAAGGTATGCACAAAGAAGCAATACATAATTTAGCTACTAAATCACATAGAGCAGTTGAAGAAAGAGCAGTTAACGAAGGATATCAAAAAGTTGTTCAACAAGGTGTGGGGCAATATCCTAATCCGTATTATGAACACATAGCATTTAATCCTTATTTGTTTACTATACATAGCAGAGTATCCACTCCCAACAAATATTATAGAGCACAAGTAGTTAAAGGACACTATTACGAACAAGGATATGAAGAACTATTTGAAAGAATTATAGACTCCGTAGCAGTTGAAGTAGGAATGTTTGCTGCTAATTTAGGTTATTATTTACTAGAAGAAGGATTAGATATAGCTTACAATTCTTGTTTTAGAAGAAGACCACACGAATGGCACAAAGTAGGATTAACTATGGTAAAAACAAGACCAATAACAATGATATCTTGTGGTTATGCAAGTAGATTTAGAAGACAAGATTTAAAATTAAGAGGAATGGAAGAATGGGACAGAAGACCTGAAATAGAGGAAATTGTAAAATGGATGTAGATTTACAGTTATTTAAAAATATTATGGCAGAGGCCAGACACAATTCTGACCTATTAGATTCTTATAGTCCAAATCAATTTAAATCTAAAGATGTATTAATTAATCACATTAATGGTTTAAATATTTTAAATGACAAATCTGAAATTATAATACTAGGAAGTTGGTATGGTAGTATATTAATTCCTGCATTTAAACAAGTTAAAAGAATTACTGCTGTAGATTTAGATGAAAATATTATTAATATTGCTAAAAATAGATTGTTTAATCATTATACAAATGTAGATTTTGTATCAAAAGATGTTTTCGATTGGTTACCAGATTCTAGTAGAATTAAAAAAACTGATTTAATTATTAATACCTCTTGCGAGCATATGCGACCTATGAAAGAACTTAATTTAAATACTAGTGCTTATTTTGCTTTTCAATCTAATAATATGTTTAATATACCTACACATATCAATTGTGTAAATAACATAGAAGAATTTAAAGAACAAATGCCTAGTAACGCAAAAATAATGATTGAAGATCATATTAAAGATGATAGAGGCACTAGATTTTTATTAATAGGTAAATTATGAAAAGAGTAATTTATAGTTTATACATTGATGTACCTGAAAATGAATTTGTTGATAATATTGAAACAAATTTAAACACTAAAAAACAATTTAAAGAAAACTATATTAAATTACTTGCAAATAAACAATGGTATGCCGATCAATTAAATGTTGATTTTAAAATATTTGAATATGAAGATTACATAGAGTATTACAATTATTTTAAAAAGAAGTATCCATATATAACAACGTATAATATTATTAATTTTTATAAATTACATTTATTATGTGAATTGTCTAAATCTTATGATGAAATACTGTATTTAGATTTTGATGTTGTTTGCTTAACAAATGAAAACTTTTTTGAAACTTGGAATTTAAATAAAGGTATTTGTGTTTACAATAATTCAAGTCTTGTAAAAACTATAGAGGCAATAACAGAGCGATCTCAAACAATTAGAAGTCCTACGTCAAAATATTATAATACTCAAGCAATGTTAATAGAAAAAGGTTTAAATCCTAAAAACAAAGTCATTAATACAGGCATAATCGGTGCAAACAAAGATCATATTAATCAATTAAAATACTTTGATGAATTTGATAATAATTTAAATATAATGACAAAGTTACAATCAAATTTTGATATATTTCCAAAAAAGATTGTAGATTTCTTTGGTTATGATAATGAAACATTGTTTAGTGTTAAACTGATTGAAAATAATGTGCCTGTACAATGGTTAGATAATAAATGGCATTACTTTTTTGATACACAAGGTTTTATACCAAAAGATACTAAATTTGTACACACAATTAATAAAAAGTTTGATATAGTCTGGAGAAGATATTATGCTTAAAATTTGCACAGTTTATTTTGAAGGATTTTATAAACCAGATTACGTTTCAAAATTATATAAATCGTTGAGAAAAAACTCATCTATACCTTTTCAATCTGTTTGTATTACAGATAATAAAAATGTAGAAGCAGATGTAATACTACCCTATAATCATCATAGTATTGTTAAAAAACATTGGCACAAGTTAAAATTTTTTAGTCCACAGTTTGCTTATCAACAACCAGGTGATGATATTATCATAATGGACATAGATCAAGTTATTACAAATAACGTAGATGACTTATTAAACTATCCTGTAAATGAAAATGAACTTATAAGTTATGGACAATGGTGGGACAGTAAACTAAAACTTAATGGTGGTTTTTATAAATTTAAATCAGGTAGTCTTAAAAGTATATGGGATGATTTTGCACTTAATCCTGAATATTGGCAATTACATTATTACAATAACGGTGATGTACATACAAAATATTATGGAGAACAAAATTATGTCAATTGGAAAGTACAAGAACATAATATCAAATTAACATTAACACCTCAACAATGGTTGTGTAAATATACGGACGACTTTAAACAAAATTTACAATTAAATAAAACGTATGGTAAGAAATTCAATACAGATTATATGATTATGGGTAATAATGTTAATAAAAATATTAAAGTAATACACTTTACAGGTGTTGGTAGAAAAATAGGAGAAAATTGGAATGCTTGATGAAGGTCAGATAACAGACATATTAGATATGTATTATGATTGGGACAAAGAAAGAGAAGTATTAAATAAAATACAAAAATGTCAAAGAAATTGGGATTATTCTAAATTTGATATTTCAAAATCACCATATAAAGAAATGGTTGAAGAATTATTACACATAGCTGAAAATTCTCCATCAAAACAACACGAAGGATACTTTGACTTATATTGGACAGCAGATAGAAAAGTAATACAAGAAATATCCAGATATACTTGGGGTAATACACATAGAAAAGTACCTCCTTCAAATTGGAGAAACCCACAATCAAATGCTAGTCTTTATATTTTATGGGTTGCAAAAGAACCTAATTCCCAACTCAATACAAATGCTGATGGTACTTTGAAAGACAATCAACATCACGAGCGATGGTTAAATGCTTATGTTAGTATAGGAATATCTTTAGGATTAACTTTAAGAGCAGCTGCAAAAATGGGACTTGCAACTGGTTGTAATAAAAATCATAATGATTTAAATGGTAATGACTTTTGGGAAAATAAATTAGGTATATTAGATGATGTAAAAGCAGGTATAAAAAAAATAACTTACGGATTAGGTATAGGTTATCCTCAAAAAAACAAAGAACGTTGGGAATCAGATGAAACTGAATTAATGTTAGGTGCAGCTAATGGTAGCAGAATTACTTTAACAAACCAAGAAACACATCCTAGAACAGGTAAAAAAATGAGAAAAGCAGAAATAATTGATATTAAAGGTAAAGAAAATCAACAAATAAAAGACTTATACGGTAATATACACATCATACCAGATAAAGCAGATTTTAAAATTAATTCTTTTAGAAAACGTGATATAAACATCATAGAAATTAAATGAGAATAATTTGTTGTAGATTCGGTAAGAAGTTTACAGATTGGCACGTTGATAATCTTAAACATATGATAGACAAATATTCTGGTCTATTTTATACAGATTTTGAAGTAATAGAAAATGATCTGTATGGTAATTGGTATAATAAACTTCAAATGTATGATAAGTTTAGAGATGGTGAAAACCTTTATTTTGATTTAGACACATTAATATATGATAAATTACCAAATTTAATTAGAAAAGATTTTACACTTTTAGATGATAGTTGGTGGAGAGAACCTGCTCATACACCACTTAATTCATCTATAGTAAGTTGGACAGGTGATGTATCACACATATGGAAAAAATTTAAGTCAAATGAAAAACAATATTTAAATAAGTACAACAAAGGTAGTGATGAATTTTATTTTAAAGAAATAGAATATAAGACATACGATAAAATATGTCCTTCTATAAAAAATTATATCTATGAAAAACCTAAAGATTATAGTATAATAACTTTAGGTCAAATGCACCATATATTAGAAAAAGGTTGGACTGGTTGGTGGTCTGATTACTTATCTAAATCAAACGCAACTTGAAGTACCTCTTTTTTTGTTTTAGATTTTCTTAATTTTGTTTTTAATTCTTCGTTTGTAGAATTTTTAATATTATCTAATTCAAACAATGCTATTTTTAATGCAAATAAATGATCGGCATTATCTCCATCTTCAAAAATTGCTTTTACTAATGTTGGAAAAAGTCCACTATCTATTTTACTATTGTCTACCAACAGTCCATCTCTTTTTGCAATCTCAATTACTTTTTGTTCAAAGATTTCTTTTTCTTTTTTCTTTTTATTATAAGTGCTTTCGTGTATTTCATCTACAGAAATAAACTTTGTTAGTGTAATAAAACTAGAATGTTTTACATCAAACGGAATAATTGTATTAATTACAGATTTTTTATCTTCACTTGTAGTTAATATTTCAATATTCTTTCTCTCATTATCTATAAAATATGCGTTAATAAAATTGTCTTTTAAATATTCTTCAGTTATCATAATTCTCCTTTAAGTAATCAAATAAATTTATTTCAGGTTTCCAACCTAATTCAGTTAAAGCACTTATTTGTGCTTTATTATCTTTTCTTTCAAATACAGTACCAATTCTTTTATCTTCAACATTGATATTTAGATGACTTGTAATATCTAATAAACTATTAGAAACACCTGTTCCTATATCAATAACTTTTCTTTTTTTAATTTTATTTGTCATTAATAAACTTATTGCTGTCAATAAATCGTTAACGTGTATAAAATCTCTTTTATGATCTGTATTAATATAATGTACATCATTTCTTAATAATTTAGGTATAAACATTTCTTCTCTCGCACCAGGTCCGTAAACAGTTGTAAATCGCATACCCATTGTATTTGCAGGTGCAATATGTTCCATATAAAACTTACTCATTGCATATGGATTACGCCAAGGTTCTCTTGCTGTGCTTGAACTTGCATAAAGTATTCTAGTATTTTTAAATTGTTTAAATAATCTATGACTTGTTACGACATTATTAATCCAATAATCAACAGGATTATCTAAACTATCTCTTACACCAGATAAACCTGCTAAATGAATTACAATATCAACATCATAGTCTAAATCACAAGTAAGTAAATCGTTACCTGTTTTTTTATCTATACAAATAATTTGATGTTTGTCTTTTAAGAAAGTTTGTAGATTTTGACCAATAAAGCCTTCACTACCAGTTAATAATATTTTCATTATGTTTCATTATGATTTATTTATTCTCAAATAATATGTGTTGATTGTTGTTGCTGTTCCATCAGGAAACTCTTGTGCTCTATAATCATCTGTATTTACAAAACGTGTTTGATAATTACCAGAACCATTTAATCGTGTATCACCCATACCAGAACCTCTAGTATTACCAGAACCAGATGTTCCTAAATTGTAACTAATAGCATATCCATCTGTTGATGAAGCGGCTGTATATCTAATCCATCCTTGTAACAATGACTCAAATGTAGCAGTATCAAATTCTTGTAAATGATTTGAAGCATTTATATAAAAAGGAACTGTGTAAGACGTATCTGATCCATCTATTCTTTGTAGATAATAATTAGTAATAGTCGTTGGTTGGTCTAATGTTTCAGGTATAGAATCAGCAGTGTATAAAGATGTATCTGCTCGAGTATCTACATATATTGGTGTTGATGTTCCACTAACTTCAGTAGATCCTGCTACACTAGCAGATGATGAAATATAATATGTTCCTGCTTGTTGAGTAGTTGTAGAACCAGATACTAATAAATCTATTGCAGGATGTAAAAATGTATCTTTAACATCTTGTAAAGACATTGCTTGAATATGTCCACCAGATGTATAATAAACTGGCCAAGTTTTACCCGTATCGGTTGTAGGAGTAACAGAAGCAGTTGATGAAGATATTTTATCATATGAAACTGTAACAACTGAAGGTTCTGCTGTTGTTGCCTCACTTGGAAAAGAAGTTGCACTAGTTGATTGAGCACCTGCTTGTAATCTCGTATCATCTATTGATCCTAAAGTTCCTCCAGAACCAACAACAGATAATACAACACTAGGATTTAATGAATATTGATAAACGATTTGGTCAATGATTTGATCGACCTCTCCTGAGGACATCTCTTTGACATTACCACTATCGTTTTTTAAAGGTGTTCTTACTGCCATAATATATTCTTTCTCATATACTTATATGACTTTTAATTATGCACCAGCGCCATATAGAGATTTCAATACTCCTCCAGATGAGTTT
>Ga0208162_1002011_pt1 | contig 10162 bp, 8 predicted proteins | sample CB_VirMetaG_4_FD_184539 | JGI IMG/M metagenome (GOLD analysis project Ga0208162, IMG submission 184539) | Freshwater to marine saline gradient viral communities from Chesapeake Bay - CB_1508_1M Viral MetaG (SPAdes) (version 4) | ecosystem: Environmental > Aquatic > Marine > Coastal | place: USA... | reverse complement strand
TGATCCTAACGACCGTTTCTTTAAGAAGAATATGGATAGACTAAAAAAGTTAGATGCTTTAAAGAAAAAACGCGCTCAAGTTATGCGTGATATGGAACAAGAAGCTGAACCAGAAGGTGGTCCAATTGCTGACAGATACGGACGTGAATTAAATAAAATTGATACTGCTATTGATAAACTTTCACCTCAGAAAAAAGGGGATGAATATATGTCTAAGGATGAAATTGAAAGACGAGCAGCAATGATTCAAGATCCTTACGCTAATTATATATCACAAACAAATGCTATGTTTGGTTTAGAAGAAAACCAACCACAATTTAAAGTAGGAGACAAAGTAACTTACCTAGGACATTCAGCACAAATAACTGCTGTAAAGGATGAAGATGGTAAAACTTATTTATCTGTATCTTATGATAAAGGTAATGGTAAAACAAAAGCATCCGATATTTTATCTACAGATGGTACTATTAAACCTTTAAAAGAAAACAAACCAGTAGCAAATCTTAACAGACATATTAAAGCAATTCAAATCCAATTAGACCAATTAGGTGTTAAATATGAAATGGATCCTAAAAATAAAGTTCAACCATTCAAAGTAATTTACAAACCAATAAATAAAGATGATGAATGGTATGATAACTTTGATGATATAGTGTTTAGATACAATCTTAAAGGTGTTGTAAAAACATCAATAAATGAAGCTACAGAAGATGCTATTTATTATCTTCAACAAGCAATAAAATTAAGTCACACCAATACTGTCAGAAAGCTTATATTAAAAGCTACTAGGGAATTAGGATTAGAAGTTCCTAAAGTATGGACAGAATCAACAAATGCATCAATGAGTGAAGCTAATGGTTTTAAATCAGGTAAAGAATTTATTAATATAAAATTACGAAACTATCCTAAAGCTGTATCTAAAGTTAACCAATTAATTGATATGATTGGTGAACCTAATTTTACAATGGAAATGGCTGAATGGATTTTTGATTTCTTCAATAATGCCTCTTTTGAAAGCCCAGTAAATGAAGCTTCTAAAGAAGAAGAAACTGAATTCCATAAAAAACTAGATAAACTAGTTCATAGCACTTTCGGTAAAAGAAAAGGTGAATTAGAAGAAGGCGCTGTTGAAATAATGGACGCTTATAATCGTATTTTAGATTTACTTAAAAAAGAATCTCGTGCTTTAAATGATGACGATTCATATGCTTTAGGTTTAAAATTAAGAGCATGGTTTGAAAAAAATATCATTAAAGAAACCCCTCAAGATTTATCTGAAGAAGTTGACCAAAGAAATGCTGACAGTTACGCTTATCAATTTATGCAATACTTTGATAAGATAAGTGGAGTAGTTAGACATAACTTTGGAGATGATACTAGAAAAGAATTTGAAAGATTAGTAAAAGATAAGTTCTCTAGATACATAGTAAATGAAGATAACCTTGGACATGCTGAAGTAAGAAACGTAGAAAAGAATTTATCTCCTGCTCAAAAAGAAGAGTTAGCTAAATTGATAAAATCTAAAGAGATTAAAACAAGTAAAGATCTTAAAAATTGGCTATCATCTAAAAAAGAATCAGTAAGTGAAGAAGAATTAACCGAAGCTTTTGTCCCTTCAAACATCAAAGAATTTGCTAAAAGAAAAGGTGTTTCACGTTTAGTAAACACTGTAGCAGGTTGGGCTGAAAAAGTAGGTAAAAAAATTGTTGGTGGAGTAGCAGTTGGTAGAAATTATGATACGTTAGTTTTAGATATGACTTATCAAGGAGGTGAAATTCGTATTGATTGTGAATACGAAACAGTTGAATTGTATGACGAGCCAGTAAGAAGTTTTAATAATTTTAAACGTGTTTATAATGAATATAATGAGGAAGATGAGCAATTAGATGAAATGATGTCTTTAGACGATAAAGCTAAAGCATATTACCTTGAAAAACTCAAAAAAGGTGAAATCGATACTCTACCAGAAGATCCTAAAGCAGCATTTTTAGACCAAATGATGAAAGACCAAATAGCTCATGATGAAGAAATATTACGTCGTGAACGTGGTTTAGAGGAAATAAAACAAAGAGTATTTAATAAATTAAAAAAATGAAAACATATAAAATATCTGACCAAAGACTAAGAGAATTAGTTCTTGAATTTGATGTGAGAGTATCTTTTGGGGCAATCCCTCAAACTATAAAAATGATTCAGCATGATTTTATTAGTAGTATTCCTACTAATGATTATTTTACTGATGGGGAAAAACAAGCTTTAAATTTGTATTTTGAATCATATTCTACTTTACATAGTAAAAACATTCTATTATTTGAATCCCAAATTAATGAAGGAATAGCTAGTTGGTTTAAATCTGCTGTGAAAAAAGTAAAAGAAGTTTTTGGAAATATTAAAGAGTATGTTGTAAAACTTTGGGGAAAAATTAAAGACACTTTCAAATCAGTTATGATAAAATTTTGGGGTTGGATAAAAGGAAAAGTTAAACAATTATCAGCGTATGTTAAGAAAAAACTTCAAGACGCTATAAATGGACCTAAAAAAGCACCTCTTCAAAAAGAGTTAAAACAAGTAGGTGAATCATTCGATTGGGTTAGCAGTTGGTGGTCTCAACTAAAATCAGACGCTGTGAAAACTTTAGCCTTCATAGGCGATAAAATAAAAGCAGGTATAACATCAAAGCTATCAAATCTTTTTGGAAAAGCAGAAGAAGAAGAGAAAACAGCAGTAGCAGAAAATATTTTTAATAAAACCCTTACTGAAGGATTAATTAACACTAACAAATTGTCTTTAATATTAGAAGAAGAAGGGGAAGATAAAGGAAATTTTCTCACAGCAAAAGGATGGAAAAATAATTGGAAAAAATATGTTTGGAATATTGTTAAAATACTTCTTAACCCAATTATGGGAACATTAGGTGTAGTAGGATCTTGGGCTGGAGAAAAACTATTAGATGGAGCTTCTTTATTAATATCTAAATTAGGAGGCCCAGGCCCTTATAAATTTCATATACTTCCAGAATTAGTTATGGTAGGTTCAGAAATATCGGGTCTATTTAATAGTACAGAGCATCATTTTATGGATCTTTTAAAACCATACATAGAAATGATTCCTGGTTTAGAGACAATAATACATTTTTGGCATTTTGGACATAAAATATTATTAGGTTATGCTATATTTGAAACCATTCATGCAGCTTACAATGAAATAAAAGGCACAATAAATCAAACCCCTGGTTTAGAAGATAAAATCGAGAAAAAAATTGATTCACTTAAAGAATCTTTATCTCCTGAATTCCAACGAATGCAACAATTATCTGGATTAAACTAAAAAAACACATATTTATAATCATATTATTATGGCAACTTTTGACTATAGAAAATTTTTAAAAGAGAATAAATCTACCTTTCACGCTTCATTAACCGAAGGTCAATTCTCTTGGATGACTCAAGATACAGACCAACAAATCGGCTCTGAAAAAGAAAACACAATTGATGTGTATATGTTCGATAACACAGGTAAATACTGGTTTGAAAAAGCATATGACGGATATGGTGAATTTGGTGGAAAAGATTACTATGAATTAGTAGCTGAAATGAATGGCTACACAGCAGATGATGCTGAAGAATTTGGTGGTACTTTTAAAGATTTTAGAGGTATTGGTATTAAATTAGCTTTTGGTGAACTAGAGCCAAAAAATGGTGGACCAGTATTATTCCCTGCGTTAGTAGCTGACCCTAAGAGTTTTAATTATAAAACCCATGACTTTACTAAAGAAGCAGAACAGGACCCAAACCAATCTTGGTATACTTCTGAATACGAAGATGAAGATGAAGATGATTATAATATGGGATTTGTTGATATGGATAGAGAAGAAGACTATGATGAAGAAGAATTAGACGAAAGTAAATTGTTTGAAGTTAATAGCAAAGATGCATCTGATATAGCCGAAAAATTTGCTCAATACATGTCTAAAAAAGAAGACAAAAAATTCACTGTAACCCCAGGTTCAGTTGATGAAAAATCATTTGATTTAGATTTAGATGGAGAAAAATATATGGGTGGAAGCTATCTTATAAAAGATAACGGAGATATTGTTAACGCAGCTTTAGGTAATAAAATTGCAGGCAATATAAACCAATTAGAAGAAGATAAAAAACAATACTACAAAGACGCTGAAAAAGACGATGCTGCTCATATAGCTGCCTTAGAAAAAGATATGGAAGATGATAAAAAATCATCAATGACTAAAGAAGAATTAAAAGCAAAAATTAAAGAAATAATTTTAGCTGAAATGGATGTAAACATTGAAGATGAAAATGAAATGTATGATCCTTTAGCTGAGAATGAAACTACAAAAATGAAAAAATCAGAATTAAAAGCAAGAATTAAAGAAATGATTTTAGCTGAAGTAGATGAAGAAGAAGAAGTAGAAGACACTGAAGAAGTAGATGTTGACGTTGAAGATCCAGAACCAACTGAAGAACCAGTAGGTGATGGCGGATTAAAAGTTACCCAAAACGCCGATGCTGACTTAACAGGTACACAAAAAGAAGTTCAAGACAATTTAGAGGCTGCTTTAGAAGCTGCTAAAAAATTAGATGATGATAAATTAGCAAAACAAATTGGTAATTCATTAACTTTCTTTACTCGCCAACATGTTGTTAAAGAGGAATTAAGTGAAAAATTACTTTTGAAAAAAAGAGCAGGCATCATTACTGAAACTCAATATAAAGAATACTTACTTATTTTAGAAGATGAAAATATTGATGAAAGTCTTAAGAGCTCTATACTAGCCGGGTTAATTGCTTTAACATCTATAGCAGGTGTAGGTAAAGTATATAAGATGGATGCAGAGTTTGAACAAAATAAACAAGCTCAAACAGAATACTATCAAAACGTTTTAACACCTGCTGCTGAAAAATTAAGTAAAGCAGATTTAGCAGATTTAGGACTATCTATTAATGAAAAAACTAAAAAATTAGCTCTTTATAACCAAACTGACCCACAACAAATCGAGACAATTTTCTCAACATACGCTCAAAACTATATGAGATCAAACCCAGATCAATTTGCAGTTGGAGTTGATGGAGGGGTTGTTTGGACGTTAAACCCAACAGCTAATTAATTAAAAAATAAAAATTATGAATACACAAGAATTATTCGACAAAATTGACGCTTTATACGAAACATTTAAAGCCGAGCATGCTGGTAAATCTAAAGCTGCTCACGGCCGCGCTCGTAAAGCATTAGGTGAACTTAAGAAATTAGTAACCGAATATCGTCAAGCATCAGTTGCTGAAGATAAAACAAAATAAAACAAAATGAAAGACAATTTTGATTTAAAAAAATATTTAGTAGAAGGTCGCTTATTTAAAGAAGCCAAAACACCTCGTTACCCAGAAGGTAAACTTTCTATTGAAGATAAAATTAAAGCAATAGTACCTCTTTGGAAACAATGGCAATCTGCTTCTGGTATGGAGGCGGATGCAATTAAAGACAAAATTAGTCGTTATACCACTTATGATAATGAATTTGGTGGGGGAAGCTATGTTTTTGATATTTTAGACAATTCTCAATCTATTAAAGATGTTGCTAAAATTGTTATGAAAAACGAAAAAGATAATAATACTTCTCAACAACAATACTCAGTAGAACTTTTAGTTCCTGCAATTTATTTTAATGTAGAAACAGGAGAATTAGCAAAAAGTAAATATGATTTTGGTGCTGAAAGTGAACTTGAAGATATGGATATCACCAGCTACAGTGACGGTGAAGAATTAATCGAATGGGTTTTTGATAATGATTATGATACAGCAAAATCCTTTGAAAGAAAGTATCCCGGACTGTTCAAAGTAGTAGTAAAATAAATAAAAAATAAAACAAAATGAAAAACAATTTTGATTTAAAAAAGTATTTAGCCGAAGGTAAATTGCTAAAAGAAAACATTATTAACAACAAATACGTTGTTAAAGATGAAGATGAAGATGGAGATTTTTATAGAATTGATCTTCAAAAAGCACTTGATTATTTATCTCAATTTAATAATGAAGAGGTAGATGCTGAACAGTTTATCAATGATGATGAGGGTTGGGGTGAATTTGAACAATATCTTATGGATGCTGAGCAAATGTCAGATAAAGAATTAGAAGATGCTATGCGTCAAGAAATGAGTTTCTATTACTATAGTGATGGTGATTCAATTTAATAAAAAATAACATGCTCAACGAACGCGAACTTACCAAAGCCGAACTCAATAAAAGAGAAGAAGTACTTAAGGACCTTAAGAAACAAAAAAAGTCCTTAGTAAAACGTTATGGTAAAGATGCGGAAGCAGTTATGTATGGTCGTGCAACTAATATTGCTAAAAAACAAGCCGAATCAATGAATAAAGAAAAATTAAAAGAACTCGTTAGAACTTCTTTAACCAAAGAAGCTACTTTTACTGATGAGTATGATGATAATCCTAAATTAAAAGGTGGTCAAAAGAAATTACCTGATGCTTTACAAAAATCTATTATTAAAAAATCACTTAAAGAAGATTGGGGTGGTTCAGACCAATATGCAATGAACCAATCAATCCATAGAGATTTAGGCAACCCAACAGAATTTCCTGGTTTAGGTAAAGTTATGGATGCTGCTGAAAGTGCAGTTGACTTTTATTGGGATGAATGGCCTGAGTATAAAACTGATAGAGATGGTTTAATCATGTCTGCAGCTCAAAGATATGCTAGACAATACCACCCAGAATTTATGGCTAATGCTGCTAGAATGATGGAACCAATTGATGAAATGGACATCAATGGCCCAATAAGAGAAATGAGCGGAGATAAAATGGAAGCTCTTATGGAGTTAAGAAATATCATTGATGAAGCATCAGCTCTAGGAGACCAAGCAAGACAAATATTTAAAGAATACTTCCCAAGAGAACTGTCAAAAGCAGAGGCTTATGGTGTATTTGATTTTGTAGAAAGTTCAAATAGATATGATACTACCTTAGTTTCAATGGTAGAAGATATTGACGCATATTACGATGAAGAAGATGAGGATATGATGCAAGAAGGTATATCTAAAGCACTTTCAGATGCAATCGACTCTTGGACAGATGATGAAAAAGTAAGAAAAGCAGCTAAAGCATTTGCTGCATATAAATTACACAAAAAAGGACCAGATCCTCTAAAAGATCTAGATGATGAAACTTATCATAAAGCTTTAGATGCATATAGAGATGCTAAAAATATAGATGAAGATTTAGATTTAGGTCATCAAGACAACGAACCACACATGCTAAAAGCTGACCTATATCGTATTGGAAAATACGCTATGGAATTATACCAGATGGTAGACCAGTTTGAAGGTCCAGGTGAAGTTGATTTTCCTCATTGGTGGCAAGCTAAAATTATTAAAGCTAAAGATTGCTTAGTAGGTGCTAAACACTATCTTGATTTTGAAACCAAAGAACCTCAAATTGATGCTATGTTAGACAAAGTAGAAGATGCGGGCGTATTTGATAATGTAGGTGTTGAGACTGAGGATGAATTATCTGAAAATAAAAACTTACCTCCTGTTACAAAAGGAAAAGTTCTTGGAGCAGTTAAAGCTAAAAAAATGCAACAATCCTTAATTGATAAAGGATATGAATTAGGTAAAGATTTTACTGTGGTTCAAGATCGTAAAAACCCAAAAATGTATAACATTTCTCCTGTGTCCCAGAGTAATGATCAGGGATTGGGTCTTCTAAAAAAGGTAGAGTTAAGGAACATAAGTGGAAAAATATCTGAAGAAAAAACTTTAGCTGAAAGAATTGCTAAACAATTAAAATCTAAATAATGACTAGAGACGAGTTTAAGGAGAAAATTAAAGTACTTGTAAAACAAGTATACAAACCAGATTTTTTATCTGCTGAAGATACTGTTACTTTAGATGCTCCTAAATTTCCTGTCTTAGAAAAATTTCCTTCATTAAAAAATGTTATTATTGATTTATTAACAGATCAATATGAATTATTTATAGTTGATATTCAATGGGTAGCACCACGCCCTACTACTTTTAGAATAATTTTAGGCAATGGTGAATCATTTTTTATGACTTATACCCCAAGAAGTTGGATAGCTAAAATTGAAGGTAAAAATTATTACTTAGCTAATATTGGAGAAGAAGAACAAGCTACTCAAACTTTAGCTAGAGTATTATCTTATGGTCAACAAGCTGAAGGTGAGGCAGGAGCTGAGGCAGGAACCGAGGCAGGAGCCGAGGCAGGAACTGAAACAGCTACAGATACCACAGCAGAACCAGAAACCCCAGCGGAAGAACCAGCAGAAGAAGAAATTCCAAATCCAGAAGTATAATTAATATGGACGTATTTGATAAATTTTTTACAAAGTTTGCCTATAAATTTCCTAAAGGATATCCTGACATGAATAATGCTCAGGATGTTTTGTTGTTAGAGACATTATTAGATCAATTAATTTTATTTGAAGTCGAGGATAAGGGTAATATCCCAGACAATATAAACCAAATAAGATCAGTAATAAATAACCACCCAGAATATAAAGATAGAGTTGAAGCCATACAAATGAAAACTACAAAACGTCCTTTTATATATGTAAAGGATGTACCAGCTAGTAATAGAGATGTTAGGTTAGAAATAACAAAAGACTTAATTAAAAAAGGTTTATTACCCAATGGTGAAATTAAAAAAGATGATAAGGGAGCTTATTATTTAGATACCGATGGTTATGAAATTTATATAAAAGGAACAGGAAAAGATAAATATGCTACAAATACAGATCAAAAAGAGGGTCTAGTAGTAGTATTTTATAATGCTTTAAAATCTTCACAAGGATGGAATAAAAATAAAGATCCTTTTAATAAAGATAATATGTCATCCCTACTATCAGATTTAATTTCTTTAGGAGATAGTATATATGATGGTCTAGGAGAAACTGCAAAGGGTCAAGTTAAATCCTATTTTGAAAAATTTGATGAAGAATCTCCATCTAGTAAATCAGCACAAAGTGTATTAAATGACAATTTATCATCTGCTTTAAGAATATTTAAAGATTATCCTGAAGGAGAAATGATGAGAGATGAAACTTTTAATAGAATAAAATCCCAACAAGCACAAAAAGCAGGCTTAAAAGCAGATAAAGTAAATCCTGGTGATATCTTTTTAAAAGTTGGTGATATTTCTATACCCCCAACAGATGAAGTTGATGTAACCGGGTTAGAAGAACTTAATAAAATATTTGTTAATAAATGGGGAGATAAACCTGGTTTAGTAGCAATTTCTTTAAAAGGAGAAAAAGCACAAGCTGGCAAAGCAAAATCATTTTTAGATAAATTTAAACCCGAAAAAATAGAAGGACAAGTACCAGACATTTATAATTTATCAGATGAAGAAATAGAATATTCTGATGATCAATTTGATAGTGCTATTAATCAATATAAAAAATCAACATTAGAGAAAATAGGTAGTAGCGAATTTATAGATTATAAACCTGGTAAAAACCCAACACAAACAAGTCAAAAGAAATTTAAATTAGCTGCTTATAAATCTTTAGATTATTTATTTAGACACTTAGAAAAAGAAGGAGCATTAACACCTGCTCAAGGTTTAGTTAAAATGACAGCCTTTGGTATGTCTATTACTGACATTAACCCAACATTTTTTAAACTTATAGGTAAAAGCAATGGCTCAATAGCATCAATCCCAGAAAGAATACCAGCAGGATCAACGGCCCAATTAACCCCAGGAACTAAAATAACTATTGAAGATAAAGATTCATATGGGGGTTTAAAAATATATGTATCAGTTGATATATTAGAAGGTAAGGACGTATATGCTCAGTATGATTTAGAATTAGTGATGAGAAGTAATGGTAATAAACAAAACACTATTGAAATTGAAAAATCAACTAAAAAATAATATTTATAACCATGAACCTTAGAAAAGTCATAACAGAAGCATTAATAACTAAAAAAGTAATTAGTGATTGCAATTGTGGTTGTAAAGCCTCAGAAAAATGTAATAAAGCGCCTATATTAAACGAAAGTGTTGCTCCGCGCGAAATATTGTCTGAAGGTTTAAAATACCATATAGACAATAATAAGCCACTTACTGAGCATCTTTATCGTGCCGGATCTAAAAATTATTTTAATTTAT
>Ga0208162_1002005_pt1 | contig 10178 bp, 8 predicted proteins | sample CB_VirMetaG_4_FD_184539 | JGI IMG/M metagenome (GOLD analysis project Ga0208162, IMG submission 184539) | Freshwater to marine saline gradient viral communities from Chesapeake Bay - CB_1508_1M Viral MetaG (SPAdes) (version 4) | ecosystem: Environmental > Aquatic > Marine > Coastal | place: USA... | reverse complement strand
CCTGAAATAGATAATTTAGATGTTTTTGTTTTTTGTGTAATTAAATGGTCTTCCACATCGACCTTTGTTTCAAAATTCAAAGGGTTAAATTTAGTATATGTAAATTGAGGTGGATAATATGAAGTCATTTTAGTTATATATAATAATTAGATATATTTTTAATGTTATAAAATTTTAAAAAATATATAATAAAAATTAAAAAAATATTACAAATTATTTTATTATATTTATATAACAAATTTATTTATTATATTTTTTAAAAAAATATAACAAATTATTTTTTCAATTTATAAATTTTAACTAATCCTGGTGTATTATAACCTGAACCTTCGATTCCTAATCTTCTTCTTGCATCATCTAATAATCTTCTTCCTTCTTCACTTAATTGTGGTTCTATCCTTTCTTCTTTTTCTTCTTCTTCTTCTTCTTCTGATGATTCTGGAATTGAAAAACTTGGAGTTTTAATAGTATAATCTTCGCTCATTGAATCTAAATCTAAAACACTTGGGGGTGTTGCTATTGTTGATGTTGGAATACCTTCTCTTATTGTTTCTAATACTGGTTTAGGAAAGTCTCTTAAACCTATCGATTTAGCGATTTGATAAGAAGCCATCCATCCATCTATAGGATTTTCAAAAGTATTAATATAATTTATTATGATATCTCTCACTAAAAATTTAGTTTCTTGTAAAGGATTATCTTCACCTGATAAATAATCGTAATCATTAGTAAATCTTCTTCTTGCAACAACATAACTTACCCCTCTCGTTTTTTTCACACTTTCTACATAAATAGGAAGACCTAAATCATACAAACGTGGGCGAGTTAGTTCGCTTAAAAAAACATCTAAATCTGAAAGTGAGGGCATATTTAAATCTTTCATTTTATCTAATTGTTCTCTGTTAAATAATTCAAAAGCAGATTTTAAATTGATAGAACTTGCTACAATAAAATTATCGTTAAAAACCTTTTTAAATGCTGGTAATCTTTCTAATAAATATTCTTTTAATGTATCATCTAAACCTTGAATAAATACTTTAGCCTGTCCTGGATTTGCACCTAATTGTTTAACTAAATAATTTTCTATATTCTCATCTATTTTAGATTTATCTAAATATTGTTCTAATGTGCTTTTTTGTCTTCTCCCACGAATTAAAGATGATCCAAAATTTTTTTGATGTTTTTTATTTTTTTCATAATAATCTCTATTTTTAGATTTTTGTTCTAATTCATTCAACTGACGTTGTTTTTGAAATTCTAATGTTTTTAAATCTTTTCCTACGAATGGCATATTATTTATTATATATATTATTATAAGAAAATTTATTTTTGAAATAAAAGTTAATTTTTTTTTAAGAAAAATAATATAATATAATTATATATAAATAATGGTTAATACAATTGTTCTAAAATCATCTAACATTGTGGATACAACAAAAAATTCAACATTCGAGTATAATTTTCCAAATTCTATAAATTTTAAAGATATGGAATTAGGTTTGATCCAAGCCTCTATGTATTATACTTGGTTTAACATTAGTGATGAATTAGGAAATAGAACTTTTTCATATCAATATGTCGTTGGAACAACAACAAACACACGAACAATAACTTTAGATGAGGGATTATACGAAATAAGTGATATTAATAAAGCATTACAATTTGATTTTATCAATGCTGGTTTATATTTAGTAAATGGTGATGGCGATAATGTTTATTATGCTGAATTTTTGATAAATACTGTTTTAAATTCTGTTGATATAAATACTTATGCTGTCCCAACTTCTTTGCCTGCTGGTTTCACACAACCATCTAACTGGGTTGGTTATCCAACAACAACTTATAATGTCAATATTCGTATGGCTTCTAAATTTAATGAAATAGTTGGTTATGCATCTAATTTTGAAAGTGGTTTATCTTCAGGAACTGGAACAACATTAACATTTAATTCTTCAGTCGCTCCTAATGTCAATCCCAATTCATCTGTATTAGTTGAATGTAATATTATAGATAACCCTTTTGGTAATCCTTCAGGCATTATATATGCTATTGTTCCAACAGTTGGAGTGGGTGGTTTAATTAACGTCCAACCTCCTGAATACGCTTTTAATTCTATAAAAGATGGTGTTTATAACAATTTAAGAGTTCGATTATTGAATAAAACAACACTAACACCTTTAACAATTCAAGATGGAGAAATTACCTTAATATTAGGATTAAAAAAAAAATATACATATGAAATGTAATAAAAAATTGATAAAAAAAAATTTCTAAATAAATGTTATATATATAATGACACATTGTTTTATCGTAAATCCTAAAAATATAAAAAAACACAAGGTTAATCTGAATCCTTTAAGGAATACCAAATTAATGGATGAAGAACCTAAAATGTCTAAATTTGAAAAAAATTTAAATAGAAAAATTCAAGGGGAGGGCTTAAAAGAATTAACAGACAAATTAAAGAATTTAAATGTTAAAGATTCGATGAAAAATATTAGAATTACTTTTTAATTTTGTTATATTTTTTTAATTTATTTATTATATTTTTTAAAAAAATATTACAAATTTATTTATTATATTTATATAACAAATAAAAATGCTTCTAAAAATATAAATTTTTTTTTTATTTATAAAATATCTAATAATATTATATATAAAAATGTCAGCAGATTTAGTTGTTTATAATCAAAGTGTTGAAGAAGCACCTTCATCATCAGTTATGACTGATAAAAAATGGCTTCAAGTTTTAGATCAAAATAATGGTTCATATACATCAGGACAATCAACATTGGAAACTACCAGTTTATCCACAAGCGACAGATTCATGAATTATCGTGAATCCTTTTTAAGCGTCCCACTTATTATTACTGTTGGTAATAACACAAATGTGAATAACGCAGGTATGGCTAATGCAACAGCAAAATCTAAATTGATTGGTATGAAAAATAGTTATACTTCTATCATTCATAGTTTTTCTTGCGATTTGAATGGTAGTAATATCATCCAAAACACGCCTTTCAGTGAATTGTATAACGCCTTCCAACTTATGACTTCATTGTCCTGGGATGATGTTAAAACTCAAGGTTCAACAATAGGTTTTTATCCTGATGATGCTTTAAGTGCTTCCTCTAATACAGCAAATAGACCAACTGGTTCAGCATCAGCAACTTTTAACAATCAAGATTTAGTTCAAGAAAACGCTCAAACTATCGCTTGTTTAGGTAATATTGGTAATAAAGGTTTTTCAGAGCGATTGAAATATATCAATTATGACGCAACTGGAAAAATTAATGGAAGTGCTAATGAAGTCGCTCAAAGTGTATTTTTATCGTCAGCAAGTGCTAATACTCTATATAAAAATCAAGTATTTACATTACACGCAGGAGGAGTAGGTGATTCTCCAGTCGTTCAAGTTCAAGTTATGGCTGTTATTAAATTACGACATTTACATAACTTCTTTAATCACGTTCCACTCGCTAAAGGTCTTCAATTTAGATTCATTTTGAATTTTAATCAACATACTCAAACAATCACGAACGACGCAACTAATATCACAACAGAAGCAGTAGCAAAATCTCAATATGGTGGTATTTGTCCTTTTATTGTAGCAAGTGCTTCTGCTAATAATGGTGGTGTTGGAACAATCGCTGCAGCAGGAACTATAAGGGCTGATTTGTCTGTAGGTAGAACTTGTTTAGATAATACTTTGGCTAATTATGGTGGAACAACAACATCAGGGCTTCCTCAATCTGTTTCTTTATGGGTTCCTTCTTATGTAATGAATCCATCTTTAGAAGCATCTTATATTAGTGCTAATTCATCTAAAAGAATTAGTTATACTGATATTTACAATTTTAGAATTACTAATATAGGTGCTAATCAAACGTTTAACACATTGATTACTTCAGGTATTAGAGGTGTAAGAAGTGTATTAGTCATGCCTTTCTTTCCACAAGCATCTAATGGGGCAGTTCAAGAATTTCAATCAGCACAATCTTGCTGTGGTGGTGGTTCCACTGCTTTATTGGCTCAAATTACTAATTTTAACGTGCAAGTTGGTGGTGTTAATCAGATTCAAACAAATGGTAGATACGAATTTGAAATTTTCAATAACTATGTATATGGTTGTAATAGTGTTAATGGAGGTCATACTGATGGTTTAAATTCAGGATTGATAGGTCAAGCAGACTGGGGAAGAAAATTTTTATATTACTATGTAGATTGTAATCGAGGAACTGATCTTGAAAGAGATACACCTAAATCAGTCCAAATTCAAGGTCAAAATCTTTCAGCAAAAACTGTAGATTATCAAGTATTTATTGAATTTGAAAATTCTTTTAGTATCGATGTTGGATCAGGTGCTATTCAGGCTTAAATTTTTCTAATATATATATATATAAAGATTTAATTTCTATTATATATATATAGATATATATCATTAAAAAACATGGAAAATCAAGATTTAAATAATTCAAATAATTCAAATAATCAAGATCCAAAAGTTATTATTATTAGAAGTTCATACACAGAAGCACAGAAAAGAGCGATTAAAAAATACAGAGAAAAAAATAAAGAAAAAATTTTAGAAAAACAAAGAGAAACATCTAAAAAATGGTATGAAAAAAATCAAGATACACATAGAGAGAAATCATTAGAAAGATATCATAATAAAAAAAAAAGAAAATCAGATGAAATTTAAAAAATATATAGAAATTTTAAATTTTCATTGATATATATATAAAGGTTTGATTTTTATATATTATATATAATAGAAAAAATAATATGAATCAAATTTTTAAACAATTACCAACTGAAATTGTAAAAGATAATATTTTTAGTTATTTAGATACAGATACTAAAATGAAATTAAAATATAGAGAAATCGAGAAACATGATAATATAACAACAGAATTATCTAATACTAATATTAATCATTTTAGTAGATTATATAATAATACATATCCAAAATTAAATGATACAGAGAAAAATTTAATAAAATTTGGATTAGAAAAAAATGATAATGATATCGATTTATTATTAGTTTATTATATTGAAAAATATCATCCAACATTGATAAATATAAATGAAGTATATGGTGCTAATGGAGTATATTTTTTAATAATGGATATTTTAGATAATATTAAAAGATATGCTTATTATGATATAGATTATACAAATAATTCTGTTTTTCTAAAACATAAAACTATAAAAGAATTAAAACAATTATGTAAAATGAATAATCTTAAAAGATATTCAAAATTGAAAAAAAATGAATTAATTCGATTATTATTATCTGTATAAATATATAGATATAAATGTTGTAAAATTATATTGTTATAAAATTTTAAAATATATTATATAAATTTTAAAAAAATATAACAAAATTATTTTTTTTTTTTTAATAAATTTGTATAGAATTTTTTCATTGATATATATATAAAGAAATAATTTTATATATATTATATATATATATAATTGAAAAATGTATAATAAAGAATTTTTTGATAGTTTAAGCAAACTTATTGTAATCAAAGGATCTAAAAAATCAAAATATCCTTTTAAACATAATAAAAATACATATAATAATAGAACAATTGAATCTATTTTAAAACAAGGTTATAATGTAGCGATTCGAACAGGTAAAACAAATAATTTAACTGTTGTTGATTTAGATGTTGGTTTCAATTTTCCATTTAATATTGAAGAATTATGTAAAACAACATATTATCAAAAATCAGCATCAGGAGGAATTCATTTATTTTATCAATATGACAAAGATATCAAACAAGGACAAAATGGAAAAATTCATGTAGATACAAGAAACGATGAAAATGGTTATATTATGTTTGATGGTTCTAAATTCAAAGGTAAAAAATATGAAGGCCAAAATGAATTGATTCCTTCAAAAATACCTCAAGATGTAAAACAATTTTTATTAGACAATGGATACGATAATTCTATCCATGGGATTGAAATGAAAGAAAAAAAAAATATAGATTCTAATATTAAATTGAAAGATATGGAAATAACAAAAGATAAAAATTTATATATTCCTAAAAGCCATTTAAAACAAATTTTAGATGACAAACCTTTATCATTCTTTAACGATGTAGAATTTTGGAAATTTACAACCATAATGAAATATTTAGATGCTTATGATTTATGGGATGAATTCAATAAAAAAAGGGATAAATATGATTTAAATAAAAATATTGAAATATGGAATTCTGTTAATCCTAATAGATGCAATATTAATTTATTAATTGATTTATTTCATAACAAAGATATTAGTGGATATTACAATTTGAAACATCTTCCTAAATTTTCGTTAGAATCTGAAAAAATCAATAAAACAAAATTAGGTTATGATTTTATTCAAGAAAACATAAATTATATTATTAAAAGTGATACAGGAACAGGTAAAACGACATCTGTAAAACATTTTTTAAATAAAACAAATGATAATTTTATTTCAATTGTATCTCGTAAATCATTAGGACAAGAACAATATAATAATTTCAACGAGGATGATTTTTTGAAATGTGATTATTATGAATTTGTAGATTTTGTTAAAGACAAAGATAATATTATTATTCAATTAGATTCAATATTAAGAATACATAGAAATATTGATTTATCTCAATATATATTAGTTTTAGATGAATTTGAATCAATCATTCATTATCTCTTTACATCTTCAACTTTAAAAACAAAAAGAGTTTTAATTTTTATGAAATTTATTGAAATTCTAAAAGAATGTAAAAATTTTATCTGTATCGATGCAGATATCACTAATAAATCGATTGAATTTATTTCAACTTTTATTAATAGAAATTATAAATTATTTGAAAATTCTTATAAACATAATAAAGGTGTAAATGCTTATGAAATACAAACAGAAGATTTATTTATTGAAAAATTAAAAACAGAAAAAAAATTTTTATGTTGTTGTGATAGTGCGCATGTCGCAGAAGGACTTAAATCAAAATTAGATGATGAATCTGTTATATGTATTACTTCTAATAATGATGAATATTATAATTTTGATGAATATGATAAAATTATTTATTCTCCTAAAGTTATTTATGGTATTGATTCAAGCATGGAAAGATCTGTGTATTGTTTTTATAAAGAACATACTATCAATACGAAACAAATGGTCCAACAAATAGCGAGATGCAGAAATATAACTAATTTATATTATCATTTTGTTAAAAAAACATATAATCCTAATAAAATAACTTATGAAGAAGTTTTAAAAAGAAATAATCAGATCATAGATTATGGAATTCATAATGAAAATAAATTGATTGAAACTAATTTTAATATGATCGACATACAATTAGAAAAAGATTATCTAAAATTATTTTCTAAATTTGAATATGAAGATATTTGTTATAATACTAATAAATTTTGTCATTTTATGAAACTATTAGATGAAAGGGGTTTCATTCTTAAAACTTATAGAATGATGAAAGAAAAAAAGAAACAAAATAATAATGAAAAAATAAAAGATGAAATTGATAATGTTGATGAATATACTAAAGAATTCTTTTCTAAACAAAGAAATAAAAAGATTTTAGAAATAATAGGATTAAATTTAAATGCTGATTTTAATACAATCAGAGATAATATTGAAATTATTTCAAGATATAATTTCGTTCAAGAATATTTAAATATTAAACATTTCTTCTTTGATAATTTAAATGATAATCAATTATTACAAAAATTAGATAATCAAAATGAATTTATATTAGGTAAAGTATCGAATAATAATCAAAAATTAAGGCTATTATTACAATTAAAAAATATGACAGGATGTATAGATAGAAATAATATATCATCAACTAAATTATTAAATCAAGAACAAATAAATCAGTTTAATTATGAATATAAAATGATTTTCGAAAAAAATAAATATTATGACGAAAAATTTGATTTTTCAAATTTATATAATCAAGATAAAGTATTAAATAAATTGTATAAAAAGATATTTACAAAAAATATAACAAAATCGAAAATGAAAAGATTAGATAAAGAAATGAGATATTTTTATTTTATAAATGATGAAGAATTTAATCATTTTAAAGAATTATATGATGTAAGAATGAAAAAACAAAAAGATAGAGAAAATAAAATGAAAAAACATTCTGAAGAATTAGATAAAGATATAAAAAAAGAAGACCCTGAAGAAACTGAAAGATTAAGATTATATGAAATAAAATGGAAAAAAGAACAAGAAGAATTAAATAAATATATTAAAGAAAATTTTAATGGTGATAAAGAAGCATATAAAAAACATTTAGAAGAACAGAAACAAATTTTATTACAAAAAAATACAGAAAGACAAGAAGAAAGAAAAAAAGTAATTGATAAAATAAATAGAGATAAACAAATAAGAAATAAATTAAATAAAAAAGTATCTAAATCATCTAAAAAGCCTATTGATGTTTCAAATAATACAAGAATTAATGATTTTTATTAATTTGTTATAAAATTTTAAAAAATATATAATAAAAATTAAAAAAATATTACAAAAATATTACAAATTTATTTATATTTTATCTATTTTCTTAAATTCAATTTTAGGATTCTTCGATTCTATTCTTTCTTTATTTTCTTCTATATAATCTATACAGCAATTATGATCGAAACGACATTTAAAACAGAATTTATAATTAGAACATTTACAATTAAACGAATTTGTTATATTAATTTTTTTTTTACATTCATAACATTTCATATAATATAGTAATATATTAAAATGAAGATGCCTAAATATATGTATAATTAACCAAAATTCTTAATTATACATATATTTTTTATATAATTACGCACATTTATGAATTAAAAATTTTTAATTTATAGAAATCCTTAATTATATAATATATTAATTATACAAATTAATTAAATAAATATATATATTAGAAAAAACGATTAAATTTTTTTAAGAAAATAATATATTAATATATTATATATAATTTAAATGTCAAGTTATTTACCACCCACAGAAAATTTACCAGTTTTTAATCCTTCTGTGTTTCAAGCAGGAGAATTAGAAGGGATTACATTAGCAGAGGGAGATGCACGATATCTCAAAAAATCAGGAGGAATTATGACTGGTAATTTAAGTGTCCCAGGAGTAAGTATAACAAATACTTTAACATTATCAGGAACTAATGTAAATAATAAATTAACTGAAATTGATACAAACACGTCAAACATTACAAATAATACAAATTCAATAAATTCTTTAACGATTCAACAAAATACAAACACGTCAAACATTACAAATAATACAAATTCAATCAATTCTTTAACGACTCAACAAAATACAAACACGTCAAACATTACAAATAATACAAATTCAATCAATTCTTTAACGACTCAACAAAATACAAACACGTCAAACATTACAAATAATACAAATTCAATCAATTCTTTAACGACTCAACAAAATACAAACACGTCAAACATAACAAATAATACAAATTCAATCAATTCTTTAACGACTCAACAAAATACAAACACGTCAAACATTACAAATAATACAAATTCAATCAATTCTTTAACGACTCAACAAAATACTAATACTTCAGCAATAACAACTTTACAAAATAAGACACAATTTCAATCATCGTCAGGTTCAGGTGGATCTTCTAAAACAGAATTTACAAACGCTCAAACAATAATAAAATCTAATTATACAACATACCTATTAATAAAAGGAGATGAGGATAATTCATCAACAACAGAGGGAGCCTATCTTCAATTTCATACAGGTCAATCTTATCAAGGTCAATTAGGAAGCGATAGAAATTCTATGATTTTAACAAGTAATTCATCAGGATCAGTTAAACCATTTTATATAAAATTTATTGAAAATGGAAGTATAACACATACAGCAGTGGAGTTTAATGAAGTTAATTCTATTTTTAAAAATAATGTAATCCCTTATGCTACATCATCAAATACATTAGGAACAGCCACTAAATACTGGAATCACGCATATATAAATGATATTTCAACTTCAAATCATACAAGTTTAGATACAGATATAACGAATTTAGAAAACAAGACACAAGATTTAACACAATCAAGTGGTAATTATTTTTTAAATACTAATTTGTTTGAAATATCAGCAGGAAATACTGGAGACTGTGTTTTAAGATTAA
>Ga0208162_1002002_pt1 | contig 10187 bp, 6 predicted proteins | sample CB_VirMetaG_4_FD_184539 | JGI IMG/M metagenome (GOLD analysis project Ga0208162, IMG submission 184539) | Freshwater to marine saline gradient viral communities from Chesapeake Bay - CB_1508_1M Viral MetaG (SPAdes) (version 4) | ecosystem: Environmental > Aquatic > Marine > Coastal | place: USA... | reverse complement strand
ATATTCATTTGGTATATTTTCAATACCTTTTCTTATAGCTGTAATTGATTTTGTTCCTTCAGTATATGAAACGTGTTTACTTATCTTTTCCATTTTTATAAATCTCTTTCCATTTAGTTATAGTATATCCTATTGATACAGTCAATAAGCATATCTTTAATATTACTTCTATATCGGAGAAAGATATTAAAAAAGCTGTTGCGTTTATTACCGCTAACCTTATATCTGTTAAGTCCATTTTATTTTCTTCTTTTAAGTGATTTAACTCTACGCGGTTTACCAGCTGGTTGCCCTAAACTTTTTTTCTCCGCTATTTTTTTTCTTTTTTCCGCGCTGCTCATTTCAGATGCAGTCTTTGGGGTTTTACTGGATATTCTTTTACTTGGTCTACAATACGGCACACCTCTGCCATCACCCTCTTTTCTTCCACAAGGTTTACCAGTACGGACATCAATCCACTTTTCTTTAAACCAACGTTTAAGGCTTGCCCCCTTTTTAGTTTTTCTTACAGCCATTATTTCTTTTTACCTCTTTGTTTTCTACATTTAGCTATAGCACCAGATGCATATGCTGATGGAAATACTTTATATTGTTTTTTTACTTTATGATAACAGTGGTCTTTTGGCATGATTAATTTATTTTAATGGTTTTAATTCTTTCATTCCGCCTTTTAAAGGTTTTAAACCTTGTATTTTAGGTTGTGGAGTTTGTTGGCTAGGCGCAAGCTTAACATCCCATTCACTATAACCTAATGTTAATGCTATTGATTGCCATAATTCTGTTTCACTATCAGCGGCTAATACTAGGTTATTCCATTTTCTTATAGCTCTATCTGCTGGTAAATTAAATACTGCTGATAAAACTTCACTTGCTGATATTACAGCTGGATTTTTAGTACTTAATCCCATTTCATTTATTAAAGCTCTTTCTTGTTTATAGGTAAATCTTCTTCCAGCTCTAATTAATTTTTGTAATTTAGAACTTATTGGCGGTGATAATTGTGTTGAAGCAATAGCTGCTTTTTCAAAATCTCTTTTACCGCTTTTTTCTTGATCAATAACTTCTAATATAACATTTTTAGTCGTAGCTGCTATAGCACCATAAACACCTGTACCAATTAATACAGAATCAGCTACTCTATTTCCAATATTAAAAAATCTGTTTTTAACTTCTTCTTCTTCCTCTTCATCAAAAGCTAAAGCAAATAATGCAGTTTGTAATGAATGGAATATTATATTTTGAACAGCTCCATAATATAATATTTTTGATAAATTTGTTTTCCAATCGCCACGTTTATTAATTAAATCTAATACACTTTTTTTGATCAATCTAGTATATTGCATAGGAGTATTCTGAAAAGCTAATATAACACGTCCTAATGGCCCTGCTTGCTGCATTGAAATTCTATCTGGTCTTGATGATTGTTGTGCTGATTCTGTTAATTCTTGAAAATCTAAAAATGTTTGATTTTCTGCATCAGTCTGCGACATTCCTTCAGATAAATATTTATTTAATCTATTTCTATAAAATGAAGCTCCACCAAGTGAAATAGCAAAACTATCTGCTATCTGTGTTGGTAAAAATCCTTTTTTAAGTATAGCTGCTAATGCTGATTTAACTTTATTAGTACTTCCTTCTGTTGCTTTAGCTATTTCGTCTGCATTTACATCTGTTTTTAATCCTGATCTTCTTGCTTTTAAAAAGTCTGAATTATACAAAAATGCAAAATCTTTCCAAAATTGCCCTTGATTTAACCAAGCTTGGCCAGCTTTCAACACATTATTATCAGACCAGTTAATATAGTTGAAATTAGATATTGTTTGTAATAATGCTGATCTTGTGTTAAAGAACATTATTGTACCAACAGAATTATTTACCCAATCCATAAATGAATTAGTTGTATCATCTCGTCCTATTATTCTATTTCTTCCTGATCTAATTCTTGTTAATATATTTTCTAATGCTTTTATATAATTATTCCCAAATGTTGCTCTTAATTTATTTACATTTGGTCCAGTTAATTTATTACCCTGACCAAAATCACCAATTATTTCAGAAACATTATCAAAAAATGGTTGCAAATATTCTTTTCTTTGCGCTGTATTTTGGAATTCAATAACATCTGTTAATATACTTCCAGCTAACCAGTTATTTTCTGGCTCAGCATATAAATTATTTGGAAATAAAGCATCTAATTTTTCAACAAGATTCATAGCGTCCATATCTTGCCTAACAGCCATAATAAATCTTCCTTGTAAATTATCATTTATTCCAGGAATATTATAACCATTTTTAGCCCACATACGAACTCTTATAGCTTGTTCTATAGTAAATCCGGGTATAGAGGATTCTTTTGTTAAATCAATCCCGCTATTTTTTATTTCTTTTCTTAGCTTTTTTAATCCTTCTAACGCTTTTTGCTTAGCAGCATCAAATTGCATTAATCCCTCCGATAAAGGTTTATATAAATTTTCTTTGAACCATGCTGCATTTTTATCACCTACAGCACCCTTACCATATAATGGGTATAATAAACCTTCAAAATCTTCAGCTGAATACGGAACGAATGGTTTAAATTTATCTTTTTTTCTACCTAATTGTCTAGCTAATATATCTGGTATATCTTGCTCAAATGGAACTCCTTTTGACTCTTCTAATATTTTATTAAATTCAATATTTAAATTAGGTTTTGAAGCTAAAAACGGGTTATTTCCATCTGCTATCCATTCAATGTTATTTAAATCAAACTGGTCTTTAATTACATCATATCTAGCAGTCCAGCTATCCACAAAAACATCCCAATTTTCGGGCATGGTAAATTTTGAAGCTAAGTCGTTTATAATTTTTGCAATTTCGTCTGTAAATGCTACTTGCTTATAATTTTTCTTAACAGCTTCAAATAATTTTTTATAATCAACATTAGGGTCAAAAGCGGCTTCGCCTAAAATATTTGCAGCATATTGAACAGGAACAGCATGCTCATATTCTAATTTAATATTTTGGCCCGCTGTTTTATCATATCCAACTACTTCAGCACCCAAAGCATGCGGATGATCTCTTGTATCAAGACTCACATAAAGCATATTCATTAAAGTTTCTTTATATTGAGGAAATTTTAATGCTGCTTTTCTAAAAGAAAACCAAAAATCTTCAAACATTTTAGATGTTTTAGCATTATATTTGGTTATTCTTTGAGGGTCTTTTTTTAATCTTTTTAATATCCCAGATAAAGTTTGCTTACCAGTAACAGGGTCTTTCATATGTTGCCCAATTCTTACTTTACCATAATCTTTACTTCTACCAAAATTTATTGCTTTAAATTTTTCTTTTAAATATTTACTTATTACTGGATCACCTATTTCTTTATTTGATGGTTGCACTACATTACGGCCTAATAAACCTAATGGGAAAATATCAGCTTTAATAATTTCTTCAATTTCATTAGCATATTTTATACCATCATCCAAACTATTTATTGAAATTTTTGAATATAATATATCTGATTTACCATCTGCTATTCTTTGAATTATTGCATTTTCAACTTCTTTGCTTTTTAAAGCCTCTCTTACTTCACTATTTGTTATAGCCTTACCAATTTCAGCTTCCAATGATTGTATAGCTGTCATTTGGTTTCTATTTTGTTTTTGATTAGGTAATAAACCAAATACTTCTAGAAACGCTGTTTCATTAAAGGGTTTTTTATTTCTTATTTCTAATCCAGCAGCAGTACCCTCCGCCATAGTAGCTCTCCCCTCTTTTGTGTAAAAATTATCTAATAATACTCTTTTAACACCAGTTGCTGTTCCAAAACCTTTTTTACCTCCAACCATTTTACCAGCAGCTAACGGCAATAGCTCATATAATAATTTAGCGTTTTTCTTAATAAAAAATCCTTTATCAGTTCTTGATGGCCCGAATATTCTTTTTGTTAAATCGGGAGCAACATCTGTTAATTTTTTATATGTCAATTCGGACATGTCATTATTAATAACAAAATCCTGCACTCTTGATTTATATTCAGCTTTTAATTCAGGTGTTGTTGCAAATCTATTTAAAGGTTTAATTGTTGGCCCTGTTTTTTCTTCAATTTGCGTAGGAGTTTCAGGCTCAGCAGTTGCAGCTCTTGTTATTTCAGCCGCTTCTTGCATTTCACCTGTTGCTAATTGTGTTTCCTTATATTTTTTAACTACGTCTCCTACTCTAAACCTTAATTGACTATTAATCCAACCTATAAGACTATTATTTTCTTCAGGATTAAAGTTCATAATAGTATCTGTCAAAGTTGTAACGCCTGGTGTTGTTTCACCTGTTTTTACATCTTGTATAAATTGTTCTATACTTCTACCATATACATTATCTAATACTGTATTTGTATTAGGATCCTTAGCGTATGATCTGATTAAACCATCAAGCATATTACCATTGATAATTTGCATATAAGCAGTTCCTATACCAGAATTTTTCCATTCACTATTTGATACAGTATAATTACCTGCTTCATCTTTAGGGCCAACTAAAGCATCTACTTTAGCGTTTTCAGATTCTGGTCTTGATGCTAATAAATCAGTTGGTTTCGTACTTTCTAAAGCTTGTAGGCTTTTTTCTAATTGTTTTGTAATACTTCCTTCAGAAACACCTTTTTGGTATTCTTTCATAAAGTTATATACTTGCTGCCCATTTTCAAATCCTATCTGAGAAAATCCTAATGGCCTTAAAATATTTTCAACTATCCAATCCCCAATTTTAGTAAAAATACCTTCATCATATTTTATTTGTTCTTTTTGAATTAAATCACTATAAACAGTTAAAAATTCTTTATTATACTCCTCTTGAGTATAATCCCTTCCAGCCATTTCTTGATTTACAAGATTAATCTGTTCTTGCCCTATAATTTTTTTGAAATCTTCTACAACAATGCCTTGTTTTTCACCCACGTATTTTTCTAAAATACCATGCAATATTTCATGAGCCCCAACATTTAATTGTTTTGTTTCGGCAGCAACTTTCTCATTAATAATAGCTATGCCATTTGCATAAAGCCCACCAAAAGTTTTTACATTTTCAACTAAACTTTGTGGAATATTAATATTATTTTCTTCTGCAAATTTAAATAAAGCATTTTCATCTTTAACAGATGCGAATGTTAAACCTAATTTATTTGCTGCATCAGAAGCAAAAGTTACCTGTGTTGCAATTTTTTGTAAATTAGATAAACGCTCTTCTGTTAAATCAGCAATATCATATTTATCAAGAATGCTATCTATATCCTTTTGTATTTTAGCTTTATCTCTTTTACCTTGTGTAGTTTTTGGCGTGCCTATTTCCTCTAATTTTGTTTCTAAATCTAATACTTTTGATAAATCTTCAGGATTTGTAACTGTTTTTTCAATTTCACTTTTTTTAGCTAACCTTATTTGTTTATCATGTATTTGTTTACTAAGCTCGGGATCATTTTTAATACTAAAATTAGTAGCTAAAAAATCATTATCTTGTGCCTCTATCTGATCTATTATATCGCTTCTTTTAGCTGCTTGCCCATTTATTTTATATGTAGGTGAAGTTAATATAGCAGCTGTTAAATTAAATGGCGCTGTAGCTGTACCACCAATTGCTTCAAATCCAATTTCAGCAATATCCATTTCTTGATCAGCAACTTTTCTACCAGCTATTTCACCAACACCTCCTCCAACTGCTTCAATACCTATTGTAGCTGCTGCTCCTCTAAAACCTTTTATTGCCGCACCGGCTCTACCTGCTAAACCTCCTGATAAAGCTTCAATAGCACCAATAGTTAATCCTCTTCCAACTGCTTTTGTTTTTAAATCTTTTAATTTTTCTTCGTTTTGCAAAAATTCTTTAACATTTTCTAAATCAAAAGATTTACCATCCGCTGCTAATTCTTTTTCTAATAGCTCGCCAAATGTTAATCCAGCTTCCATTGCTCCACCTAAACCACCAAATAAACCAGCTACTCCACCAGTGAAAGCACCAGCTGTACTTGTTACAGGTGCAAATACACCACCAGCTAAACCAGCTGCTGCTCCTGCTCCAGCCCCAGCACCCGCACTCGCAATTGCAGCTTTAGCAACTTCGTCGGAATCTAATGCTGAGCCAGCTAATGTAGCCATAGAGCTTACGAAAACTTGAGATATTACGCTAGGATTATTTAATACACCTTTCATAAAACCCCATACACCTTTGCCTTCTTCCTCATATATTCTTTGGAAGTCACGCATTTCGTCGGTCATGCCAATACCTTGCGCTTTTTTACGGGCATTGATCATGTTTAATATAGTCTCATCATCAGCTTCAACACCTTTATTAAAAACTTCAAAGGTTTCGCCAATCTGTTTTGCTTGGCCAAACCCTTGTTCACCTGCTCTCCATAAATCACCCCAAAAATCTGTAAACCAGTTTTTACCAAACTGTCTTTCTATAAAAGTATCATCTTCTTGTGAGCCCAAAAAAGTATTTTCCAATGGAGATCCCATAATGGGTGCTATTCCCGGCTCCACAAACGCACCCTGATTTGTGGGAGATTTCTTTACTGCTATTATATTATTTGCTTTAATATAATCTTCTACACTCATGCCGCTTTTTGAAGCAGCTGCGTTTATTTGTGCAGCGCTATATTGTTGGCCATTGTATTCAAACATAATTTTATTTTTTTACAATTTATTGTTTATAGGCAATTCTCCTGTATCAATTGACGCTAATGCAGTTTCAGCTTCTATTTTATTTTCAAATCCAGCCGCCCTCATATATTTTAATATAGCTAAATCTTTTTCAGTTACATTTGCTACATCAGTAACTATTCCAAATTCTATTAAATCTTTTTTATCTATATCTTTAAGGTCTTTTCTTATTTCAAAAGGCACACGATTATTAGAAGCTTGTGTAACATTATCCATTAATTCTTGTATTTCTTTCTCTTTTGCTTTTGTTTCCCCTAAACTAGATTTTCCAAGTTTATTACCAGCTTTATCAGTTTCATTAATATCTAAATCCCACATTACTTCTCTAACATTCTTTTCACTATATACACCTCTGTAATCGTCTTCTATTAATTCTTTAACCTTATTAGGTAATGATCTATTTGAACTATAACCTAATAAATCTTTTACCTTTTCTATGCCTATATTTTGTTCTGAAGCGTTTTGGATTATACTTGGGTACATAGGTTCTGCGGTTGGGCTTACATTTCCTAATTGTTTTTCTTCTTCAGTTATTTCTATTTTATTTGCAGTTATATATTTCCATATATCACTTTTAGTGGCGCCTGTTAAAAATGGATTATTATCTAAAGCTTTAAAAATAGCCTGAGCTCTTCCTTCTGGTGTATTTATTTTAATTGTATCACCATATAATATATTGCCCTGTTTATCAGTGCCTGATCTAAATCCTATAGTTTCATTATCTAATAATTGATAATCATAAGATCTTAAACTTTGTCCTATAACTCCCATTAATCCGTCTATTGTTCCAGATTGCTTTACTATGTTTGCACCAATTTGAGCATTTTCATCAAGACCAGGTGTTGAAGTTTCTGGCTCTGAATATTGTGCATTCACTAATTCAGTAGCATATGCTCTAAAAGCAGCCTCTGTATTATCGCTTTTATCTAAATATTTCCCCGCAGCAAAACTATCATTTAATATTCTTTCTTTTTGGTCAATAGTAAAGGAATTTATTAAAGACTCAATTGCTCCTTCTTTTTGTTTTTCATTTTGAGCTCTAGCACCTTTTTGATAAGCTGAATTTACAAAATCTTCAATTTCACGTGTATTTTTTTGTACTACTTTATATTTATCGCTTTTTAATTCATCAAAAGTAATAATTTTTAAAGGTTCTCCTTCTTTTTTTTCATCAGCATAAATATATATACCATCTTTAGTTCCTTTAATTTTTCCTTCATTACTAGCGTTTAATAATTCAAAGATGGAATCTTTATCCATTAAATTACTAAAATTACCTAATTCTCCAGCATCTACAATATCACCATATGTTGCTAGTATTTCAGCATATCTTCCTGTTGAAACATTGAACTCATCAAGTTTGCTTCTTATTTGTCTTTCTCTTTCATCATAAGATAAAGATTTATCTTGAGCAATTTTATCAACCTCTAATCTATATTCTTTAGCCTCCTCTGTAATTTGGCCTTCAAATATACCAGTTTTAGGCCCTACAACCATTTTGTTTTTAACCGAAGTTGAAACTCCTTGTAGATTTTTATTTTTTAATTCTTCTTCTTTAGCCTTTTTTTCTAAATCAGCGGCAATAAACATTGCGGCTTTGCCAATATTAGCTCCAGCTTGTGCCGCGCCGCTAATACCAGCTAAAGACATTGCTGATTCTGCTTTTGCTAAAGCGCCTGCTCCTTGTATTAATGATTGATCCGCCATGATTACCCGTTTGGATTAATTAAATTTTTTATACCTTCTGAACCACCTAGGGCTTTATATCCTAAAAACCCTCCAGCTAATGTACCAAGACCTTCTGTTAATGCTGATGTTGCCGCAGCTCTTGCTTCTCTTGCTGCTGCTAATTCTTGTTGTGACATACCAAGCAAAGTACTTTGTCTTTCAAATTCTCTTTGTTGTACTAAATCTTCGCCTTTAGCCATTTGTAAATCTAATTGTTGTTGAGCTTGTGCAGATATTAATTCATTTCTTAACTCTTGCTGCTCTAGTCTTGCGGCTATTTGTTGTTGTCCTCTTGCTTGTTGTTGTGCTAAAGCTTGCGCAATCGCAGCAACACCTGTACCACCTGCTGTTCCTCTTAAAGCTTCTAAACCTTGTGCTAAAGCCCTTTCTTGTTGTTGAGATTCAAATTCAGCCGCTCCTGTTGCAACTCTTAAATCTTCCATTCTATTTTCTAAACCTGCATATGGATTTGTAAATTCAAATCCTTTATATGCTGATAATTGTCTTTGGTATTCTGCCATACCAGCCCTCTCCCTCTTTCTTCTTGCTCTACCGCCGAAAAGAGAACCAATACCTTTAGCTATACCTGGGATTAAAACTGATCCCGCTTGAATTAATGCTCCTATTGCCATTTTAATTACTACTTATAAATATCTCTGAATTTACTGCAAATAACTCAGCCTCTTGTTCAGAATTGTTTGAAAAATTAACCTCAGCATAATATCCAATTATACCTGAAGTATTGATAACGTGGTCTTTACCAAAAAATAAATAACTTGATGCAGTTAATTGTGTTAAATCACTATTAGCATCTGTATCACATGTTATTGTAGATGTTGTTTTTGATAATAACGGGCCAATTCTTTTTTTCTTACTATCTGTGCCTAAATAATACAATGTATCACCTATCTGTAAAGACGTATTATTATGTGCTGTTATATTAAGTGTTATTTGACTCATATTGTTATTATTACATTAATAATGCTTTTTTTACAAAGCTATAATAGAATGAAGATGCCCTTGTTTCATCAATATCTAAATTTAAATTTGGAAGTTTAGATCTATAGTCAGATTTATAAAATAATCTGTTTTTATTATCTATAACTCCAGCATTATGAATTATTGATTTATTTTGTATTGAAGTACGCTGTTCAGTTGGCCATACAAAATCCATTTCTGGTATTATTGCTGTAGGTCTACCTATTTTCCATAAATTCCATAATAAAGCCCACATATCAGCGCACCATATTTGTAATTCATGATATTCTGGGTTTTCTTGTTTTTTAACTTTATTATATTCTGTTAAAGCATAAAATAAGTTTTCACTATCATTTTCTACTGCTCTCCAAAAATCTGCTGGTATGTTTTTTAATAAATATTGTGCTCCTCCTGAATTATGCTGATTAGCCCTAACTTTACAAGAACATATATTCATTACATTACACATTAAGTTCAGCACTTCCTCTCCTTTACTTTTTATATAATCGTGCCCAATGTATGAAATTGTATCAGACAAATAATTTATATCATTGTTTATGTAATTTTTTAATTCCAGTGGTCTTGCAAAAACAATATCGCAATCATGATAAAATATAGGAGTATTTTCTAAATATTTATTATTTTCAAAATGTTTAGCTAATATATGTGGTCGTATACTGGATATATAATCAGGCTCAAACCTTGTATCTTGATAATAAAAAAATTTAGCTGAATATTTTTTTTCTAATTTTCTAAAATATGGGTCAATAGGTGTTTTAAATGAAC
>Ga0208162_1001999_pt1 | contig 10206 bp, 18 predicted proteins | sample CB_VirMetaG_4_FD_184539 | JGI IMG/M metagenome (GOLD analysis project Ga0208162, IMG submission 184539) | Freshwater to marine saline gradient viral communities from Chesapeake Bay - CB_1508_1M Viral MetaG (SPAdes) (version 4) | ecosystem: Environmental > Aquatic > Marine > Coastal | place: USA... | reverse complement strand
CACAAATCTTTATTCATTTACCTTGTCCGCGATAAAGTTTTTCGCCACGAACTTTGAAAGATCCACGCTTTCGTTTGCCATGACCAATGCTAGTACGCTTCGGCTTGGATTCGATGTGTTTACCACCACTTAAACTTTTGCTTGCCATGGATCAGATGGAGAACAATAGAAGTATAGCAATGGATTGACGATAAGCAAACATACGTTAGAGTTTTAAAAACATGGATTAACAATGGAAGAATTTGAAGTCATTGAAGTACCTTTTAATCCAGAAGATTTTCAAGAAACTTTAGAAGATAAGTTCTTTACAGCAAAAATTGTTCAGTCATGCGAGAAGATTAATGACATTACTGAATTAAGAACAATTATTGATCGCCTGGCAAAACTTGCAGCACAACGTCAAGGTTTGATACGCGGACTTTGTATGCGGCTTGCTCGATTAGAATCTGAACAAGCTTTTGATACCAACAAGTATCCTGAATTCTTTCAAGGTCGTGAGTAACGAGTAAGGTAGTTTGATCTTGAATAAGGTTTAAGATCACCCTTTACTTGTTTCAAAATGATCTTATAGCTTCGGCTGTACATCTTGGTGCCTCTTGGAATCGTAAGATCATCCACACCATTAGTGTAAATATCATGGCCAGAACCTCTTCGTTTAAGTTTCCAACCATTCTTTTTCAGTGCTTTCATAATTTCAGAGTTGTAACTTGACATAAAGAAAGGCCAGGCTTTAGGGGCCTGGCCATTATAACTAAAATTCAGAACTGGATTTCACCTGTATCAGCATCACGTGCACCCATCAGAACACGTGAGCTATCACCACTGGAGTTGATTGGAGGAAGTGTAAAATCCAAGCCTTCCTTAACAGCATGATAACCAATTTCCTTGGCGCACTGATCAAAGAAACTCTTGGCATACACTTCAGGTGGGCAGCTCTCCCACACTTCTTCAATAAAATCGATGTCTTCTTCAGATTTAGGGAAGAAATCCTCGATCTTTTCTGCTGAAGGTGTTACCCATGACTTGGGATAAGCAATCCAGCTCTTGTTACCTTCACCGTAAAGCTGTGAACCAAAGGTAGGAGTGAAGATTGCAGCAGCAGATTGCTTGGGGTCAAACCCTACACCACCTTTAGAGCCAGTGAATTCAGCAAATGCTGCTTCCAGTTGCTCAATGAAAGTGCCGTAAGAATCAGTAAACAGCTTCGAGGCACCACCATGAATCGAAAGAAGCATCGGCTTCTTATGCACTGGCGTACCATTCGCATCAACAAGGAACGTCAGGATCAAACGACGACGCTTATAAGGAGAAGGCTTGCCAGGATTCTTCTCTTCCCAATCATCATAAAGAAAGGAATCCCTAGGATAGATACCATCGATACCACCCTTCTCAGAGTTCTCAATAAATGTAACCTCCTTCCTAAAACCACAGTGAAGGATCACCATCCGTGGTGTTTTGAAGAAGATACCTTTATTGGCATCGCCATTGTTGTAGGTGTGCTCGTACTCTTCAGCATCAGGAAACTGATCTGGAGTACCAGTCCAACCAATACGAGAGAGAACATCTTCCTTCAAGAACAGACCACACATGGTCTTATCATTGAGGATTTGGCAGTTGCAGAAGTCACGCAAAACACCTTGATACTTGTCAGGGTTTTTGTAACGGTCAAGAACGCTAGGCACGTTAGGAACAAGCAGTTGAACAGCGGATGCTTTTATGAGGTCATCCCAGGACCTGGTACCAGGTTAGAACGGAAGCTCGTCGGTGTCATCGTCGATGATGACTGGGTTTACAGCTACTGATGGTTTGACTGCTGATTGATAAGGCTCAGCTGTGACCGTTACAGGTGCTTCATTTTTGATACCACTGGAGACCATCCGAACTTCTTCACTTTCTTCTTTCTTTTTATTTTTCCCAAAGAATTGATACAGCCCTGACCTTGCACGGATGCTATAACCACCGCGCTCCTGACCCTCTTTGGTACGCCAGGTGGCATAACGCAACACACCTTCCATGCTTATCATGCGTCCAACGTGTCCAAGACGATCAATCCTCTTGGCATCATCACCCCATGCTTCAATCCTAAAGCTAAGGCTGTCATCCCACGTATGACCCAGCAGTTGTTGCGCTGGTGCATTACACATGATTGTAAAGTTCATCAAGTCTTCACGTTTTTGCTCAGCAATGTAACCAATACCGCCAGTAAGGTTTACCTTATTGAACGTCAAACCACCCTGCACAATTTGCAGCGGTTGATTTGGAACAAAATACATCTTATAGTCTTGACGACTTGGATACAGTCTTCCATTCAAAAATAACTTAATCCCTGGTGCAAAAGCATCAAATGTTTCACCTGCTGCACGATTTGGAACTAGGTAAATAGGAACATCAGCTCCTGAATTACCAACCTTTGGGATGTTAACTTGCATAAAACGCAAGCCATTGTCGGTGAATGTCTCTCCGATGTAATTGCCAACTGCTGAGAATGTGTTCATGGTTTAAATGGAGATGTGTTCTTGAATGATACCAGCCTCTGTCAGCAAGGTGCAGGCTAGTCTAAAGTTTTCTATCCACCTGGTAGGAATATCACGTGCAGCTTTGATGTAAACAGCACGAACTCCTGCATTGATTAAGACTGCAGCACAGCGACTACAAGGTTGAAATGTGACATAAGCATCACAGCCATCAGTGCTGACACCATGTAAAGCTGCTGTTGTCACTGCATTAACTTCAGCATGAACTGTCATTTCATACTTAACCTCCCTGTTTGTAAGTCGATCCAGATCATCACTAATTCCTCTAGGAAACCCATTGAATCCTGTGGAGATGACACGACGATCTTTGACCAAGACACATCCAACTTGTGTTGATGGATCTTTACTCCAGGTCGAGACTTCTTGAGCAAGACCCATGAATCTTTCATGCCACTTGTGTTCATTTGGAGTCATGCTTTGTAATAGGCAGTATCAAGGCGATCCAGAATAACCTCCTGGAGAGCAATCTGACGCTGAATCAAAGAGTCAATTAAGATGACAAGATCATCATTCATAGATTGAAGCTCAGCCATACTGAAGTCTTTCAATGAGTCTTGAACTGAATCCTTGAGATCAAGAAAGGTGTGTGCAGAATCCATGTGGTGTTGAGCAACGCTAGTAATGTATTCAGGTTGAGTAAAATGTCAATAGATAAAAAACAAAAAAAAATGGGCGCATACGTTACCCGAAATGGTAAGCAATATTACAAAGCAGACGATGGAAAACTATATAAAGATTATAGTGCTGCTTCAAAAACAGCTGAATCAAGGCAAGCCGCCCAAGTTAAAGCTCAACAGCTATTAAAAAGCAAAACTCAACAACAAAAATCAACAGATTGGAATCCACTCGCAAATTTCAATCCAATTGAAGCTGGATTGGGAATGATATTAAATAATCCAACAGCACGGGCTGTTAGAAATGTTGCTCGTTTTGCTGGAGATAAACTAGGCCAAGGAACTTTTGTTGATGCTGCAGAAAATGCCATTAGAGCAGTTACTGGTAATAGAGCACAAGTAAAACCTTCTAGCTACACAAGTCAAACTCGTGAACAGCTTGCAACAGCTATTGATAATGCTTATGCAAGAGGTGCACAACCTAATGCAGCAGGTTATATACCTATTGATTATATTGATTATTCAAATAAGAATTTAAACACTGATAAAGAAGCTGTTAGCAAATACGTTACAGGAAGAATGTATGCAAAAAGATCAAGTGATGGTGGTTATGAAATTTCTCCCGATGAACGTTATGACTTTAATGCTGCAAGTGCCTCAAATCGTAATCAGTATAAAGAAAATCTAGATAAAGCCTTTTTAGATGCACAGCAAAGAGGAGATTTTAAAGCAATGCTTGCTTCTACTCCTGATTATTTAAATTATTACACAGGAGTAGGAAGCAGAGGGATGAATGTTGGAGGAAAATTTAACCGAGATTCAGTCAATCAAAATTTTACTTCAGCAGCTCAACCAGCTCCACAACAAATCAATGAGTATGTAGTTAAAAGTGGAGATACTTTAAATCAAATCGCAAAACAACAAGGAATTTCTGTTCAGGAATTAGTTAAAAAGAACCAAATCACCAATCCAAACTTAATTTCTATCGGTCAAAAATTAAGTTTTTGAGTTGCCTTTAATTTTCAATCCAATTAATCCCATTAGCATCATTTGTGCTGACATAAACCCCCAAATGGAAAGAGTATCAGCGTTGCTTCTATGTATTGCTGCACTATCTTTTAAATGTAATTGATCTGTACGTAAATATTCTCTGTAATAATGGAGTGCCATAGGATATTCTCCACCATGTTTTGTTTCACCCCAAAAGAAATACCAACCCAATGAAAGTGTTCCAGTAAAACCTCCGAGAAAAACAAAGAAAACAAACAAAGAATTAATTAGTTTAATTTTCATTGAAAAAATTTTACGGTGTTGAGCAACGCTAGTAGTGTATTCAAATTTAATGAAATGTCAAATGAAGAAAAGTTTAATGAGTCTTTGCCCAGTTCTTACCAATTCTTGCTTCACCAGTTAAAGGACATTTCAAATCAAAATACTCCCCTGATTTACAGAAAGAATCAATAGCTAATTCTTTAAATAGTTCAGCATACTGAGGAAGTACAAGGGCTTGGAATTCATCATGAATATGTGCAACCAATCCCCAATCAATACCAAACTTAAGATTATGCTTCAGCATATTCTCATAAAGAATTGTTGTTGCTTTCTTAACTGTAATTGCACCAGTTGATTGCAACAGTTGATTCAATGCTGAGTGCTTTGATCTAATCTGCAGCTGGCGACCATCAATACCAATTAAATAATCCCGCTTTGATAATGCCTTATCAATGTTATCCTTTAACTTTTTAATAGCAGGAAGGTTTTCATAAAAGGTATTAATAGTTTCTTTTCCTTTTTTGTACTGTTGATCTTCATTACCTTCTGGCAAAATAATTGATCCAACTTTTTTAGCCCCGGCTCCGTAGCATATGGCGTAGACCAAGTGCTTAGAAAGGTTTCTTGTTGCTTTAGGTATTTCTAAAACATCGGCACTATGAATACCAAACAAACAAGCGTTATGGAAATGAATGTCCCGATCAGGGTTGCTAACAAGTGCTGCGTACTCTCCTCCATCGTAGTGTGCAAGCCATGCTCCAAGGGCACGGAGTTCAAGTCCTGATGCATCAGCGCCAACTAAAACCCACCCTTCAGGAGCGTAGAAAAGAGCGCGACATTCAGCGCCATAAGCATGACCAACACTAGGAACCTGGGCCATGTTTGGGGATCTGTGGGAGCACCGACCACTGATGCAAGCGTTGGTAATGACCCTGCCGTGAATCTTACCGTCTTGATATGTTTGGCAATGTTTAAGCCACGCTTCCTTGCCCTCTGAAATTTGACCAATGCGTTTATTAAGAAGTTGATACTCAGCTAATAGTTTAGCCTCTGGATAGTTTACACCAAGTTTTTCTAAAACATCATCATCAACTTTAGGTGAACCTTTTTCTGTTTTATCAAAAGTAATTTCAGGATACTTTTGCTTCAAACGTTCAGCTGTTTGCTGCCTGGAAGCAGGATTAAATTTAGTAACTCTAGTTTTAAGTTGCTTACCAGTCTTTTCAGACCAACGCTCCTCCTCTACTGGTGGGAACACCTCATGTAGATGTTCCTCAATTTCAGATCGTTTTGCTTTGAGTTCATTAACCAAAGCATAGGCAGCACGTTCATTGAAAGGAAAACCAAACCTTTCTTGAAGTGACATGACCCGAGCAAATTTGTGCTCTAGCTCAACAGATCTAGGATCAAACTTCTGCTTCGTAAAATAATTATATAATGCTGATGTTACTTCAATGTCTTGTTCACAGTAGTTCTGCATCGATTTTGACCAATGCTCCCAAGCATCACCAGATTCATTTTCTTTTGCAGCTTCTTCCTTGAACTTAATCTTTTGAACGCCGAGACGTTCACCCCATGCTGCTAATGAATGACGACCTTTCAATGCAGCATCAATATGCGACCAACGAGAATAATCCATTGGTTCAATCTCTGGTCGCCACAACCTACTGACAACTAACGTGTCATAAATTTCACAATCATCACTTACTTTGAAATCCTGAAAAAGTCTTTCCAAGACAGGGATGTCATAGTTGATGATGTTGTGACCGCCCAACCAATTTGCAGTTTGCAAATAGCGAATGGCATCATCCAATGGCACATAACCTGGTTGATCTGCTGCACTAATGACCTCTCCAGTATCAATGTCCTTTAGGACAAGAGAGTGAAGTGTCGTGACATTATGGAGCAAACCATTAGTCTCAGCATCAAACAGGTAACGCGCCATCAAAACACCTTGCTATACAGCTTAGAAACATTAACAACCTGGCTTTCTTCCACCACACCGTCATGATGGTCGATGATCCTCTGTTGGATGTTTCTGGCCTCGGTCTTATCGTAAAAACACAGGGCCTTATTAATGGCTTTGGTACCACTAATATCAATCCAGATGAACTTTTGTTTATCTTTGTCAATAGAAATAACTTTTGTTAAGTCTTTGTTACATAAAGCATATCCTCTTTGCATGGCGTCATCCTCAGGCATTCGTGTTGCTAGCGGGGGTCGCTCGGAGTATAAACATATCTAGAGCTACGTGCAATAGCAAAGGAGCCATGGACATTGCCTTGGGAGGCAGGCCACCAAAGAAGCTTTCCAGTTTGTCGTTTAGATCACTGCGATGCAACTCCTCGAACTCAATTGCAAACATTTGAGCTAGACCCAGAAGAAAATCTTCTAAATCTTCATCTTGATTCTTAAGCCGTTCAATGAGATCATAAAGTTCAGGATCTCTTTGAATCATCAAAATTAATTCGTTCATAATGACTTATCGAGTACGCCGCCAGCTTATCACTTCTACATTTAATGTCAACAATCAACTTTGTAAAATCTTTCTTGAGCCTTGGTTTAAACAACCCAGTGGTTTTTGGGTATGGAATGTAGGTTTCGCAGTCGGTAAATCAAACCGGCAACTAAATGATTGGTACAAAGGAAAGAAAAACAAAAGAAGAAGAAGCCTGCACAAACATCTGACAGGATGTCAGGGAATCAAAACAATCTCCCAGGGATTTAAAGAAGTCCTACGTCTCCGCTGGCAAATTCCACCTGGTGATACCCTTGTTATTGATTGCACCAGCGCTGATCCAGAACGTCAGTTTAAAGCATGGAAATACTTTTTTCGTAAAAGGAAAGAATGGTTAGTTGATGAAGAGAAAAAAGAATTTTATTGGACCAGACCACCCTATCCATCAGACCAACACTGGAAACTGGGAACAATTATTCCTCAGTGTCCTCAGAATCTTCTTGATCCTGTAACGGATAGTAATTATTTTGATTGCTTTTACTTAGCATCTCGCAATACTGATCAATCCACTCACTAAAAATCTCTTTAATAAACCCTGGCTCAACACCTACGCAGATGTGCTGAACAGCAATCAACAAAGCATCCCTAGTTTTTTCATTACCTTCAAAAGTTTCATTAACAAAACCTTTAAGTGTTGCACCAAGCCATTTATTTGGTTGTTCTCTTGGATCAAGATAACGTGCCATCATCAAAGAGAAGAATGGAGGACAACAAGAAACCAAAGTTTACGATAGCAAGATAACCAGAAGCTAAATTAAAGTTAAAAAGAAAACAAAGATTAATTATGATCCAGATCAGAACAACGATAGAAGCTTTGGTTTCAGTCAGCATTTAAGTTAATCAATTTCAATTACGATACGACGTAGCTTACCACGTCGATCACGTTCTTCATAAACAGCAAACTCACCATCACCTATTTCGGTGCTGAATGATACAGAAGCTGAACCCAAGGTCTCGTTATTTTTGAGATAACATGGGTCAGTAATAAGGAGTTTACCGGAATCACAGTAACAAGTACCTAGTGTCTTTGGAGCAGAGAGAAGTGCCATGGCGTCATCTTAAATTAGTAAACATATCAATCTATTATAATATAGGGAAGAGTGAAGAAGAGCGTCGTCAGCTTTTCCCCACATTGAGGGAGGTATGATTTCTGACGCTTCTCATACCTGGTGACGCAGAAGCCCTATTCAGATCGCTACTGAGTAGGGCGCCCCTCTGTACTTTTGTGGTATTGTAAGAAAAGCACAAAACATACAATGCAAAAACTTTGTCGTGAATGTGGAATAAGAAAACCACATCAAGAATTTGCTAACAAAGGACGCACTTCAGCTGGTAACATAAAAAGATCCAAGATTTGCAAAGATTGCAGCTCTTCTGTAATTCAAAGATTTAAAAAATTGTATGGAGCTGATGGTAAAAAACAATGTTCTAAGTGCAACAACTATTTAGATTGGGATTTATTTAGAAGAAGAAAAGCAGATGGAAAAACTTACTTGCACTCGTCCTGCAATGCATGTAATAAACTTTCTTGGAATAAATGGGTCAGCAATAACAAAGATCAGTATCAAAAAATTAAAAAAGAAGGTCAAAAAGCATTACATAATAATCATAAAAAATATGAAAGAAGAGGGATTACAAAAGAGCAATATGATGTTGTGTTTGAAATTCAAAAAGGGTTATGTGCAATTTGCAAAAAAGAACCTAAAGACAGTCATTGCTTAGCGATAGATCACAATCATAAAACCAACGAATTCAGAGGGTTGCTATGCAAAGAATGCAATAGAGCTTTAGGGTTATTTGGTGATAATATAAATACATTAACAAATGCAGTTACTTATCTTAAAGAACGAGGCAGTTATGGCTGAAGACAAAAGCAAGTACACTAAACCTGATCTTCGTAACCGCCTCAAGAATAAGATTATGCGTGAAGGCAAAGGTGGTAAACCCGGAGAATGGTCGTAGCCTTAGGGCTAATTATTACTTAACTATCGGCACGTAAAGCTCAGATGCTTGCTAAAGCATACAAAGAAAAAGGTGGAGGTTACAAAGGAGGAGAAGGTAAATCTCAGAAGTCCCTTAAGCGTTGGAATAAAGAAAAATGGATGACTCGTGAAGATCACGAGAAGAATAAGGTAATGGCAGCAGATAAAGCAATTGAAAAAGGTAGAACAGAACGTTACCTACCTAAAAAAGCCTGGGCTAAACTTAGTCCAGAAGAGCGTCGTGAAACTGACGAAAAAAAGAAACGTGCCAGCCGCAGTGGGAAACAATTCGTTCCAAACACTGAGCGGGCACGTAAAGCACGTCGAGCTGTCAGTAAAGCAGAACAACGTAAAATGAATAAAGACGCATAAAATTAATGCAATTTTTTTCTTACGACACACCTTTGCAAACTGGAAACATATTTGACAATAATCAGAGGTTTGCGGGAACTGCTTTTAATTTAAATCCCAGAAAAATGAAAAATATTTATAATCAAAAACCTGTTCCCTCTTTTACGCCACAAGTTCCTGAACCAACCCAAGAAATTAAACAAAAACCTCAATACAATCCGTTTACATATCCTGCTCTTTTTGATAGAGAAATTAGAAATCCAGGCTCTGTTAATCCAGAGGCAGGATTTCCTTATGGAGGAGGAATTCTGTAAAAGGTGAGCAGGTTTCCTCCCGTTAGAGGATCAACAGGTGGGGCCTGTGCCTGCTCATGCTTCATCGGCTAGAGGTTGATACTGCCTTCAACTTCAGAATCAACTGAACCTTAACCAGTGGCCACTGGGTTCTGATCAGAACTCAATTACTATAGCAACATTATGCTGCTACTGGTACACGATTCATTTCTTTGTTGAGGATCAAATAATCGTCAACAGTCTTGGTAATCTCTTCATAAGCACGGAAGATACGATCACCTGAACGCAAGAGATCACTGACTACATCATCAGATGCAATGTTATGCGTGACGATGTATTTAAAAGACCGCTGGCCCAGATCCAATCCGTAATGAGAGCAGACAAGATAAGCAACAGACTCAGCCTCTAGCTCTTTGATCGAGCTGGAGTCATGCTCTAGGTACTCATCTCTGTTGTGAAGAATGGCATGACCAAGCTCATGAGCCATGATGCTAACCATCGTTGGAAGGTTTAACCCATCCTTAATCTCAATCTTACTTGCGCGTCCGCCCTCTGCTGTGAACCAGCAACGACCAAGCGCACCACCCATATCTTCAGCCGGTGTGCGACTCAAGACCTCAACACAACGAGCACTAGCAACCT
>Ga0208162_1001998_pt1 | contig 10211 bp, 12 predicted proteins | sample CB_VirMetaG_4_FD_184539 | JGI IMG/M metagenome (GOLD analysis project Ga0208162, IMG submission 184539) | Freshwater to marine saline gradient viral communities from Chesapeake Bay - CB_1508_1M Viral MetaG (SPAdes) (version 4) | ecosystem: Environmental > Aquatic > Marine > Coastal | place: USA... | reverse complement strand
GTATATTTTTATTTATAAATATTAGGAAAGTGTTAGTTATTGCGTCTTCCTTCACTAGATCGGCGATTAGTGTTATTGGAAGAATAATTCCGGTTTTGATTATTTGTTCTACCTCTTGGAGTAGATGAATAAACTTTAGTTTTAGGTTTGGGGGTATATTTTTTAGGTGGGATATAAGTTTTATATCTATAAGGAACACCATAAGAAAAGTTATAATATCTATAAGGGTAATTCCAACTATTTAATCTCCAATCATTATATAGATAATATCTAGTGTAGATATCATATTTTTGAGTTTGTAACTCATAAGGTGATACTTGTACTGTATCTCCACTTTTAGTTACAGCTAAAATAGTATCAATATCATTAGGATAAGAGGTAAGTGTGAATGAACCACAAGAAGCTACAAGTAGCAATAAAATAAAAAACAAAAACTTTTTCATTATTTATTTAGTTTTACCCCATGATTTACCTTTACCTTTATCTTTACATTTGGAAGGAGTAGGTCTACAAGATGGGTATTTAGCTCTTTTTTCACCTTTTTTTCTCCCACAAGGTTTACACTTTAATCTGCCGGTTTTTTTATCTTTACGGCAAGTATTACAATCCACCCATCCCCCTTCTTTTCCTGAAGCTCCTTGTCTTTTAAACCATTTGTGAAGTGATTCATCTTCTAAAATGGTTTCTTGGATTACTTCTTTTAAATCTTTCCAAATATCTCCTTTACGACATCTAACTACAGCACCTGATTTATAAGCAGAAGGTTTTTTAAACTTACGATCTGCTATTCTTAAACAGCGATCACGTTTTTTCTTTTTTTCTAAAAGTAGTTCTTTAAGTGTAGCCATCTTTAACTTACATCTATTTCTCCTACTTTAACATCAATACCTAATCCTTTCATAAATTTTACTACTTTATCTATATGTTGATCAGTATTAATATCAAATCCTGTAGCGTCTATGATTAGCTGTTTAACACTATCCAAATCAGCTCCTCTTTGTTTTTCACCATTTACTTTGATTGAATAAAGTTGGTTATCAGTAGTATAAACTATTTCTATTTCTTCTACTTTATCATTCCATCCTTCAGTAATACCTTCTTCAATAAAATCAGCTAAAGCAACTCTAATAGTACCAGTTAAACCTCCATCTTTAGGAATGTCAAAATTTTTAGATATAGCAGATGCTACTGCATCTACCATTTTATCTTGTTTGCTAATAGTATCTGCTACTCCTTCTTTTAAGTATCTATTTTTATTCCAAGCGTAAATGTCAAAATTATCCATAGTTGTAATGTGTGATATATTATAAATATGTAGGTTTATGTTTTAAGTGATTCTAAATACTCTACAGCTTCCTTTACATATTCATCAACTCTATCTTTATTAACTTTTCCTACCCACTTTTCTACTTCACCTGATTCAGATACAAAACCATCATTAGATTCGTTTAGTTTTTCTTCAATATAAGTTTTAAATTCTTTAATACGATTATCAATTTCGTCGTTTTTAATTTTACGTTGATATTCTTCCCATTTACCATCTTTTCTTAATTGGATTTCCATATCAATAACACAATCAAAACATTTTTTGTGAATACGATAAAATGGTTTATCATTACGTTTTTTCATTACCTTTTTACAACAAGGGCAAAATAAAGGCATATTGTGAGCTTTTTTAGCTTTATCTAATTTAGTAATGTTTTGTTTTATACCTTCTTTAATAGTCCAAGTACGACCATCAGCTTCCCAAATATCACCTTCTTTATAGAATTCTTCTGCTTTAGTAAATCCAACACTAGAACGTGTTTTTTCACCTTGTTTACCTTGAATTAAATTACGTAAACGTTGAACATCTTTTTCTTGAAAGTCTTTTTTTAAGACATTGTCTTTACTCATAAACCTAATTTAGATAAGTCATTTAATACTTGACTTATATTTTTATACACTATACCTGTACCTCCAGCTGCATTCCATCTTCCAATAGTATCAGCTCTATCATCTATTAAAATATCAGTTTTAGATAGTTGAGGTTTAATTTCATGTTTTTCTTTTGCCTTTTTAAAGTTAATACGAGGTTTTGAAGGAAACACATCTCCTGTGTGATTCCTTACCCAAAGTATTTTTCCTAAATATGATTGTTTTTTAGCTGATGGAGATGTTAATAATTCATAATTATAATCTTTAACAGCATCAACTAAATCTGCGGCACCAGGCATTGGTTCAATTCCAACCCAAAAACTAATTTTATGTTCCTCATCTATAAAATCCCAAAATTTATTTTTACCGTATTTAGATTCAAATTCACTAGGACTCATACCTGATAAATCTTTAAATCGTTTATCAAAATCAGCTAATACACCATCCATATCAAGATAGACTTTATATTCACTTTCTTCTTCTCTTAAACGACCTAATTCATGAGCGTAAGCTATAAGCCCAAATGGATCTTTATTTTTCTTTTTTTCTGTAATTAACTTTTTAATAGCTTCTTCTAATTTATTACCTGTAAGAGAATCTGTCCAGCTTCTAAACATTATATTACCAGTTTCATATGCTTCCCTTTCTAATTGTTCTAAATAATCATCCTCATTTACATCAGTAGTATTGATAGTTTGTAATCTATCTTCCATATTTTGATGTACATGAACTAATTCGTGGGCATAAGATCGTAAAATATCTTTGGGGTGCCTACCATAAGTAAAAAGTATTACTGAATTATTGCCAGGGTTGTAATAAGCAGTATTACCAAACAAATCTTCTCCATTTTCATAGTCGTCATGGATCATCTGAACTGTAGGTAATGGTTCTAATTTCATACCATTATCTAACATATGTTTGGTAAGTGAAGCGATATATGGAGCAAAATTAAATTTACTTGAATCTATAGCTTCGGTTAATTTTTTTTCTTCTACATTGTAGTTTTCTTGTAAATCAGATACTTTATCTACTTTTAAAATATAATCTTTTATATTAGGTATTGAACCATTACTATCTTTGAATGAGATTCTTTCTTCCTGTTCATCATAGTCTCCTGTTGCATTGAAGAAGTCTCTTCTAACACTTTCTGGCTCATCATCTAACCAATCATATTCCCAATTATCTGAATAATTCCAACCAGGAATATAAGCAAATGGTTTAATTTTATACCTATTAGATAATTTGTCACCATCTAATGTAATTCTATAATCGGTCTTTACGTTAAAGTTCTGACCTTTATTATGAAAGTTTTTATTTCTAGTAAAGGATACGTAATACAATTCGTTACCTAGATAATTTTCTTCGGAAGCATTAAGACTATTAGATGTTAATATACCTTTAAGTCCTTCAGCTGATGTATAGTGGTAAAGGCTGCCGACTTGTTTTGCTTCAGTTATTTTTTGTTTAAAAGTATCTTGATCTATAATTTTAACTTTTGCAGGAATACCTAATGCTAATGCAGCATACAGTCTTGTTCTTCCTCCTATAACATATAAACCTGATGATAATTGTAATAATACAGGTGATGGGTAGTTCCCTGATTTAACAGCTTTAATTAAACTACTAACATCATAATCGCGATTACGTTTTTCACCAGCATCACGTGCTTGCATTAATTTAGTATACTGCTCTTCTGCATCTGGTTTTCCGCTAATTTGTTTAATTGCTTTTAGTGTTTCTGCGTCATTACCTTTGTTAGCTAAATTCTTTAAGTTTGGTATTTTATTAGATACTAAAGATGTATCTTTAACGTTATCAATTATAGCACCAACTTTTTTAGCTGTTGCATCATCATTTTGAAATCCAAGATCTTTTACAAATTTTTGTATTTCTGGTACTGGTTGACCTAATAATTCCCAAGCTTCATCGTATCCTGATTCGTTAAGATTATTTTTCTTTTTTCTACCCTCACTTACTTTACCAGATACTAAATCAAATACTTCTTGTTTTTCTTCAGGATTAAGCATACTAGGCATAAATTTATCAAACTTGTTAAGGGAAACTTTTGATGCATTTCTAGCAGCTGTACCTGATACCCCACCTGAGGTTACTATAGTTCTTAGTTCTAAATTAGGGTATTGAGATATTGATTTTGTTCTTTTAGTAATATCTTTAAAATCTTCTTCATTACCTTCTCTAGCACCTATAACCCATAATATTTCTCTAGTAGGGTGATTTTTAGCAAAGTCATAAACAGCTTTAATAGGAGGAATAGATGTAGGTTCTATTTTGACTTTAAAAGGAAGATAGTTGTTGTATATTTCCCATATTAATACTGATTCGGTTTGGGATACACCATTTCTTTCTTTTTTACCTACAAAAATAATAAATTCATCTATTTCAGGATTTTCTTCTAAAGCTTGTTTTACAACTTCAAAATGACCTGAGGTAGGTGGTTTAAAACCTCCAGCATATACTGCTGTGGTTTGTTTTTTTTCCTCTTCAGGTAATAACCCTTTAATTAATTCGTTTACTAAACTCATTTAGATAAGAATTGTTTTAGTTTAGATTGTGCCTCTTCTTTAGATAAACTATCTTTTGAGAAATCACTTTTTAGTAATTGGGTTATATCTGCTTTCATTTCAGCATATTGCTTATCACTTCTAGCTTGTTGAGCAGGTGTTTTTTCTTTGGTACCTGTAGGTTTAAATGGGTCAAGATATTTTTTAATAATATCATCTATATTATCCATTTTATCTTCTAATGTATTAGCTACTAATGCAAAATTATTACCAAACATATCTTTATATGTTTCATAATTTTTAGTAACATTCATCCAAGTACGCATTACAATTGCTGGTGCTAAACTTCTATCTTCACCACCTGATTTATCAAATCTATCTTGGTTTTGGGATAATGAACGTTCTAGATCTGTATAAACATAAAGCATAAATACTTTATATCCTGCTTCTTCTAGTTCATTTTTTAATGTTACTGTTTGTTTAACTGAAGCTGCGGTGCCATCTAACACAAATGATTCTTTACCTTGTATAGTGGCTGCTACTTTACCTTTAAATTCTTTATTAGCTGCAGCCATTGCTTTAGCTGCTTCGCTTCTATCTTCAGGGCTAGCATTTTTTAAATCTAAAGATACATTTGCTTTTTTAAGTAAATCAATATAGGTATTATCTACGTTTAATACTTTAAGATTACTTAAATCTAAGCCACTTAAAACATACCCTTTACCAGCACCAGGAGCACCTGCTAAAATTATAGCTTTAGGTGCATTTACTTGTTCAGTAAGTAGATCATATAGTTTTATCATATGGAGCAGTTTATCATAAATATTAATAAATATTTTTACTTGGGGTGTTTTTAACAGCAGTAATCAAATCATCACAAGTTTCAGGAGTGATTTGGTTTTTGTCAAGTAATTGATAAATAATATTTTCAAGTGTATTTTGAGAAGCAATTGTTTTACGCATAACCTTTATTTTTAAATTATATGTAAATATACGAATGAATCTTCAGGTAGCCAAATTTTTATGCGATTACCTTTTAGAATTAAATACTTTATTTGTATCCCCCATTTCAATACTAAATCCATTTACAAAACGATTTCCAATATAAACAGATTGTTTTTTATAATTTATTGCTGGTGTGTATTTGGAAATTAATACAGTTTCTCCCTCATATGATTTATGGTGTTCTTTGTTAAAGGCTTCAGCCATAGTAGTACTATTAAATTCTCTTAAATGGTCATATCTATTGTCCCTGCAATTATTAATTTGTGTAGCATATTTTTCCCAATCTATTTTTCTTTGGACAAATATAGATTGATCTAAAGTAATAACATTAAATGGGCTTATTTCTAATCTAATATCAGCAGCATACTTAATTTTTTCAGTATTATCATAAAACCATTGAGCACTTTTTCTATTTAAAAGATAAGCATGTCCTGAGTATTGTTCTCTGAGTGGTAGTGATTGGTAAAAATGATCTGTAATTGGTTTTCCCCTTAAAATATCTTTTTCATATCTACCATAGATTGCTACCCCCCAATCTTTAATACTATCTAATTCTTCTCTTAGTTTAGTAAAGTCTAACTTATGAATATAGGATGTATTCTTAATATCATCTTCTAAAAATAAGCCAACCTCATCACCTGAATCTAAAAATGCTTTATATGCTTTTCTATGAGATAATGCACAACCTAATATTCCTAAAGTAAGATATCCATTTGGATCCCAAAAATATTTATCAAAATAAGGTTTTGAATTACCATGAGGGTCACTACCAAATTCAATTTTATCAAACCCTTCTATGTAGTTTATATTAGACAAATTAAGTCTATTAAACATACTTTTAACCCTTTTTTTTCTAACTTTATGTCGTTTTAAATTAATGACATAAACGCTATCTGCACCTAGAATCATATAGTTCTTTTAACTGTAGTTTGAAATGAAGTAGTAGCTGGTTTGTGTTTTGGGTTTTCTAGATCAAATAATTTTTTAACTGAATCAAATACTTCTAAATTTTCTTCTTGAGTTCTAGGAGATTCATGTATTTCCCAATTTTTACCTTTTAAACGTTTTCCATTTTTATCTTCGCCTCTTGATTTAGATTTCAACCATAATACACCTACTCTATCTACTTTTTTACCAAAGCATTCTTCGTAGCATTTAGCATAAACAGCACCCTGCAAATCATAAGTGGTTTGTAAATGGTTTGATGTTTTAAAGTCAATAACCCATAATTCACCATCAATTTCACAAATACAATCTACAGTACCTGCTACTTTTAATTCATCTGAGAATAAATGGGTTTCTGTTTCAACTAGTGTTGGTTTATATGTTTCCCAAAAATCAACAAATCTTAAAAACATTTTCCATATTTCAGGGTTCATTTTAGGATTACCATAGTCATTTAAAAAGTTCATTTCTTTACCTTCGAAATATTCTTCTATTAATTCATGTACTTGGGTACCTTCTTCAGATGCTTTTTTAACAATCCAATCTGCACTATACCCTACTTTTTTAAGCCAGTCTTCAAAATGTTTGCCTTTAGGGTATGCTTGTAAAACATATGTTACAGATGGGTAGTATTCTCCATTACGTCTATAATAGCGTGAATCTGGTAGTGTAATTTGTTTGTGATCATCAGAAATCTCTAAAATACGATCGTATGACTTTTTTATCATAAAGCTAGTTTTCTTTCCATTAAATCATAGTAGGTCAACGGAACTGTATTTTGTATTAATTTGGTGAAATTCTTAAAACCCATTTCACTTGGATCCTTATCTTGTAAATCTACAAGATAGACTTCTTTACCTTCTGCCATTAGATTCTCACAGAAACGTAAAGCTTGTTTCATAGCATCCCTATCTAATGCTATGTAAATTTTATCTACTAATGAAGTAACTATTTTTTTCATTAAGCTACTTTGAATATTTTTTCCTAGTAATGGTACTGCATTTCGTTTAATAGCAATAGCATCAAATAATCCTTCACATATTATAATAGGTACTTTCCAATTAATTAAATGTTCATTAGGAATTATGTCTCTACTTGCTGAAGGGTTTCTGTATTTTATATATGGTTCCTTTTCAAAACTACGAGCAGTAAAATAATTTAGTCTACCATCTTTATCATACGTTGGGATAATAATCATATTAGCGTATAAACCTGTTTCACAATAACCTATATTATATTTTAAGATATCATGTTGATTAATGTTTCTACTCTTTAAATATGCCAGGGCATGACGTGTTTTTATCTCATTTGAGTTATTACCTATTAAACTAATAAATTCATTTGGAAGTGATACACTGTTTACAACTTGTGTTTCCTTTATTGATTTAGAAGTTTTAACTAATGATTTTAATTCAGTGTATTTTCCTGCTTCTACTTTAAGTTGTTTGAATAAAGAATATATAGTAGTACCCCTAACATCACAAGCCCAACAATGCCAGGGATTCTTACCTTCTTTATTTTCAGTAAGATTTACCTCCATCTTTGGTTTATGGTGGTGACAAAAAGGACAATGATAAGCGTAGTTATTTCTAGCTGTAGCTCTACCTGATCCTAGTACAGAATTAACTAATGTAACTAATAATTGGTTTACCATAAGTGGTAATATATAAAACTAATCTTCGTATTCCAAAGGATCTTCAAAATTAATATCTAATAAATCTCTAGTGTAAAATTTACCTAAAATATTATCATTAAAGAATTCATCTGGTTTTTCTAATACTTGATATATCATTTGATATTTAACCTCAAAATAAGTTAATGATTTTTTATCAGGACACATTTTTAAGATATTTCTATCAAATTCATCCTTTTTACCTTCAAGTAATAATTGTTTTATTTCTTTTTGAGACCCGTAGTAATTAAGCCAGTCTGATTCTTTTACTACTAATTTATAAGAGGGACGACGACCAACTACACCTTGTAGTTTTTCTAATTCTCGTTTTCCAATTTTTTGTTTTTTATTATGAAATAAAACTTTTTTTCCAATGTAAGACTTCCCAGAAGGTTTGTAAGTAACTATATAAACGAAACCAAATGTATTTTCTGGAAATTGAGTTATGTCCCCTATTGTATGGGTTTTATAGTTCCAACTCATATATAATTTTTAGGGATTAATTATAAATATTTAAAATACTCGTAAAACCAAGGATAAGTATTAACTATATTTTGTGATAATTGTTGACCTAAATATTTATTATATGTTTCAGGAACAGGTTTAACTTCTTTACGAATTGTATGGTCTCCAAATATACCATGTACTGTATCATCTTCTTGGGTTAACTGTTCTACATTTTGGAAATCATGTTGATATCTTTCTACTCCAAAAAAATCATATACTTTATCTAATTCTATTTGAGGATTAGAAGTTAAATCTTCAAATCGTATAAATAAAATATTTTTATCTATACCCTCATCTATCATTTGTTTTAGTCTTTCTATAGCGATACCAATTGGGGGAGTTTGAGACCAATGATCAACTCTTTTAGATGTTGTAGTACCTGTCATTTCAGCCCAGTTAACTATACCGCTATCTTTATCTTGATTTTTTCTAAAGTTTTTCTCCATAGAAGCATAGATAGACCTCAAATCTCTAACCATACAAACTACTTTGGGGTTTGGGTAAAATGAGTTTAAAAAATTATAATGTATTCCCCATCCTCTAGATTTATCAACTATATATTTTTTATTCGTAATACCGTTAAAGAATCCTTCTACTCCTTGACGACAAAAATTAAGCCATCCTTTTTTCATTAATTCAGGATCTTGAGCTTGGAAAGCATTATCATTTGTATAATTTCCTCTAGCAGCGAATAATAGCTCTAATACACCAGAAGTAGGTGTTACATAAAAATCAGGATTTTGTCCTAATATATTTTGAAGTAATGTACTGCCTGCCCGAGGTAGTGAAGATTGAAAGAATATTTTTTCCATTATTGTTTGTTTATAGACTCTATAATTTTATTTACATCAAATACTTCTCTTAAGTCATTGTAAGGGATAGAAGAAATATCTTGTGCTAAATTAAAGGGTTGATAAACTGAATTTTGGAGTTGGGGTTCTTTGGTAAAGTCGTTTGCTTGAATGTTATCATGTAATTTATAACCAAATACTTTAGGTTTTGTTGTTACCCAACATACAGTTGATTTTTTACCCATAGCTGCTGCTAAGTGTTGACCAAACGAATCTATTAATAAACGTTTTTTAGATAATTGTAATAATATAGCTATACTTCTAAATCCATCTAAGGCATGTAGTGTATCTGGGTATTTATATTGATCTTCTCTTTTAATGTGAACTATAGTATAATCTTCTCTATAATGTTGGATTATTTCATTTATAGTGGGTTGTGGGATATCTCGTGTCCATGAATATTGGAAACCTTGACCTTGAGGTCCTCCATTTGGTTGAATAGCTAGGATTGGTTTTTCTACTTGATAAAAAGGTTGAAAATATTCTTTTTCAGGTTGGGTTAAATATATTTCTGGTTGTTCATTGTTGTAATTTAAACCATATATTTTACACCAAGTTTTAAATAAATGTTCTTTATCTGTTAAAAATGAAGTATTACGATAAGGATCTTCTACAAAAAGTTTACAATCTTGATCTTTAACATATTTTAAATATGCTCCTCCCATTTCCTCAACCCTAAAACATTCATTAATATGGGGGTTATTTAAAAATACATCAGGGTAAGCGGATACAACTATAATATGAGCATTTTTATAGCGTTTTCTTATAACTTTAGTCATAGCAGTAGCCATG
>Ga0208162_1001996_pt1 | contig 10218 bp, 2 predicted proteins | sample CB_VirMetaG_4_FD_184539 | JGI IMG/M metagenome (GOLD analysis project Ga0208162, IMG submission 184539) | Freshwater to marine saline gradient viral communities from Chesapeake Bay - CB_1508_1M Viral MetaG (SPAdes) (version 4) | ecosystem: Environmental > Aquatic > Marine > Coastal | place: USA... | reverse complement strand
TCCCGGTGAGTATGTTGTTAAAAAATCATCTGTAGATAAGTATGGTAAAAATACATTAGCTGCGATTAATGATGGCACAGCACAAGTATATGCTTCTACTGGTGGTAGAGTTGGTAAAGGGGTTATTTATAGAGCCGATGGAGGCTCTACTGAATATGATCCATATAATGATATTGTAACTAGAACCGATGCTGATGGTAATATAGAGAGATTTAGAGTTCAAGGAGTAGCTACAGCACGAGGGGCGTCACTCGGAGCTACAAAAGATGAATTTGGTCGTAAATTTATTGAAGACGAAACACCATTTGATACAGCTACTAGATTATTTGGAACATCTTCTAGTCTGGGATTTACTAGTCAGGTTGCTAAGAATGCGGCAAGAGAATATAATCTTGCATATTCACAAATTTTAGCATTAGATAAAAGTACTCCATCAAGACTAATAGAAAGAAATATCGGTTCCCAGTTTGAGTTCAATGATCAATTAAAAGCCCAGCTTGGTGGTTTGATTGATGCAAGTATCCCTCTTGTTAGTGGTGCCCAAGAAGCTAAAGATGCTTTTGCTAAGGGTCAGTATGGACAAGCTGCATTTATCATGCGAGGATTAATAGATTCTGGACTTGCTACCCAATTTCAACAGAATGAAATTGTAAGAAGAAATCAACAAGAAGAAGCTGCAAGAAAAGAACAAGAAAGCCAAGATAGAATCAATCGTATTGCTACGCAAAATCCTGATGATATTAAAGCAAGAATAGCACAAGTTGAAAACCTTGAAAAGAATCTATTAGATGAAAAAGAATATTCGTCTTCTCTTGATACAAATATAACTAAAGAAGACAGGGAAAAAATAAAATCATATAGAAGATTACAAAATGAATTGAATGAAGGTCTTAGAAAAAGGGCACAATTTGATTATCAGATTGAACAAAGAAATAATCTGGCAAGGCTAGTCTCTTTAGCTCAAGGTCAAGGTTTCGAGGGAGCAGGAAGTATTGGTCAAAAATCTGGCACAGAAACTTTTAATAGTATTGTTTCCGCTGCACAAACTGCTGGATATGCTAAAGATATTGCAGAAGATGATAATATAACTAATGTTATTAGAAACTTAGTTAAAGATGAACTTTATTTAGTTCCAGATATTGCTGTAAAACTTGGAATTGATGCAATACCTGAAGTAGACCGTAGGGCAGCATTTGATTCATTAAGGGATGAATTTAGAGCAGACCCAGATAGTATTACTGGTCCTACAAGTCGTGGTATTTTATCTGCTACTGGTGATGTGATTTTAGGAACAGGAAAAACAGTTGATAGAGTAGCTTTAGGTGGTGGAGGTAGGGCTATAGGAGAGTTTGTTCAAGACGCAGTTGGTCCCGGTGCTGCTGCTGATGGCACAGGCTCTGTATCTAAAAGAGATGCTGCTACTACCTCTAGATTTAAGCAATTAGTTAGAGATGTTTCAGAAGATTTCTCTGCTTTTGGTGATCTACCCAGAAAACTTAATCCAGCATTTGTTGCTTTTGTTGCCGAAGGTGGTAATCCTGCTGATTTTGAGAAAGAGTTTAATCAACAAAGATTAATACAACCTAATGAGCTTGGATTTGCTAATGAGGTAGCATTATCTATTGCCAATCCCATTGATTTACCGAGCACAGTGCTCACTGGTGCTGGTGTTGCTAAAGGATTAACATCAGCAACTTTAAAAAATACAAAAGTAGGTCAACAGCTATTAAAGCAACGGCAGTTTCCCGGTGCTGGAAAAGGTCCACTAGCTGCATTAGATGACCTTGGTAGAACGGGTATCGGTGATAGTTCGGAATTAATTGCTCAAAAACAAGCTTATCTAGCTAGACAAGCTGCTAAACAACAGGCCGCTAACGCTACACAAGCTGCTAAGGGTGCTGCTTCTAGATCAAATCTTACTGATGATTTTTTAGCTGGTGGTCGTGGTAGGCAAACATTACCGCAGGGTAGGGGTCCATTAATTGCACAAGAGGGGCTTGCTTCTCCCATTGAAAGTGCTGCACGACAAGCACAGATTGCTAGTCGTAATGCTAAAGGTAGAAAACTTCCGGGCCTTAGACAAGAGGAGACCCTGTTCCAGCGTCGAGGAACGTCAGCATCTAGAATTGCCAGAGAGCAGCGTACACAGGAACTGTTGCTGAGAGGAAATGCAGCAGGTATAGTAGATGAGGCTGTTGCCGGTCTTAAACCTTTACCTAAAGATTCTCCTTTATTGGGTAAAACACCTTCGCTCAAGAGTGCTGATCTTGGACCGGGAAGACTTGTCGATGAACCATTTTTAATTGATGATACATTACCTTCGGGGAGAAGCGATGCTTTCCGTAGGCAATTTCAAGAACAAGCTAATACTCAAAGGCTTATCGACGAAGTTGCTAATGCTAGAGCTACGGCGGTTGCTGATGATGCTGCTGATGCTGCTAAGGCTGCTGATGATGCTGCTAAGGCTGCTGATGATGTTACTAAGGTTAAAAGAAATCCACTCTCTGCTAGAAGAGGATTTGTTACTGGTTTGTTAGGTGTTACTGGTGCATACTTACTTGATCAGGCAGGTCTTTTAGATCCTATTTTAGGACCAAAAGGTGAACGTGAAGGTCCACCAGCTACAGATGTCACTCCAAGTGTAACCCAAGATCTTTCTGGTGAAAGAGGTGACGACACGACCGACACGACCAGTGTAGTACCTACTCCACAACCACAAAAAGTTCCTCAAAAGCCAAGGCAACAGCAACAACCAACAAGTTTCCCAACTAGTCCAGTAGAAAAACCAACCGATGCCGCTGGAACGGCTGCTGAACGTGCTGCTGCGGCAGCGGCTGCTCTTCCGGGTGCTGGTGGTGCAGGTGGTGCAGGTGGTGCAGGTGGGGCAACTGATGCTGCTGCTAATAATGCCTTAGCTCAAGCTGTAGAAAATAATAGATCATTAAGAGCTTTCCGAGATAAATATAATAGTCTTATTTTGAGAGGTTTAGCGTCCAATGATCCAAGACCACTTGCCAGAGCCGAAGCATATAAGAATGAGCAGTTAGATTTCCTTATTGGTTCTGGACGCATTGATCCTATCATTGCTGAACTTGTTCAAGATGAAATAGCTCAGTCTAAGATAAGACTTGGATTAAATCCCGATGGAACTAGGTCTTCTATTCCTGCACTTGGCGACACGCTTCCTAGTGTTGGACCATTAGGTGGAGGTCTTGGTAGTACCCCTACTGATGCAGACTCTACTCGTAGACGTTCTGAAGAATTTTTAAATAGAGTATTTGCAGGACGTAATACATTCCATACTGGAGGCATGATTAGAGGATTTTCTGCTGGTGGCGATGTGCCTATTATGGCTCAAGACGGTGAGTTTGTCATGAGTCGTAAGGCTGTAAGTCAGTTTGGTGTAGGACAACTAAGCAGGATGAATCAGGGTCTTCCAACTTTCCATAATGGTGGTCCCGTTTATAGGCAAAATGGTGGTAGTGTATTTGGTCGTAGAAGTTCTGGTCCTCAAACTGCTGTAGTTATTAACGGAACTGATGCAGCAAAAGAGTTAAATAACGCTATAATAACAGGTGGGGAGACTGTTAGACAATCATGGCAAACATTATTTGATACAGTATCTCAAGGTTTGAATAGTGCATTAAGCCAAGTTAGTACTATACCAAATCAAATCAATGCAACTATTGCTCCGGTACAGATCGAAGGTGTTAGTAGCTTTACTGATGCTTTAGCTGCACAGTTAGTGCCTAAGATTATAGAGCAAATCAGACCAATGATTCAGGGTAATAGTAATGGCGGCAGTACACAACAAGGTGCAGGTTTAGGTGGTTAAATAGGAGTCATAAATGGCTGGTAATATTTTAGTAACGTATGGCAGTTTTACTTTTGATAGTATTGGACAACCCAATCCTTCTGTGTCCATATCTAGAAATGGTGAAAGAACTCCCGGTAATTATGATACTTTATTTACACCAATAGAAATCACTCTTGAAGGTACTATTTTAGGTACTGGGTTTCAACCTATTGTTAGTGGTATTAGTGCAGTTAAGAATGCATTTTCTCCTGAGTTAGCATGTCAAACTTTCAAAATACAATGTGATAGTAATGCCCCTTTAGTTGATAGCTCTGGTGTTGTAACTAATATTAGTTTTCAGCCTAGAAATGATGGTGATTTATTTGTTAAAAGTGCTGCCTATACGATCACCTTAGAAGTTCCTTCTTTAAGTGGGGAGGCAGTTATTGCTAGTGGTATTACTTCTATATCAGAAGAGTGGAGTATTGAACATCTAGATGAAAAGGTTGGAGGCACTGCATTTGATGGTGCAGTAATGGATACCGCTTTTACAGTTTCTCATAATGTTTCTTTGCAGGTTGATGGTTGTGCTACTGATGGATTATCAGATGCAGAAGTTTATTTAAATACTTTATATGGATCATCAACTCCTTCAGATGCTGATGTTGCTAATATTTTTGATATTTCATCTGTAAGTTATTATAATCATTTTAGAGTAATAAATAAAAATGTTCAAGAAGCTAGTGTTAGTATGAGTGAAACTTGGGTTGCATCTACTGGTGCTGCCTTAGAAGATTTTGAGGTTACGCGAGAGCAAAGTATTGATAGTGATCTTGTTACAGTAACTGCTAATGGAACTATACAGGGTTTAGCAAGTGTTAGTTATCCTGCTGGAACTGGCTCAACAAGTAAAATGCAAAATGCGATTACTCATTGGACAGGTGTTGTGTCTGGAAGTTTATATGCAAGAGCAAATGCCTTATATGATGGTGATTATACTTTAAATAGTGTTGCATCTTCTACAAGTATTGGATACAATGGAGGTGCTGGTACGGTAAGCTATAACTATATTTTTAATGATAGACCTGCAAACTGTGTAGCGAATGCTAAAAGCGAAAGCATTAATGTTACAGAAACAGATCCTACAGATGTATTTGCAAACTTGGTAGTTTTAGGCAGGCTATCTGGTCCATTGCTTCAAGATATCGGTACAAGTGGTGCTATTACAAGAGAGATTTCTATTGAAGCTATTCTATCTAGAGATGGTAATTGCACATATGCAGCACTTACTTCCCCTACAGGATACAATGATTTTGTTAAGGCGTATGAAGATGGACTTGTAGCACTGTATAGTCAAGTATTCGTTAGTAATGATACAAAAACTTGGAGTCCAAAAGATGGAAGATTCACATGGACAAAGGGTTGGACAGTTAGTAACTGTCCTACGACATAGGAGATAAGAATGCCAGTACAAAATAACTGCACCCCACAATCCGTATATGGAGGATATACTCAAACTCTTTTTTTGGGTTTGTCTGTTCTTGATTTTAGTGCAACTGCTGGCTGGAATGAGCAAGCATCAACACTAACTGTTAAACTCGTTAAAGATCAATGCGGTGGCACTAGAGATTATTTTGATGATAACTTTAACTGGCAAACAGATGTAAATTTTCCTGATGGAGATCCAGGTTTTAATAATGCTCCTATTGGATCTGCTGCATTTTTTAAAGTAGAAAACTTTGAGTTTGCTGGACTTATTCAATCTTATAATATAACAGAAGATCCGGGCGGGATGCCTATTCTTATTGTTAATCTTATTAGTCCAAATATTTTACTAGACGGTGCTCAAGTCATTACAGATGAATATCAAGGTAGTGTTTTGGGTATGCCTAATGTTTTTAATGTTTATGGATGGTTAGAATCTCAAACAAATAACTGTCCACTAGTTGGTGGCTTTGGTGCTCCTGCTGGTGGTTTCGGATATGCTAGAAGAAATGATAGAGGTATTCCTTGGAATAGGGCAAAACCAGCATTACAAGTATTGCTTGGTGGTGCAGAAACTAGTGATTATAGTTGGCATGGTGGTATTACATATAAGCAAGGTTTAGTCTCTAATAGATATGGTAGTATTAGAAGTGAAGGTTATATTGTCGATATTGACGATTTACCAACTACATCTGATATTTATTATAGATTAACTAATGGTAGTTATACCTTAGCTGAACTTATTTCAGAGGTATGTAAAGATGCTGGTTATGAATACTATGTAGATTTAGTTCCATGTAAGGGTGGTCCTACTGCACCTATTACTAATGTTATCAAAATTAAGACTGTTTCTAGAAGATCTCAACCAGCACTTGGAGAAATTGCTACTTTTATTACTGATCAAAATACTGGGTCTGCTGGCAAGGTTATTACTCAGGACTCTATAGGTGAAGAACTTAGAAATGATTCTCCAAACTCGGCATTTATTGTCGGTGCTAAAAAGAAACAGACATATGAGCAAACAAGTGCTAGTTTCATAACTCCTTTCTGGGGATTTAATGACAGTGGTGGTTTTAACACTGCTGTTAATTCTGGTGGTCAATGGATTATTACAGTAGATGTAAGAGCACTAAACTTATCTTTAAATACAACTACTGGCGGTAATACAATTACATTTACAGAAAGTACATTGCTTGCTGCTATGGGGTCTTCTCAAGATGCATTTCTTTCTTGGTTAAAGGCTTATGCTCCATCTAGCAATCTTGGTACATACTTTTTTACCACTTTAGCTCTTAATGCTCCTATGAATCTTCTTAAAGGTGCAGCTATAGGTAAGCCTGCTACTGATTCTGCTAAACCAGCAGGTCAGGGTAGTAAAGACCCAAAAACCACTCAGGCTAAAGATGCCCAAACAGTATTTCAATGGTTAAAATCTTATGGCGAGCAAGTTTATGGTAAACAATGGCTTGTTGCAGTACCATGGGTTTGTTGGACTAATGACTCGGAAACAAATCAACTTTTATTAAGTGATGAACCATCTACGGATGGTGCTTGGCCTAATACTCTCACTGCTGTATTAGGTATGACCTTCCCATCTAGCTATACAGACTTTTTTGCTGATGAGCAAGGGAAACTGCAAACCATCATGAAGTTTAATGGGGCTATCAATACTTCATTACTATCTGATGAAGATTATGTTACAGATGGAACTACTGTATGGGTTAAGGGTGAAATAAATGAAAAATGGGCAATTTTACCATCAACATTTTTTGGTGCTCAGTATGCTGCTGCTTTAGTAACTATTCCTAATAGGGTGACTATAGCTCCAACGGTTGCTTTAGCACAAACTATGTATGGTGGTGCTAATTTCAGAGCACCTAGCGTCCCTGCTGCTTTTGATCCTATTACAAATCCTGCTGCGATTCCCGGTCCTGCTGCTTTACCATTTTTTGCACCAACCGCTGCTGCATTACCTGTAAAAAGTAATACAACTACATATGGGCCTTGGTTAGCTACAGCATCAGATCTTACTGTTAATGGTCATCCTTTTGGTGGTAAGATTTATTATGAACAAGATGATGGCTTATCTCCATGGGAATATGGTGGTTTCACATATATGAATTTTGGTGCTACTGCCAAGATTAATAACTCCATTACAAATGAAACAGTATCTGAAAGAGGATCTGTTACTCTTGCTGGATATCCTGAAAAAACATTAGGATTAGCTATTACAGATTCCCCATCTTTAGTCCAAAGTAGAGTTTTACAAAATGGACAGATTAATAATTCTAATTATTATTATGTAAATACTGGTGGGGTATCTACGAAAGCTTGTCAAATTACAAATATTCAAGTTACTGTTGGTGCCTCTGCTGTTACTACACAATATCAAATCTCTAGTTTTACTCCAGTATTTGGTAGGTTTAGTAAAGATAATGCTGAAAGAGTAAAGCAAATTGGTCAACAAAGATTAGAGTTTGGAAGGAAGTCTAGAGCGGCACTCGCTCGGCAAGCTAGGCTTGCTGCTGGTCAAAGAAAAGCTGCATTACAACAATTTCAAAACATGTTAAATCAATCAGATGCTGATACGGGGGCATCTTGGTTATTAACTGGTAAACGATTTTCAACTAATAGAAATCATATTGTTAATAATACTGTTCAGGGTTCTAGTCAGTTTGATGATTATGATAATTCTGCTGGTATGAGTATGGATGGATTGTTACGTCCAGTCATGAAAAGATCAGGAACAGCAGATTTGCCAAAAGAAGTAGCGTCGGTAACACCTCCAAACACCAATAAAAACTTTACATGGGCACCTCCTCCACCAATCAATGAATATACGCCCATAGTTGTTAATACAAGTTATTTAGATCCATTAGCAACTCCTAATAGCACATTAACCAGTGATGATAGGTCTGATAATGCTGACCAAGGTCATGATATTGCTTCACCATTTAGAGGGGTAAAAACTGATTTTGATGCCGGTGATGGTCTATTATCTATTCCACAAATTGAAGAAGATGGTGGGGATGGCTATGCACAAACTGATTATAGATATCTAGCCATGAGAGGCCCAATTATGCTTAATGCATGGGGCTACGACATGGTTGGTAAGCCAGTGCCAAATAGTAATGGGGATAGTGCTGGTAATTGGGATGCGAGTTATAACAGTAAAACAGATCAGTTTGCAAGTGATTGGTTAACAGATAATAAACTTTGGCCTACTGCTCCTATTGATTTAAGATACGATAGAAGAAGGGGTGTATGGACATGTCCTCCCGGTTTTAGAATTTATGAAGTAACGGTAAAGGAGCCTATAGCACCGGGAGAATCTTCTAAACCAGATACATGTGTAGTCACTAATGCTGCTGATGTGTATGATGATGCTGGTGCCGATATTACACAAAAAACAATCACTGTTTATAATAACACAGCAACAACTATTCCTTGTGGCACAATTTTAGCTTATTATGATGATTCAATAGATGAGTATTGGCCTATTTTTCCCGGTGGAACTCAATTTGGAAATTCTGATGATTGTGGGGGTGTTGTATCTCCTGCTACATGGCAAAATTATCAAAAATTAGAATTTGCTAATGGTCTTAGACTTGAAACAAAACCCCAATCTGCATCAGATCCAAATAATCAATACTCTAATAATTCTGCCTGTTCTCAGACAGAGATTGGTCTTGTAGAGTTAGATTTTTATGTTAATGGTGGTTTAGCTGGTAATAAGCTTAGATTTATAAGCACTCCTACTGTAACATTTCTTGTTAATTCAGATGGCTGTGAGGCTACTATACAGGCGACTGCTGCTGGTGGTAGTGCTGGAATTAATGTTTATGGAGATGATCCGTGTGCTTATCGGGGTGGTGCGGGTGTTCAGCCAGTCTCTTTGGGTATACAGAATTTAATTTTTGGAAGGGGATTAACAGTTGGTTTTGATCAGAATCTTGCCGACCCTGCTGTTCGGATTGATAGTGATTTTAAAGCTAAAAATGGAGATAAATATTCTTGGGAATTGCAATATGCCTCATCTAATTTCGCAGGTTGTACAAATATTGATTTAATTCAGGCAAGTTATGGAATAGAAATTAAACGGATACCATATATCTGTGCGGGTGAGCAGCAGCCAAGATCATGCGGTATAGATCTTAAATTAGCATTTTTTACTTCAAAGGTTGGTATAGAATGCTCAGATCAGAAACCACTGATAAATGATGCATTTAGAACTGCATGGATACAATTTGGAGATTATTTAAAAGTAACTAATTTCGCAAATGCCCAGCCGGGAGATAATGTAAAGGATGGTCAGGTTCGTGTTGATGTTTGTGTTCCAGATCCTTTGTTATCATTTTATCCCTGTGGTAGTAATCAAGCAGATACTGCTGGACTGTTAAGTGCCTTTGATAATATATTTTTTGAAGGTTTTGGTTTTGATGATGCCACTGAGGGTGATTTAACTATCAAACATGAGCATTATGCCTATGGTGGAAAGTGTGGTGGTGCCGGTGGTGCTGGAGCTATAAATGCATCCAATGTTAGTGCTGGGATTAAGTTTCAAGACATTATATGGACAGATGGATGCTTTAAGGTAACAGAGAGAACAGATACAGTTTATAACTGTCCAATAGAAGTTGGATTATGTGGTAAAGATGCAACAGTTACAATAAAAGATGCATCTTGTGAAAGTAATGCCTCAACAGCATTTAACACAAAATTATTAACTTTTGAATGTGGATTATTAAAAAGTGTAACGGATCTTGATGGTAATACGACAACTGCATTGAACTCAACGAATGATCCCGGTACTGGTGCAGAAAGTAATTACATAGTATCTTTTGGTGGTTATGCATCTATTAATAGTGATTTTGATATGGAAGCTTAAGGAAAACAACAATGGTAGCAACTAATTCGTATATAATAGATTGTGATGC
>Ga0208162_1001995_pt1 | contig 10222 bp, 22 predicted proteins | sample CB_VirMetaG_4_FD_184539 | JGI IMG/M metagenome (GOLD analysis project Ga0208162, IMG submission 184539) | Freshwater to marine saline gradient viral communities from Chesapeake Bay - CB_1508_1M Viral MetaG (SPAdes) (version 4) | ecosystem: Environmental > Aquatic > Marine > Coastal | place: USA... | reverse complement strand
AGGAAAAGAAATAGACCCACAAAAGCTAATTGAACTACAAGCAGAAATTAATAAAATAGAAGCTCAACATAGAACGATATTCGTTGCTGGTTGGAGACCTTTTATTGGATGGGTTTGTGGTGTAGCTTTAGCCTATAACTTCATATTAAGAGATTTACTTGTATGGTTTATAGGACCAGAACAAGTTCCTCCAGCTCTACAGATGGAACATCTTATGACAGTATTAATTGGTATGTTAGGGCTTGGTGGTATGAGAACATTTGAGAAATTTAAAGATAAAGCAAAATAATATGTGTAATTGTGAAATTTGTATTTGTAGATAATGCCTAAAGCAGTATCAACATATATATTTAAACCTAAAAAAAGAAGACCTGGAGTACATTCTAAAAACGCTTCTAAAGGTCAAAGTGGATATAAGAAGAAGTATAGAGGACAGGGTAAAAGAAAATGAAATTAGAAAAAGTAATTAAGAGATATTTTATAAATGGATACAGACAAGCTAAAGGGGTTAAAAGAAAAAAAAGTATAACACTAAAAGATTATATAAATAAAATAATTAAAAAGAAAAGAAAGAAAAAGTAACCAAAAAGAAAGAAAAGAAAAAAGCCCCCCTGGGAAAAAAGAAAATAATTATTTTATCTGTTCCAACAATATTCCTATTGAAGTTTAGTAATTTTTATAGTAGATTTACAGCTACTCATTGCAAATATAAAATTATTTTATAAATTTACAATATGGAATTAAAATATTTTACTTTCGAAGAATTTGATTCACCTGATGCTCCAGGTAGTGGAGAGAAATATATGGACCGTGAATTTCTTGAATGTTTAGACGAAGCAAGAGATATCGCAGGGGTTCAATTTAAAATTAATTCAGGTTATAGAACGCCAGAACATAATCGTAAATGTGGTGGTGTTTCTACCAGCAGTCATTTAATTGGCAGAGCTGCGGACATTCATTGTACACATACAAATAAAAGATTAAAGATTATTGAAGCACTATCAATGGTAGGTTTTCAGAGGTTTGGCATTGCATCTACATTTATTCACGTAGATAATGATGACCAAAAAAAACCAGCTATTTGGTTATATTCATAATTTTTATATATATTTACAAAAACATTTATTATGAACTTATCAGAAAAATTACTTAAAATTACGACTGAACTTAAAGCACCAAAGAATCAAATGAATAAATTTGGTGGCTATAAGTATAGAAGTGCTGAAGATTGTCTTGAAGCACTTAAACCACATCTATTAAAATATAAATGTATTTTAAAGATGCACGATGAATTAAAAATCGTAGGAGACATGCCTTACATTGAAGCAACTGCAAAGTTGATAGATTGTGAGGAACCAAATATGCAGATAGAATCATCTGCACAAGCTGTAATCGATTTTAATGCAAAAGGTATGCAACATCCTCAAAGAACAGGAGCTGCATCTTCTTATGCAAAGAAATACGCAATTGGTAATCTATTTTTATTAGATGATACCAAAGACTCTGATGCAACAAATACACACGATACATCAGAAGTTAAAGGAAAACCAACTTTAAGTGCTAATACGCAGAATTTTGTAAAGGCTGCAAAGTACATTAAAGACGGTGGGAGTATAGACGCTATTATGGAAAAATACGCAATGTCTAAAGAAGTTGAACAGGCATTACTTGCCACAAATTAATTTATATGAGTGCATTAGGTAGCATTAGTATTAAGACTAAAGATGGTGTATATAAGAATTATACATTATCTATTAGCGATAAGACTAACGAATATGGTCAAAATGTAACTATGTTCGAAGAGCAGACAAAAGAGCAAAGAGAAGCTGGTGAACCAAGAACTTATGTTGGTAACGGCAAAATCTTTTGGACTGACGGAAAAGTATCAGTAGCTGAAGCTGTAGAAAAAGAAACTGCAGCAGCATCAACTGATTCTGATTTACCATTCTAAATGTGATAGGGAGCTTCGGCTCCCTTTTTCAATATGACAAGAGAATACGAATATTTAGAAAAAATGTGTGCTTGGTTTGTTTTTACTGTTTTTGAAAACAACCAATACGATATTGAACAATTAAGTTCCTTATTTGTAGAGTTTCAAATGCTCAATAAAATTAATGACATTCTGGAAACAGATGCCGATTTCTATTACGAAAGATTAGATGTTAGTGTTTTTGCTCATGACGTGGCTCATAAAAATAAGATGAAAAAACCAGGTGAGATAGCAAAGAGTATGAAAACGCTTGTTAGAAAATTATTAAAACATAAACTTACAAATGAAAATGAGTCAAACTCGATTAGATTACAATGAAAGGTTCAAAAAAATATTACAGCAAAGCTATGTCGACCCACAAGAAAAGATTGAATATCCTCCAATCGCTATCTCGAAAGGTACAACAGGTGGAAACAATCCTATCCCTTTACCGTTAGGAACTTATGGTAATTTTAGCTTCATATCTGCTGCTCCTAAAAGTAAAAAGACTTTCCTGGTTTCACTGCTTGCTGCTGCATATTTATCGTGTGATAAAAAATATACAAAGGATATGGTAGGAAGTAGAAAGAAGAAAAAATTAATTCACTATGATACAGAGCAAGGTAGATTCCATGCTCAAAGAACTTTTAATAGAGTTGTTAGAATGTGTGAAGATACATCTGATTATTATAGTTATGCTTTGAGAGAATATTCTGCTTATGAAAGATTAGAATTTATTAATTGGCATTTATATAATATAGATAATCCAGGTCTTGTAATTATAGATGGTATTGCTGATTTAATATTAGATAGTAATGATTTAGTTCAATCTAACGAACTTATACAATACTTAATGAAATGGACACAAGATTTAAATATACATATTATAACTGTGATACATTCTAATTTTAATAGTGATAAAGCAACTGGACATTTAGGGTCTTTTATGGAAAAGAAAACTGAAACCCAAATAAGTTTACAATTATCTCCTGATGATAGAGATTTAGCAGTAGTTAAATGTAGAAGAGCAAGAGGTTATCCATTTGAAGATTTTGCATTTAGAATTGAATCAGACGGACTTCCATATATACAAGATAGTCTTCCTAAATCAATAAACAGAGAACCTTTTTTAAATATATGATAATATCTTTTGAACTTAACCTACGTCCACTGGCTCATCAATCTGTAAGATTTGGAAGAGGTGGAATTAAATATAAACCTAAAAAAGTTTTGGATTATCAAAAATATGTACGAACTTTAATAGAAAATCAATTACCCAAAGACTTCAACATAATACCTGCTGGATGTCCTATCAAAGTAAACTACATTGAATATGTCTATGCCTACCCAAAGAGTATGAGCAAGAATAAACGCATTTTAAAGGCTCCTAAAGTCACAAAACCAGATTTACAAGATAATCTTAATAAAGCATTTTTTGATGCGTTAGAAGGGCTTATTTACGAGCAAGACCAAAATATAGTAGAAATAAACAATATGGCTAAATATTATGGTCCAGAAGACAAAATAAAAGTACAATTTCAATACGAATGAATATACAATTAGAATTTATAAAAGGATTTGTTTTAGGTATAGATTATGTAGAAGACATAGAAATACCTGAATTTGATGTTACTGCAGACTTAATACGTATTAGTTTAGGTATAGTTTGGATTAATATATTTATGTTTAGAAATGCTTGAGTTATTATCAAAATATCATAATACTTGGATTGCAATGGGACTTTCAATTGGAATACCAAGAGATTTAGTTGAAGATTTTATACACGAGATGTATCTTCGATTAGACAAATACATAAAAGAACCAGAAAAGATTATGTATAATGAAAAGGAGGTTAATAAATTTTATGTTTATATCACACTTAAAAATCTATGGGGAGATTATGCAAAGGCCAAAGGAAAACATAAAATAATTAGAATAGATGATTATGATGTTAATTTTGAGATTGTAGATGGAAGTGATGATACTAATTATAATTATGCAAAACAAAGTGCAGAAGACAGACTTCTTAAAAAGATAGAAGTAGAAGTTGAAAACTGGGAGCATTGGTATGATAGAAAACTATTTAAGATTTACTATGAGACCGATATAAGTATGAGGAAACTTGCAAGAGAAACTAATATTAGTGTTACATCTATTTTTAATAGTTGTAAGAACTACAAAGATATAATCAAATCAAAGTTTGGAGAAGACTTTGAAGATTATTTAAACGGAGATTTTCACTTAATTAATAATAACAATGAATAAAATACCACCCAAACCTAATGACAAAAGAACCAAACGTTATAAAGAATGGGTTGCTAAATATGAAAAGCAATCTGATGGCGTTGGTGATACTGTAGAAAAAATAACAAAAGCTACAGGAATTAAAGCTGCAGTTGACGGAGTATTTGATGCTCTTGGAAAAGACTGCGGATGTGATAAAAGAAAAGAAACATTAAATAAAATGTTTCCTTATAATAAACCTAATTGTTTAACATTAGATGAATACACTTTTTTAAGTGAATTTTATGATGCTAAAAAAACAAGAGTTACTGCAGAAGAGCAAAGACATCTTTTAACTATTTACAATAGAGTTTTTAATTACAATGATAAGATGACAAACTGTGGAAGTTGTTTCGCTGGTAAGTTAAGTAAATTAAAATCTTTATTTGATAAGTATGAGTAGTTTAATTAAAAATAGCGATAGAGTTAGACAAGTTATAGATTTTACTGGTGTACAAAATGGTAAGATGCATCCATCAGATATTGATGCTGTTTTGGAATTTGATAATAAGTTTCTTATATTGATGGAAGTTAAATATAAAGATGCTTATATTCCTACAGGTCAAAGATTACTTCTTGAAAGAATTGCAGATGCTTGGTGTGCTAATCTTGGTAAAGATGCAGCTATACTGAAAGTGTCCCATGATTTTGAAGATGATAAAAAAGATGTACCTTTACATAAATGTCAAGTAACTTATATCTGGGATAAAGTCGGCAAATGGAAACAACTTGACAAACCTGTAGATTTAGTTTATACACTAAATAAGTTAGGAGAGTTTTGGAAATGCAAAAAGTGTAAGTTTTGAATAAACATAAAGAGAGAAAAGAAACACCAGTATATACAGGAGTTATTAGATATTTTCCTAATGCCCTAAAGTATGTAAGTAAAGTAAGTTTAGCAGGTAATAAGCAACATCATCCTGATAAACCATTGCACTGGGATAAAAATAAAAGTACAGACCATTTAGATTCTTTAACAAGACATTTAATTGATGCTGATAAAATAGACGATGATGGATTACTTCATCTGGGAAAAGTAGCTTGGAGAGCTTTGGCTGCACTTGAAGATTATTTAGAAAAAAAATAAAATGAAAATAAGGATAAGAAGAAAAAATAGAAACGTCAAGATTTCAGATGAACATGCAGATTTTTTAAATTTTCAATATAATAAATCAGGTCATCGTTTAATAAAAGGAGAAGATGGTGAATATAAAATTGACGATTTTGATTCTAAATGGGATGAGTTAAATGATATATGGAAAAAAGCAAAAAAATAGACTTACAAGACATATTTTTAGGTAAAGTATATTGTAGATACAGGAATGGTATGTATAATATGTTTTGTGAACCAGAAGAGCTTATGTGGCTTTATTTTAATGTTTATACAGATAAAAAAAACGAATCTTTTGTTAAAATAGGAATTACAAAAAATAAAATAAGAAGGAAAAGAGAAAATGATGCTCAATATAGTGGGGAGTCAACTAATTTATATACAAACAGAATACCTTATGCTAAAAAAATAGAAAGTTATATACATAATGTTTATTTAGGTGAAGAATTTAGAGCAAAAAAGTTTTATGATATTGATTTAAACACAAATAAAAAAAAATATATTAAATTTAACAATAAAGAAACATATCATTATAATGATGTTGTACAAGAGAAAGTAGTAAGAATAATTCAAGAATTAAGAAAAATAAACTATATTGATAAATTAAATACTCTTACTTACGAAATATTTATGAAATATATATTTCCATCAAAAATAGAAAATGAATTTGAAGAGGTGGGGTTTTATAATCATAATGAAATTAAATTTGATTATGATGAATATATAAAAGCTAATTTAACTAAAAAAGGAATGTATAGAATAACACCTCAATCAGAGCATAAAGTTTTAAATTTAAGAACAAAGAAATTAGATGATGAATGGGAAAAAAATTTTATAAAAAACATATATAGTATTATTAGTAAAAATAGACCAGTATCAAAAAGACAATTAAATAAAATAAATGAACTTTGTATAAGATATTCTAATATTAATTAAAATTATAATTATGCCAATACCTAAACCCACATCAACAGAAACAGAAAAAGAATTTATAAAAAGATGTATGGCTAATCCTACAATGGTAGCTGAATATAAAAATACAGACCAAAGATATGCTGTATGTAGAAGTAAATATTATAATAAATGAAATCATTTCCAATTAAAGAAGATTTAATTGATTACACAAAAGAATTGATATTAAATTATAATTTTGGTAATAGAGGTTTTTTTGATGGAAGTGCAAGAAATCAATTTATAGGAATATTAGGAGAAAATTGCATAAGAGATTATTTAGGTTTATCTTTATTAACTGCAGATGGTTTTGATGGTGGTTATGACATTGAATGGAATGATTACAAACTTGATGTAAAAACTATGGAAAGAAAAGTAAAACCAAGAGAAAATTTCGTTAATAATGTTTTTGATGTTCAAATGAAATTTCAATCAGATGGTTTTATATTTTGCTCTATTAATACTAAAACTAAAAATATAACTATTTGTGGTTGGACGACAAAAAATGATTTAAAAGAGAACGGTAATTTTTATCCTATTGGAACTAAAAGATATAGAACAGATGGTTCTTATTTTACTTTAGTAGCTGATACTTGGGAAATAGAAAATAGGTATTTACAAAATTGGACTTAATAATATTAGACTTAATTATGAATGAACAAATCACATTATTAGACGGTAAATCTTGGAAGATAAAAGAAATAATATCAAAGATGTATGATGATAGTTTTTACTATGGATATTTAGGGAAAACAGCATTATCATCATCTTCTGCTAAAAAGCTACTTGACTCTCCTAAATCATATTTAAATTCATTAAATGAATCTGGGAATGATGTACCAGCTTTAAGGGAAGGTAGATTATTTCACATGATGGCACTTGAGCCAGAGAAGATAGATAATAGTTATTTATTTATAGATGCTTCAACAAGATATACAAATAAATTTAAAGATGCAGTAAAAGAAAATGAAGGTAAAGAAGTTATGCTTCAAAAAGAATATAGTACATTTGCATCATTGTTAAACATAATGAATAAAAATACAGAAGCGAGTGAATTACTGCGAGGAGGAAGCCCAGAAGTTCCTATGATTGGTGAGCTTTTCGGTTTTCCTTTTCGAGGTAAAGCTGATTATTTAAAAGATAATCACGTAATAGATTTAAAAACCACATCTAAACTTGATGGATGGTTATGGGCAGCTAAAAATACTTGGCATTATGATATGCAATGTTATATATATTCTAAACTGTTTAACGTTACTAACTTTACATTTTTAGTAATAGAAAAAGGAACTGGAGAAATAGGAATATATGATTGTAGTGAAGAGTCAATGCAAAGAGCTGAACGTAAATTACAAAAAGTCTGCAAAACCTACGAAGATTATTTTGTAAGAAAAATACAAGACCCCAATGAGTTTGTTAGAAGAGGTACAATCTAATGAATATAAAAGTAGAATAGAACAAGCATATTATCTGACTCTTGTTGATATAATAATGGGAGTAGCATTGGAAGAAATTGAAGATGAGATATATGTTTATGAACAAGAGGAGATGTACGAATACTGTGCAGGAATCTTAAGAGCTTTAGAATTTAGCGAAAACAAAACGTATAGCGAAATTCAAAAAGAAATATTAACCTTAAAACACAAATATGAATAATAGTAAAAGAAGAAACAGATTAAATATAATTATGAAAAAAGTCAATAAGGCTTTTGGATTAACAATAAGTAATAGAAAAAGAACAGTTGATTATGTTTATGCAAGAGCTGTTTATTATAAGTTAGCAAGAGAATTAACTCATTACACTTTAACACACATTGGTGTATTAGTTTACAAGGACCACGCCTGTGTTCTACACGGTTTAAAGACTTTTGAATTGCTTGAGCTTTGGAATGAAACTGATTATTTAGAACCGTATAAAAGAATGTTTATAGAATTAAAGAATGACTTTTATTTTAATGATATAGCTGATGGTCAGAATAAAGATAAGTACTATGCACTTTTAAATCATCACATTGAATTAAAACAAAAGTATAATGATTTAAGAACTTTTGTAAATATAGAATTTGAACATTTTTTAAGTACAGCTAAAAAGTCTTATGGATATGTTCCTATTGGAATAAAAGATAAATATGATAAAATTAAAAATAATTTAGGTGTTTATGAGAAGGAGGTCTCTAAAGCAAATTGATGAGTATAACAGAACTTGGAGACTTGGTAAATATAACAATTCTTACAACCAAAGCCATGCTCGTTGGTGCGTTGACAATGGTTATAGGATTTATAGGGAGCCTTATGGTCCTTGCTCTCCTGTTTGTACGCATTTTAAAATCGCTGTGGAAAAAGATGGAATTAAGAAATTAGGAACTAAAATTTATGATAAAAAAGAGATAAGTGATGCAGTTTGGTCTGCAATCAGTTATATATATAATAAGTATGGGAAGAAAACCTAAACAATACAAATATGTCAAAGAAAATGATGGACGAAGAAACAATGGACGAAAACCAGGCGTTAGAAACGTGCCTGTTGTACGACCCACATCTTCTGCTGCTATTAACAATGCCAAGCGAAACAGAGTCGGAATCTACGCTCTTAATGCAATGGCAAAAGTATTTGGAAGCGAAGAAGAAGCCTGGGAATCATTAGCAGAACAGGCTAAAACTTCTTTTCCTCATCTTAAACTACTGTTTGAATATAAATACGGTAAGCCACTTGATACACCTGAAGAAAAACAACAGAAGGTAAATATCAATATAAAAAACCTGTTTACAGGTAGTCAAGAAGATGATGAAGTAATAGAATTATCTAATGATGAAGAAACCGATACTGAACAAGAAATATAATGCACTTGGTAACGATACCAGGTACTTTGTAATCACAGGAGGTAGAGGAAGTGGTAAATCATTCGCTATAACCACATTTTTAGCCTTTCTAACGTTCGAACAGGGTCACAAGATACTTTTTACTCGTTATACAATGATATCTGCCGCCAATTCGATTATTCCAGAGTTTTTGGAAAAGTTAGAATTATATGGTATAATGGAACATTTTCGTATAACTAAAGATGAAATATTAAATATATCTACAGGTAGTTCAATATTGTTTAAAGGAATTAGAACTTCTGCAGGGAATCAAACAGCAGCTTTAAAGTCTATTAGCGGGATTACTACTTGGGTACTTGATGAAGCAGAAGAGCTTGTAAAAGAAGAAGACTTTGATAAGATAGACCAATCAGTTAGAAGTAAAGCTAAACCTAATAGAGTTATTATGATATTAAACCCAGCTACTAAAGAACATTGGATATATCAAAGATTCTTTGCAGGTAAAGCAGTAAACGCAGGACATAATGGATATAAAGATAATATAACTTATATTCATACTACGTTTAAAGATAATATAGAAAATCTATCAGAATCATTTCTACTTCAACTTGAAGATATAAGACGCAGAAGGCCAGACAGATACAACCACCAGATACTTGGAGGATGGCTCGATAAGGCAGAAGGAGTTGTATTTTCTAATTGGACAATAGGGATGTTTAATGATAACGCTGATTCTATATACGGTCAAGACTTTGGTTTTTCTGTGGACCCAACAACACTTATAAAAGTAGCAATAGATAGAGATAGAAAAACTATGTGGATTAAAACAATGTATGCAAAGCCAGGGTTATCTACAAAAGAAATAGGAGAACTCAATAGAAGATATGCAGGAGAAGATTTAATTATATGTGATAATGCAGAACCAAGACTTATATCAGAACTTCAAGAGTATTGTAATATAAAACCAACCGTTAAACGCAGTGGGTCTATTCTGTCAGGGATTGCACTTGTTCAGGACTTTGATTTAATAATTGATGCTGAAAGTACAGAGCTGATAAAAGAGCTAAATAATTATGTTTGGCATGAGA
>Ga0208162_1001991_pt1 | contig 10228 bp, 4 predicted proteins | sample CB_VirMetaG_4_FD_184539 | JGI IMG/M metagenome (GOLD analysis project Ga0208162, IMG submission 184539) | Freshwater to marine saline gradient viral communities from Chesapeake Bay - CB_1508_1M Viral MetaG (SPAdes) (version 4) | ecosystem: Environmental > Aquatic > Marine > Coastal | place: USA... | reverse complement strand
AAGCCGCTACATCAAAATCTGTAAGCTGCAAGGCTCGGCCAGCTTTGTCGTCAAGGTCAGCGGCAATAGCTGTTAAGCGATCAAGCTCAGTGTTGAGTGCGCCAATCTGAAACGGGCCAGAGCTAGGAAAGTCTGTTGTTCTTTCTAAAGCAACATCCCTAGTAATAACTACTGTTGATCCACCTGTTGCGCCTGTCACGCTAATGGTCACTGTGCCTGTCGACCCATCCCCGCCTGAAACTGTGTAATGAGTTGTTAAAGTTTTAAGTGTTCCATCGACATAAACGTTAAGATCTGCATCTGCAAAGAACTCAAATGGTACAGCAAAACTTGTTTGCGTTACGCCCTGTGCAACTGCGTAAGATATTCGCGGTGAATTATCGGCTAAGTTAATTGTCATGGCAAACCCCTTTGCTGTCGCCTAGCAAGCTTATATTTGTTTTGCAACGCACAATTAAAATCTAGTAAATGTGTTGCTAAGTTCATTCATCTGACCTTTCCAAAACCATAGTCGCGCAAACGGCAAAGATCTAAGAAACTGCTTGGAGCCTTCTCCGTAATCACCATTGGCAAACTTATAAAAGCTTTCACCGTAATCTTGGGCAATGCTTGGGCCAGCACCAAGTACACCAGTAACAGCATCAAGATAGTTTTTTTCCTGTGGAAATTTAGGATCAATTAATCCAGCAGTAATATTAGGCCCACCAAGAGCTAATGAAGTATGCATAGAAGTATAAAACATATCGGAGTACAATGGGAGAATACCGCTTGCATCAAATGCTCTAGCAAACTTATCTTCAGTATCCATATCTTCCCACGCCCAATCAGGCGTCTTAATCATTACAGCCGCGTAACCCAAACCAAATGATGCCGCCATGCCAAGAGCGCGACCCTTCATTTGCCCTTGCATTGCAGATCCCGCAACTTTGTTTACTGCCGCAAGTGAATAGCTGTAAAACTGAAACGGCAAACCAAGAAGACCATTTTCAACTCTAGCATAACCTTTAATTCTAGCGTCTTCCTCCATGCCAAACTTGCTTGCTACTCGCATAGGAATGTAAGCAACGCCATCTGTAATAATCGGTTTGTCGGCGGGGGTTCCCATCATAATGGTATTAAGAATGCCGCTAGATAATGCTGCGCGATAACGCTCTAGCGTTTCTTCAGTCATCTTTGGTTGCTTTTTATGCTCTTTGAGAGCAAGCTCGTTTATTTTGTTTTCGTATTTTGCAACGTGCTTTGGGTTTTCTGGGTCATACTCAACACCCTTGCGTAACCCTAGCTTTAAATCTTGCGGTCTAAACTTTGTGTGCATAATCTCATGCATAAGAACAAAGTTTGCCCATGCTTGAGCGCTTTCAAAAGTATCTTCTGGAAATGCCTTAACACCTTCTACTCTTGGATTTGTCCATGGCTTTTCTATAAACTTTGATTTTATGTAATCAGAATCAAAGTAAATTCTGTTTTCTTTTTCATTATAAAACGCTGCCTTATATCTGTCACCTGACATTCTACCAGTATACCCATACCTAATGTCAGCATCGGTTTCTGGAAACGCATAAGCATTTTCCCAGTCTTTTGTATTAGGCAGATAAAAACCTGTTTCTGTTTTTTCCCAAGGTGCAGCAGCAATCTGTCTAGCAGTATCAATATCAATCCCATACTTAGCCAGATAAGTTACTTCAAGTTGCGTTGCCTCACCCTTAGATAATTTAACAGACATATCTATAAGAGTGTGACCACGGATCATACTATCTAATGTTTTTGCAAAAGCAGTCATAGGGGCTAACAGGTTAGCCATATAGAATGCGTTCTTCATTTGATCGTATAAACCAGTTTCTAACGGATTGTTTGTAATGTCATCAACTTGGCGCAAGTGAGCATTGCCTTGAAGCATTTCTAGTATTTCACCAGCAAGCTGCCCTTCTTCAGCGCTAAGCTTAACGCGGTTGTTAGACATAATTTCGCCAAGACCCTTCATAACATCGCCAATGTCATGCTCCATAATGATCTTGCCAAAGTCAGGTATTGCTGAAAGCCCAGCGCTACCAAGATAATTTAGCTGTGCCGCCTCACGCAGAATATATGCTGTGCGGTGATCCCAATCATTAGGGTCACGTTTAAGCACAGAAGAAACAACGCGGTCATAACTATGCACAAAATCTTTAGTAAACTCTTGTATTTGCGCTTCGCTTTTGCCAGCAAGTATTGCTTCAAATCTGATGTCTTCTAAAACTTCATCAAGTTCTTTGCCAAATTCTTTTGCAAACTGATAACGCCCTGCCGTTTTATGCGTGTACGCTTTCATAATTGCTAATGGATTTTGCATAATAAAATCCCAAACAAGCGCGTTTGGAATATCTAACTCTCTATGTTTAAGATGCATGGATTTGCCCATGCCATAGGTTGTTTTGTCATCATCAACTTCGCCAAGTATTCTTGCTATAGTTTCGTCAACGCGTTTTGAGATTTCATTAGCATCGCCAGACATTTTAACTTGTACACGCTTGCCATCTTTAACGACCCATATGTTTGGGTTTTCAGTATACCACTTAGACAGAATCTCTTTAAATTCTTCTCTACGCGCTCTAATAGCCGCTTTGTTAAAATACCTAGGTAAAAATGAATCCTCACCATCTGGCATAATTTGTGCATCTTTAATGTTTTCTAATGATAAGCGATCTTCATCAAGCTTTGATTTAGTAGCTGCAATAACAGCAGCGTAATGATCTCTTATTCTTTGACCGCGTTCACCTTTCATATTTGCTCGTTTTGCCAAATCATCTTCTGCCTTACGCAGTTTGATTTCCATGCGATCTATTCTTTTTTGAAGACTTTTCTTTGTACCAATAAGGCCAACATCCTCAAGCCTAGCGCCCCAGCGCTCAAAAAAATCATCAAGAACTTTAATGGCTGCAACATCATTGTCAGACAAATCTTTTTCTTTAAGTGTTCTTTTTCTGTTTATATCAGTTAACCAATCTTCATAAGACATACGCGATTGATCTTGCCTACCAAGAATACGATTGGTTTTGTTTTCAAGGTCAACTCTAATCCTAGTCGTTTCTACGCCTAAAACCTTTTTAGCTTCTGATTTTATTTGCTGGCCCCAAATATCCATTAGCGCTGTATTGCCGCGAACCCATTCACCATCCATAATCTTAGCTCGCATATATACAGATGGGCCTTTAGTAACACCAAGAGTATGCAAGCGTTGTGCAATACCACCGTCTGTTACAAGGCGCGTCATAGCTTCTTTGCCTGTCTGCACAAAGTCAGACTGCAATACGCGTCTTAGTGGTGTGGGTATATACAGAGGGCCAGTACCCCCAGCAGCTATTGCATATGGATCTTCAAGGTCGCCAACCCTTGCTTCATCAAGTTGGCGCACAGCAAGCTCATGTTTTGATCTTTGGAAGATGCCTTGATTTTCGTTGCGTTTTTTTTCTAATGCGTTGACCGCACGATCTGCCTCAGTCAAGCCAGCTTTATCTTGCTCTATATCATCAAGTTTAGATCTGTACTCTGCAAGCTTTTGGGGATTATTAAGTATTTGATCTGCGCCAAACGCAGCGTTCTTAGCCTGATCTCTTGTTGCAATAAGCTCTGCTTGAGAAGTATTAGAGAACTGCTTCCTAGTAGTATCAAGCTTAGCTAAGTTAATTTCATCAGGAGTCATTGCGCTTAAAGTTTCTAATGACTCTACGTTTGCTAAATCATTATTAACTTGATCTACTGTTTTTTGGTAAGCAGCAGCGCGTCTATTTAATGGAACGCTTAATGCTGTAGAAAACAAGCCGCCAGTGACAGTAGCAGCTGCAACATTAAGAGCAGACTCTCCAACGGTAGCAATAGGATCAAACGGATAGCGAGCAGCCTCTAAGCCAACTTGTAAAGCGCCAACACTAGCAGCACCTCTAACAAATGATTTACCAAAACCAAGCGCAGGACCACCAAAAGGCAACGCTATAATGTTTGCGGGATCAAAGAAACCAGCACCAAAGTTAGCAGCAAAGCCAGCATCAGCCATTGTTTTTCTAGACTGAATGCCGCGATCAATTTGTTGCTTTAGGTTAATCATGTGATCTGAGTTTCTAGCGTGTAGCAGATCTTTAGCGTAAAGCTCATATCCCTCTATATCATCTAAGGGTGAGTAATTTTTGTCGTAAACATTTCCCTTATCAAGCGTGTTGCGTAGCGCATTAAATAATGGGCCGTACTGATAAGAATATTGTGCGCCAACAACTTCAGCAAAAGAAACTTCTTCTTTTACCTCTGGCGGTAAAAACCTAGAAACATTTGGCTTAGTAACATCAATCAATTTTTTACTCCGCTACTCAAGTCCTAGTGCCTTTTCAGCTTCATATATATCAATTTGCAACGCACCACTTGCACCAGACTGTCTTAGCTGTTCTGCTTCTCTTATTTCTTCTGGGGATGGCTGACTTTCAGATATTCTTTCTTGAGCAACTTTTTCACGCGCATCCAAAATATACTGCTCATTGCTCGCAAACGCAGCGGGTACAAGATTAAAGACTTCACTGCTTTCTTCACCTTCAGGCTGTACTAAAATGGGATTAAACCCAGTAATAGGATCATATGACATTGCCATCCATATAGTTCCCATTGGTGTGCCTTCTTGCATTGGAATTAAAAAAGCCCTGTCTTTAAGATTTGTTTCTGAAACAACATCTATAAACATACCTTGCTCAAACACATTTACAGTAGTTTCTGTTCCTTGTTCAGATGGACCTTTAGTAGATTTCATTAATTTAAAATCACCAACAGACGCAAGTGTAGTTTCAACATGCATCAAAAACTCGGACATAACTTTTTCTTCTGGAAAGTGTTTTCTCAATGAAGCAGTAGACCTCATTACGTTTGGACTCTTAGGGTCAACAACATATCCTTCAGTGTCTTGAAATATTCTCTCATAATGATCGTTAAGCATTTCTGGTATATTATCAATTGCAACCATATTTGATGCAGACAAAAACTCAGCTAAAGGCGCTAGCATATTTACAGCTTTTGGATTTTCTTTTATTTCTTTAAGATCGCTATCTAAAATAAACTTTACGCCACTGCCACCAAGACGATCATTTGAAAGCTGTGCATCAACAGCTGTTCTTTGAGTCATTGTCCTTAAAACATTTGGAATTGATTCTGTGCCTGTAACTTCAGATAAAGCAACAATCCCAGATATTTGTGCAAGAGTTTTATCATCAACTAATCCATGCAAAATATTTCTTTGAAATCCATCCTCACTAATATTTGACGTTAATGACGTTAAATATGTAACAGTATTTATAACTTCTTGGTCGCTTAACGAGCCATTAAACATTTTACTAATAGCAAGGTTAATGCCCCTTGGCATTGTTCCATTTGCAATTATTGAGTTCAATCCAACACCAACAGATGTTTGCACTGCCGCAGCAGCACCGCCATTTGTAACAAAGGACATAACTGTAGCTGTGGGATCAGTTGAGTTTGGATCAAGAAAGCTAGAAATCATTTTGTCTGCGTGAGCACCAGACTCTTTTGTATTACCGCTCGTTCCATTTAAAACAGATCTTGTTTTTGAAATATCTTTTTGCTGCTGGGTGTAGTTGTTATCAATTGGCTTTCTTATTTCTCTTATGTGAGCTTCAACCTTGCCAAGTGTATCGTCAGTAACATTGTTATTTATAATGTCAGCTGCCGTTACCATTTGCGGTGTAAGCAAGTTTGTTGGCCCTGCACCAGACCGCGTAATATAATTTGAAAACTGCGTAATTTGATCAGGCGTCATAGAATCAATGATGCCATTAGAAACACCCTTAGCTACAGATAGCTGTAGTGCTGTTTGATACTTTGCTTTGTCATCAATATCTAAATCTGTATTAGCATTAATTTCATTAATTAATAAATCAAGCTGGTCTTGATCGGTAGCACCAGACTGTATCTCTCTTGAGGCTTGAGCAACAGCATTATCAAAATTAACTTTAGTTTCTAATTTACGCTTTGTTTCCGCTGGTTTGTTCTGAGCATTGGTAATAATTGTATTAGCAAACCCAATATCATTTTTATCAAACATTCCACCCATTGATGAGTATAAGCCATCAACAATAGCTATTTGCTTGCTTGTTAATCCTGTTTTGTTTCCATTTGCTAAAGCGTTTTTAAGCTCAACATGATTGCCATCTAATGTTGCAACCTCAATAAGGGGGCGCACAAGAGTTTCCCTTAAATCTTTTTTAGCCGCCTCCATCTTAGGGGCAGTCATTCCAGAAGCCTCAATGCTTCTTACTGTATCGTTGTAAAATTCTATGGACGCATTAACGTTAGACAGTACTGCTTGAGGCCCAGACATAGCATTTGGCGCAGCAATCATTTCATCTGAAAAAAATGAATCATAAGCACCCTTAAGAAGACCAGCGTCTTGCGCATCTAAAGAATTAAAAAATGTTGCTTCAAAGTTTTCTGCATAGCTAGATGCTTGCGCTTTTGCAGCAGCTTGTTGCAATCTTAATACTTGATCGTAGTCAGAAGCAGCGCCATTTAACTGTGCTATGACAGAGGTTTTATTAGAACCGCTAATTAATACTCCAGATATTATTTCGCCGTTATCATTATCCATACGACTAAGAACATCAAACGCTAAATTACGCACTGTTTCATCTGTAGTTAAATCATTTCTTTGCGTTCTTATAGCTTGAATTAACTCAGTTCTTTGGATCGGAGTTAAGTCTTTCATTTTAGGAATTAAATAAGCTGATGCTATAGCAGCATTAAAGTTGTCTCTAGCTTCATAAACATCATTAACACCAATTGGGAGTTCTGCAACTCTACCATTATCTAAGTTTTCTAAAGCAGCATCCCTTAATAATATAGCTGATTCCACATTATAGGAAGCTACACCTGTTGCCTCATTAAGATAACTTTGAGTGTCTCTTAAAATTAATTCATAAGTATTTTGCCTAGCTCTAGTTCTTTGCGCATCTTTAAGATTAAGCTCTGTAAGCTCACCGTAAACACCACCAGTTTCAACAATGAACTGTCGGTATCTACCCTCTGAATTTTTAGCAAGCTCAGTAACGTAATTATCAAAGTTCTTTCTGTAAGCCACAGGATTAAGATCATACTTAATCGCAAGCTCTTTAGCCTTTGCCTTAACGTCTTGCTCAATAATATTTGTGAAACGTTGATTGGCAACCTTTTCATATGACTGCCTTGCTATAGACCCAAAGCCTTCTGGTGATTTAAGGGCAGTGGGTTTTCCAGTAACAGGATCAATAGATTTAAACTCAGCAACAGCAACGGATAGTGCACTTTCCTCACCAGCCTTTTGAGCTTTGTCAGAGGCAACACGAAATGCTTCTTCACGAATTATATTGCCAGTACGCTCTAACGCCCTGCCAATTTCTCCAGCGCCAGTATCGAAGTTTGTTTTAACTCCAATGGGTTGATTTAAAACCTGTCCAGTTCTTCTAATAACAGCCATTAGAAACTGCCTCCACCACCAGCAGTGCGTTGTGCTTGCGCAATCCCATAAGCAAGCGTTGTCATGGCATTAAGCCTACCAGCTACTAAACTATTCTTAGCGCGTTCATTTTCTACAAGTGCAGCAGTTGCGCGACTACTTGCTTCCATTGAGGCTTGAAAACCTATTCTAGATATATCTTGACGCATTGGATCTTTTTCACGATTAAGAAAAGCCTCTACGCTCATGTCGCCACCAACATCCCTGTTAAATGCAAAGTAAGCTTCATTGGCTGCAAGATCATCAAAGTATTGCTCTTGCCTTGCTGTTTGCTGTTGTCTTGCTTGTATTTTACCAACCTCACGGTCGATCTTCATTTGACGGGCGCGTTGCTTTGCAGCATTGGCTTGCGCCTCTGCTTGCTGCATTTGGCCCATTGCGCCAAGAACTGCTCCAAATACTTGAAAGATCATTAGAATACAAGCTCCGCTATAATTCCATTTACTTGCATAGATAAAGGCGCAGACTGTGTAATCTCTACTTGAGGATCACGATTGTACCCCATTAATCTAAACTCTTTCTTACCAGTAAACGGCGATAGTTGCTGTGACAAGTCATCTGTTACCTGTCTAATTACTAGATTAGTTCCATTTACGCTTGCTGATAGTGTAGTATTCAAGTCAACAATAACGCTTGCAAGACTGCGTGGCTGACCAGTAATAGGGCCATTGCCAGCTTGTACATCTATTGGATTAGTCTTGAGATTAACGTTAAACTTATATCCAATCTCAACGCTTGTTAGCGTATTGTCGATTGAAGAAACATCTACATTTCCAGACGCAACAGTAAACTCGCCAACATAGTTATTTCCGCTAATAACATTAACAACAGCACCGTTGGCAAAATCGGCAGATACATCAAAGACACCAGCCGAGCCAGTATATGTTCCCGACATATCTGTATTGTAGGTAGAATCAAATTCGCATAGATGAATTTTTTCAGTTCCCGCGCCAGTATCAAAGACAACATTAGCAAACACCCTATCATCTACAGTTACACAAGAATGAAACTTGCCTTGGCTTGTAAACTCAGCCCAGCCAGCGCGTTGCTCTCCTCTGTTAGAATTAAATACTGCCATTGTGCCATCGGCATTAATAACAAACACATAGCTCTCGGAGCGATCTATAGCTCCGTAGAGCGTGTTCATTTCCACAGGCGTCTTGATTAAGTGGGAAGACAAAGAAGATATTGGTACGGCAGTATATGCGGCCTCAGCGTCAGAGAACAAATACTCTCTTACAATCGCTCCACCTTTTTGTACAAACAGCGTTGCGCCATCAAGAGATTGAGGGCGAACAAAATCTACCCCAAATGGTGTCTGCCTTCTTATCTGTGCGTTAGTCGGCGTTAGCGGCTGATTGGTGAAAGCTGGAACAAACATTTCCGATGTACTTGTAAAGACTTGCAAGTCACGATTAGAAACAATGTGACGGATTTGGTTTACCTCACCAACGCTTGCAGTCAGGTGAATAGAGTCATTATCTCGCGCTTCATATACATTAAAGTTATAATATGAGGCTGATTTACTAAACCAAATAGTATCTGGCTGCGCTAATGTTCCAGCAAATACTAATCTGTTTTGGTGAAAAGTAATTGCAGAGGGGTAGCCACGAAGAGCAGAGTAAGATTGCTCTGACCAAATTGCAGTGGGCGCATGAGTTTCTATCTTCGGTGTGCCGCCACCATCAACAGATTCATTTGCATTAGAACCAGCTGCAAAAATAAATGTATCATCATTAATAATAGAGGCTACAGTTCTTGTGCCATTAATTTGATTGCTAGATATACCCCCAACAGTTCCAGCATGAGAAACAACAATACTATCGTTTACCTTCATGCCATGATTTACAAAAGTAACCTCAATATCTGCGCTGCCTTCAGTTGTTCTAAAAGCATTTGGATCAAGATGTGTTTCTAACTTATCTTGCACTGTGCCAGTTGCCTGAGTTGTTGACTGCACAGAGGTAATTTCTATTTCAGAGTTTCTGTATTTTAATGTAATACCAACATGCAAAGAATCAGGATAATTGCCGCCTGATTGACTGCCAGTTATATCAAAATAAGCAGAGCTTGTTGTAAGCGTAACACCAGTTCCAGTTGTTGCTGACGGATCTAAAGTAATATCAATAGGATGAAAGCTATAATATGGCTGATAGATTTCAGTAGTGTCCGACTTTACATCAAAGATAAAGGTTTCTACTTGAAACGTAGTTAATCCAGTACGCACAATTTGCTGAGGCATAAACGTGGGATGGCATATAAACATCACATCGCCAGCTTGAGCGTAAGTAAACTCATGCATATAGGTGTGAGTAAACTTTAGCGCATCACTGTTTGTGTCTTGTGTAATGGTTTGAATTAAGGAAACAGCACCAGTGGTTGCATTGATCTGAAAAATCCTCAGCTTTTGATGCTCCATAGATATAATATAGCGCTCATCATCAGAGAAAATAAAAGGCAGCAAGCGAGATTGCTGTACCTTCGTGGCATCATAGGTAGTGTCAAACGCGTAGATGTTTTGTAAACCAGCGCGTTTAATAACGCCGCCTTCAGCGCGTAAGAATAAGTTTTCAACTCTTTGTGCTGATGCTGTATATACAGCTGTATCAGTCCTTGAATACAACGATGGGCTAACTTCACCAAACTGGAAGTTAGTTATGGGTACTCTTACTTTCTGCATTAGCTACGCCTTTGCGAGACAAAACGTGT
>Ga0208162_1001988_pt1 | contig 10235 bp, 21 predicted proteins | sample CB_VirMetaG_4_FD_184539 | JGI IMG/M metagenome (GOLD analysis project Ga0208162, IMG submission 184539) | Freshwater to marine saline gradient viral communities from Chesapeake Bay - CB_1508_1M Viral MetaG (SPAdes) (version 4) | ecosystem: Environmental > Aquatic > Marine > Coastal | place: USA... | reverse complement strand
AATATACCCAATCCAGCCCAGTATTTGATAATCGACCAGATGTCGTGGGATGAATTCGTAGAGTCGTCATATTTTGATGATATTGTAGCCGGCTATCAACGGTCTGGGTTTATATCACGTATTGAAAGAATAAAGGAAAGGTCTTCAAACGTGTATATTGTTAAGCGAAAGGATCCAGGATATGATGATAGAATACATGTACTTTATCGACTACGTACGGATGACGGGCTTATGCTCATCAATGAGTTTTCGGCTATAACCGCAATGACAGATCGGCCTTTCATGGAAGTCATATCATTTGCTTTCAGTGGCGATGTTATTGATAAGAAAGAAGTTATGGTAATGGGGAATCTAAGCGAAGATGATTATAATACCATAACGATACTTAAAGACCGAGCATTTAAAAGAACGGCAGAGGCTAGAAAGTTTCTAGCAGCCAACCTAAAATATTCAACATTCACTACTAATATTTGGTTCTAATGACAATAGAAGAAGCAATAGAAACATACGGGACACAAATTGTTGATACCGTAATATCAATCGTAGAAGTATCTGATCCAGATGGCGCATATGTGTTATTTGAAGATCAAGAAATGTGGGACGAGGCAGATTGTGTAGCAGCAATCTACTTTAATTGATCAGTTATGATTGAAGAAGACGGAATTGCAGTAGAACATAACCTTATAAGGTCAGATGTGGCTTATTTTACCGAAGATTGGTCACTCGAAGAATTCCTTGAATTTCTATTTACCGATGAATGGGTTGCAGTTAATCATGTAGATGTATCAGACGGTAATTGTCTTTTAAGGTCATTATTGAAGTCAGAAATGTATGAATATGCGGTGATAGTTCGAGATGTGCTCCATCACAATATGAGTCGTCAAGACGCATTCTCAACGTTCTTATAAATCCATTGGAAACCTTACCTTATCGATATTTATTTCAAAATAAGGCATCTCCCATGAAATTATCGGACATTCGTAAAATCATACGAGAGGAAATCAAGTCACAAATCCGACAAAATCTTAACGAAGTGTTTCAAGATCCATTGGCAAGAGAGCTAGCATCAGTTATCAGTAAGTATGATAAAGATGGCAAAATGTCTAACCGTAGTAAATTATATAATACAAAGTATGTATTTAACGCGTTAGCTAAAAAGTATGACATTGCATGGGATACAGTTCCGGTCGGGACAGTCCAAAAGCTAACAAATCCATCGGATAAAGCTGCAAAGAAAGGGATTTCATTCTGGGTAGTTACGCAAGATAAAAAGAATCCATATGAAAAGGATAGCTATTATGCTAAACAAGGAATAGGCCGAGGAGTATTGGCAATTTCGATAGATGATAAAGTACAGTACTGGACAGGTACAGATGCATTAGGCCCTAAGGCTGATAGATCCCCGCGGGCCGTAGGTTATCGCGATGCCGGTGCACCTGGAAAGTCAATTCCAGGTACTTTGATGATTAAAAAGTTGCAAGATCTTGCAGATGTAGTATATAATATATCGCCAGAACAATTAGATCAAATTTCGGGAGGTACTACCGACCTTAAAAAGGCTAGGGTTGAATTAAAGGTAGGAAAAGATATATTCCGAGATCCGAAGGCATGGAAGAAAGCTAATCTAGCTAGGTATCAAAATATATTAGCCAATAGGGCTAACAAGAAGACAGAAATTGATAGAATGATTGCCGAGATGATGAAAGCTTCAAACGATGCTGTCATGTCAATAACTACTAATCCTGTATGGCATGGGGATACTTTATATGTAGAATTCATGGGCCAGGAAGTTCAGCCGACAGATATAACGAATGCGTTAAATAACGCAATGAGAGAGTATCAAAGATATATGCGATACAGTAAAGAAGGCGAAGAACAAGATTCTAATTACTATAGAAAAAGTGCGAAGGATGCAGCGCTAGATATTAAAAAGATGCATGCCAAAATGATGGCAGGAAATATTGGATGGTAAAACTTAAAAGTCTTATAATGGAGTCGGAAAGTACTAACGAGCTAGACCAGTTAGAACGATTGATGAAACGCCATGACTGGTTTTACCATTATAGCGATGATCAACGTAAGTGGAGAGCTGGATCTGATAACTGGAACGCTATGAAAAAATTAATGGATCAGATTAATGATGCCGGCGGGAAAGAAGATATCATCCGGCTATGGAAACGGTATGCTCCAAAGGCAATGGCAGACCATTATCCAAAGTATGACTAATACTAAGAAGAAATTAGATTTTAATGGCGGCTGGACTTTAGGCGAGGCTGCGCATCATGTCGGTAAGCGTATGACTGCTCAAACTATACGCGATAAAAAGAAGTATTCTAGAAAGCAAAAACACAAAGGGAATGAGTCGTCGTAAACGAAAGTTGAAGATAGGTAATATTGTCAAGGCAATATTCTTAGGCAGTCCTGAAATTTGTGATGTAGTTGATATTGTAGAAGCTAATGTATACAATCTACGCATATTAGCTAGCGGGACTATCCTTCCAAATGCAAAATGGAAACGGGATAAGGATAAGAAAACGCCATGGTATATAGAAGAATATATCTCCGATTCTAAGAACTAATAGTATACGGTAGGTAATATGATACCCCGTACAATACAACATTCATTTAAAAGGCGAAAATGGGGCACTACGAAGACACTATCACAAACACGTACATGTATATTGTAGAACAAGGATTAGTCGATCAATATAATAGGCAAGTCCAGCGGTTGCAAGAAAGTCCGGAATACAAGAATGCAGATTTCATTACTATAATCAAAAAGGCTTCTGACTCGGTAATTCGGGAATGCCAGGAAGCAAATTTCAATAAAGTTTAATTAATCAAACTGTTTATTGTCGATTGATATTTTTCTTATATTTATAGGAAGAAAAAAGATGGGCTATGACAATAGACATGACATTCATATCAGACACCCATGGGCTGCACAGGTCAATGTCTCGTACCGATATCGGAGTAGGCGACATCTTATTTCATACAGGCGATTTTTCAAATTACGGCTGGAGTAAACAAGAAGCCATTGATTTCCTATCATGGTTCAATTCTATTGACTCATACCCATATAAAGTATTCATTGCAGGAAACCATGATAACCTAGCATTTCATAACGAAGAATGGTTCCGAGATATACTAACAAGATTTAGTAACATTGTATATCTGCAGGATAATGATGTTGAATTATATGGATTGAAGATTTACGGTTACCCATGGACAAAACATGTCTCAGATGACTGGTCATTTGGCATTGAGCTAAACTCAATCGAAGAAAGCATGTGTATTGCAAAAATTCCATATGATGTTGATATTTTGTTGTCACATGGCCCGGTTCACGGAATCCTAGATCTTTCAACTTTTGGAAACGAACATATTGGGAGCCATTTACTTAAGCAGTTTGTTCTAGAACATAAACCTAGAATATTTGCTCATGGACATGTACACGCAGATTATGGCCGGACAAGAAACAGAGATACAGATTTTATTAACAGCGCGTTATTGAGCCGCAATGGAATAACAAGGAAGGCTCTAACATTTGAACAATTTGAGATTTGAATTATGACACTATACAGAATACGTAAAATGATGAAGGCAGCAATGATATCATTACTAGCAATGATATTTTTCTTGATTGCCATGAATATTGGCTCGGGAAACTTTGACCGTGTAATATACATTGGTTCATCAGTAGTAAAGATTCTATTGATTTTAGGATCGATAGTAAGTGCTTTTCTATGTTTAAGTGCCCTACGTAGGTGAACTTATACAGGTTGTCCTATATTTATTTTAAATGATCGGGAAAATGATCACCCCGGTTTTGAATTAAATTAAGGAGAAAGTGTTATGGGATCACATGAGTTATTTATCCAAATGCAAGAACTATGGGCAGATTTTGAAGCAAATCACTCTAAGTTCGTTGAAAGAGGAAATAAGTCTGCTGGTACGAGGGCTAGAAAGTCGATTGGAGAAATCAAGAAGTTAGTAACAGATTATAGAAAATCGTCGGTCAACGAGAGCAAGGCATAATTCGGCTACTATTATGAATGAAAGTAAGATAACAAAAGAGACTATAGTCAAAATAATCCGCGAAGAAACTGAGAAGATCATGAAAGAGGCTTCTTATAAAAATGGCGGGCTATTAGACCCTAAGCAGTTCGACCCGTTTAATCCAGAAGTCCATGTGTCTGGTTTTGGCTCTATGGACCGTAATACTTTGAGAAAAGGTATTTATTCAAGATTAACTGGAGTTGCTAATACAGCAAAGGAAGCTGCAAAAGGAGGTCCGATGTCTTACAATAGGTATAAGTCATTGGTTGGTATGTTAGAAGAAACTAACGTTATCATGACAATGATTAAAGCTGAAATAGAAATTGCAGAACAGATAGAGGCAATACGTAAAAAAGGTGGTCGTAGGGATGTACAAATTCCTAAACAAATGTAACGAACATTAGGATTTACGGAAATAGTTACTTATATTTCATTTATTAAACAGTTATAACATATGTCATATTACATAAGTACAGTAAAAATAGCCACTGACACTGAAAAGGGTGTTAAGTGGAATACAGAACGGTATCTTATCGATGCTGTATCTGTGACAGATGCCGAGAAACAAGTCCATGAAGATTTGGGTGGCACTGGTATCGACTTTGAAGTGAAATCGGTTAGTAAAGCGAACATCGTCAAAGTAATTGAGTAAGTTACATACAAATTAAAATCACAAGCACATGAGCTATACAGAAGGCGTTAAGGTCGTCGTTACTGTGGATAGAGAGACAAACAAAGTTGGTGTAGTAACCAATGTTCGTAGGTCCAAGAATAAGCCGATTAAGTATGATGTACGTACCGAAGATGGTTCTGCATATATCATGATCAGTGAAGATAGTCCAAGCGGAAAGAAGCCTAGTAACTATGCATATATAGACCCGATACTTACCCATGTCTGGAATGATAATGTCAAGGCAGGGAATGTTAAGGATACTAATATGCATGCTTCTAAAGAAAAGGGCCATACTAGAGCAAATTTCCATGAAGATATCCCAGAACGATTGGATGGCGAATCCCATGGGCTATTATTTGTAGGAACGATTGAACGTTGTAACGATTTTTCTTTCCCGGTATCCGGGCCAAGGTCGTTCCAATAATCAATACCAAGGTAATATGTTCAAAAAACTCATAAAAATGGTACAAAACAACCCTGGAAAGACAACGTCTAACGAAGAATCTTTTATCCCTATGGACAAAGAAGAACAAATTAAAAATCTATCAGCAGACGGGGACATTTTACCCGAAAATACCGAAGAATCGGTAGATGAATCATACCTAGAATCCGCACCTGAAGTTGTAGGGTATAATAGTATCCAGCAACAACACGATATGTACCAAATTATCTCGAATTATATTGAGCCAGGGGCTAGTATAATAGACTTCGGGTGTGCTAGGGGTGATTTTCTCAATTTCTATATGGAACGTAAATTTCATGATGTAGATTATATCGGAATCGACATGAATAAAGCTCTGTTAGATGCAGGAGAACGTATCCATGGATTTAAAGTCGGGACAGAGTTGATCCATTCAGATTGGTTCAATCTACCAGACCATATAAAACGAGACTGGTCTATTAATATAGGCTCTAGTAATTTAAGGTATGACGCATCTACAGTAGATAATAAGACATATCTACGTGATACTATCAATACAATGTTGGAACACTGTACGGTAGCTACAGCATTGCTATTAGCCTCTGATGTAGGAGGTACAGATGACGGCCTAATTAATTGGAACCCGGGAGAAGTTCTAAACTGGTCGCAAAAAGAATTCGGAAATGTAGCGCTTGATCATTCATTCTCGCCAGACATTTTCACACTAATCATATACAAAAGATAATAAAATGGGTTCAGTAAACAATACAGCCGCGCAGAATAAAGATAAGACTAGAAGATATGGAGCGTTATACTCTTCAATTGACTTTGAATACAATGACAATTTGACAGCAAAAGAGTTTGAATCTAAAGAAGCTCCTGTAGTAGGTAAGCTTTGGATAGGTGGAAAGTCATTCAATGTGACATATACAGAATTAGGTCAGATCGCTAGTACATTAAGAGAGGCCCAAGGCGTTGTTAACAAAATGCATAAACTACGGATGTTAAGATAGCCGCAGGTCGTACATATTTATATTAAATAGGATACAAAATGAATCGTAAATACGGCATGTATACGAAGAGCACATTAAATGAAGGCAGCTGCCCTATTAATACATTCACGTGTAGTTCTAAATTAGAAGCAGAATCATATTTTGCTGCACTAAAGCGCCTTAGCTTAAATGAATTTCTTAACATTTTCGAAGTAAGAGAAATTGTACAGTCGGAAAGGAATCTGTTATTGGGATGAGCTTCAATAATATCACGTTATATGAAGACGATTTTGACTTCTTTATAGAACTAGATGATATATCGAAGTTAGAATATCTATATGACGCTTTGACAGATGGTACAGAAGCCGCATTCATAAACCAACTGCATAAAGCTGATCAGGCTGAGTTTGATGGCTCGCTCGAGAGTATTGCAGATATTGTTCAAGTACATGATTATGTGGTTGGCCCATACCGATTATGCGTAACTCAAATACCTGGCAAGATACAATTAAACTCAGACAATTTACGTATATTGCGTACATATGCGCGTAATTTAATGTTAAACGGCGCTATCCTAGTCAATACAGGAGAAAAGAAGCATCCTGATTTTGATACATATAAATACTTCAAGTCATATAACATCATCGGTACAGCGCCGCCTTTATGTGAAAACTAATGTATACTGAAACTTACATCTATCACAATAATGAGCGATACATTTTAAAGAATATCGTCGCTCGACACCATTTCCGAGATACTCTAGAAGAAGAAGATATCAACCTACTTAAAGAGTGGGCATTATCTGATATAGTTCTTGCTAAAGATGGATACTATCACTTCTGCAAATTAATACCTTCAGTCGATTTTGAACTTATAGTAGAAGAATCTGAGAGTATTGATGAAGAAGAGTAGGTATATCTAAATTAATTTCCTTATATTTAAGTATGACAAATGTACGACTAGGCTATGCCTGTATCAATATGACACTAGGTAGTAGACCTAATAAGCTAGGCGGACGAGTATATACCAGCCGTACGGCCCGAAAAGCTACTTGGCAATCTACTAACGATTTAGATCTCTTAGGTTCTAAGGCGCTAGCTAATGCGCATGATCTACTTCATATACTGAAATGGAATGTTGAGCATGACATATACCTATTCCGAATAGGCTCTGAAGTATTTCCATGGCATGATCACTATGAACTCTGCGACTTGCCTCAATATGACGAAATAGCAGCGCAGCTTCATATATGCGGAGAATATGCGCGTTCTAATAATATGCGATTGACTACGCACCCCGGGCCTTTTCATGTATTAGGCTCGCCTAAAGATCATGTAATTGACAGTTCTATTATCGGACTCGAACGACATTCTCAAATGTTTGATCTTATGGGCTATACGCCGTCGTATGATAACGCTATCAATATACATATGGGCGGCGCATACGGTGACCACGACTCTACTGCAAAACGCTGGATAACGGCATGGCATCGTCTTTCAGATCGTTGTAAGGCTCGGTTAGTTATCGAAAATGACGACAAGCCGTCGATGTGGTCTACTCAAATGTTGTACGACTATTTATATCCTCATATAAACATACCGATAACTTTCGACTACCACCATCACCGGTTTCATACTAGCGGATTATCTGAGCAAGAAGCTCTAGAGTTAGCTGGCAGCACTTGGCCGTCTCATATCCGCCAATTAACTCACTACTCCGAATCTAAGTCGGCTGAATATGACGACCCGAAAATACGACCTCAAGCGCATTCAGATTACATACGTCAAGAAATTGACACATACAATCATCCACTCGATATTATGATCGAAGCAAAGGCAAAGGAGCTAGCTCTTTTAGAATATCGTAATATTTATACACATAAAAAGGTTCTAACATGGTAAAAGATAAAGACAACGTACTTCGGCAATTAGATGAAGCAGATAATATGGTAATGGTGTTATTTAACGCTGTCAACCTAGGTCATAAGCTAGATGCTAACGAAGTTAAGCGTAGGCTAAACGTAATCCGTAAAAAGTTACAATTTGTAACAGATAGAGTACAGGGTAGTTAAATTATGTCAAAATATGTTCTTCCGACGTTAATTGCGTTATCGGCGTTGACTGTATCAGCGTCCGCAGCTTTTTACTCGGTATTTGGACTAAGTAAATTATTTGCGGGAGCTTCTACACAAGTAATAATAATGGCTAGCAGCTTAGAATTGGCTAAGTTAATAGTAGCATCATTATTATATCAGTATTGGACTGAAATCAATAAAGTATTACGTGTATATTTAACGTCTGCGGTAGTTGTTTTAATGACCATTACCTCGGGTGGTATATATGGCTATTTGAGTGGTGCATATCAAGAGACTGCCACCAAATCCGAGTTCTTAGATAAGTCTGTTGCAGTTCTAAAACAAAAGCAAGATAGATTTGAAGAGCGTAAAGATGATTTAACGCTAGAAAAGGCACAAATTACCACTACTATATCAGATTTAAGAACATCATTATCAAATCCAGCTCAAGTACAGTATATTGATAAGAATACGGGCCAATTAGTTACTACAACTAGTTCATCTGCCCGGAAAGCTCTACAAGAAGAACTGAAATCTTCGGTTGATGAGCGAACAGCTTTGAATTTGCAGTTAGAATCAGTGCAAGATTCGATATTAGCCTTAGATACAGAACTCCTGGATAAAGAAATGTCTAATGAAGAACAGCGAGAATTAGGCCCACTTAAATACTTATCAGAAGTGACTGGTAAGCCGATGTCCCAAGTTATCAATTGGTTCTTGCTATTAATAGTATTTGTATTTGACCCTCTTGCAATCGCCATGGTAGTTGCCGCGAACTTCGCTTTTGATCAGATCAGGCCGAAAGAAAAAGATGGAAAAGATGTCATATATGAAAAAAATTCATTATATTTAGATGATAAAGATGATACCGACGAGGATTCTGAATCTGATTTTGAAAGCGAGTCAGTAGAACTTGAACCATTTGAAGAAGAAGATGAATCAGAGGATATATATCAAGAACGAAAACAGGATGATGAAGATACCGGGCCTACACGGGTAGGAGGGTATTGGAACTAAATTTGTTGAAATATGCCTAGAGCAAAGAGACATAAATTTGCTACATATAGTAGAAAGAAACAAGTATACATGATATGTAGAAATAGCATTGAAGACCCAGACTATTGGGCCTGGCCGATGCTAAAGAATAGTCCTAGATGTACTAGATACGCCCCCGTTAATGCCAAGTCTGTTGCTGTACTCTGTGATAAGTGCACGATGCTTGTACAAGATCCACCTAAAACAGTAGTCGGGTATCAGACGAATGGTTTTCCTCGAGGATGGCACTTCAAGAAAGTGTTTGTTGACAAAGAAGGCAATGTATACCATAAAGGTGTAGAACAGCCTGAATTGAAGGGTACATCGAAACCAACGTCGGTCGACCCGCCTAAGAAGAAAGAGGCTAGGCCTAAACTCTCACAGAGGGAGAAAGAAGAAGGCCATGAGCGTGTTAGCTTAGAAATTGCCGAGACTATCAAGTTTATCAAAAATGCTAGGTGGAAGAAAGACGTGAAGGCTGGCAATCGTAAGCTCAAGCAACTAGAAAAAGAGCTAAAAAAGTATCGATAAGATTTGGTATTAGTAAAATTAATCCTTATATTGTAATATATGGATATGTATAATGAAAGACAGCCTAAGCAACTCGTACGAGATAGTAAACAAGACTTGTCAAAATACGAGTTGTTAACTAAAACTCTTCAATCGGGAGTTGATTATAATTCAGCTGTCGTATTCGTGACGCGGTTAAAGACGTATGAAGATTTATTTGATAATGTCATTAAATGCAGATCGGTAGTAGATAATTGCCCGGGCGATACGTTGACTATATACGTAGGATTAGTTGATGCCCGTATATCAATGATTATCGCATTTAAAGAATTCTTAGGAGCAGTAGGAGCTTCAGTTACAACAATCTTCCGAGGTCAGATGGATATGTACAATGCGTTACTATTCACTGCGGGCCAGACACGCGCGATAAGCTCGGAATCAACTGTAACATTAGCACCTGATATGCCCGGG
>Ga0208162_1001986_pt1 | contig 10240 bp, 13 predicted proteins | sample CB_VirMetaG_4_FD_184539 | JGI IMG/M metagenome (GOLD analysis project Ga0208162, IMG submission 184539) | Freshwater to marine saline gradient viral communities from Chesapeake Bay - CB_1508_1M Viral MetaG (SPAdes) (version 4) | ecosystem: Environmental > Aquatic > Marine > Coastal | place: USA... | reverse complement strand
TAGATGTTAGAATAAACTGGAATACGCTATATCCAGCGTTGTTAATTTGCGTTGCTGAATTTGCGCTTGCCTCTGTTTTGCCTGAAGAACTTCTGGTGGAAGTTGAGGTCGGCGTCTGGGGGCTGGACGAAACTGTGGCTCAAGTTCTTCCGCAGAGGGTTGCTTAATCATTCTTTCGTTCCGCTTGAGCTTGGGTGGCTCAGGCGGTGGCTCAGGCAAGTCAAGCGGAACGTATTCACCATCCTCTTCATCTGACTCTTCTGGGATTGGTGGTGGTGGTGGAGGTGGTGGAGGTGGTGGTGTATTCACAATTTCAATCTTCTGTTCTTCTTCCTTTGGTATCTTAGCGGTTTTAGGTGCTCGTTTCGGCTTCGCTATCTCTTCCTTTGCTTCCTGTTTCAAATCGGGGACCTTAACATCCAAAGGTGGTTCTGGTAGTTTGACTTTCTCTACTTTTTTATTTTCATCATTCTTCTTGGCTTCACGGGCTAATCTTGCTTTTTCCTTACCCTCCCTGAGGCGTTTAACAATTTCAGCCTTTTCTTCTGGAGTGTATTCTTTTTTCTTACGTGGAGGCATTTCTATTTCTTATAGAAATTATAATTTTTAAAAATTATCTCTTTCTATTTTTAAAAAACATGCCAAGCACAGAAAAAGAAAGCAAATCCGAAGGAGCGAAGCAAGAATACAAAGAATCAAGATGTATCCACGTTTTAACCAAGGGCAAAGCTAAAGGTCAGTCTTGCGGAAACAAGAAGATGGAGGGATGTGATTACTGTAAGTCGCATTCAAGTTTGAAGAAGTTGAATTCAGAAAAAGTTAAATCAAATCTAAAAACTTAATTTTTAGAATAAAATGGAATCTGCGACTAAAAAATATCAAAACTCCAAAGACTTTTATAAACAGAACCCAGAAGCATATGAATTACACAAGCAGAAAGCATTGGATTACTATTATAGGAACAAGGAAAGGATATGCCAGATGAATAAGGAGAAACGACTAAATATACGGCGCCTGAAAATACAAGAAAAGGTAAAGTCCAAAGGGGGCGGAGCCCAAAGAAAGGTAGAAACGGAGTGATTTTAATTCTAAAATTGAGATTTAAGAAAACGATTTTAGAATAATAAGAAATGATGAATCGCAAAAATATTGCTACAACTAAAATGCTATCGGAATACGAATCTGTTTTAGAATCGGAGAGCGAGGTATATACCGCTCAGGACATTAACGACCGTGGGGCTAAGACATACAAGGGTATGACTATGGCTGATTTTACATATAATTTAGAGAACCATGATGCTAACCTATATGAAATCATCCATAAGGACAAACCTATGTGTTTTTATCTTGATTTAGACGGAAAAGCTGAAAATGATGAGAACTACCCTGTGGAGGAAGTATTAAACAACTTGGGTGATACTCTGGATGAGTTCATAGACCATTATGAACTACCTAAGCCAGAGGAGGGAGTAAGTGAGGAAGGATACTATTTTGTATGGCAAGTCTTAGACGCTTCTACAGAATCTAAGACAAGCCTACACATTAAAGTTGAATCTTTACAGTTAGAGAATTTTGATGATTTAAGCGCTATTGCTAAGTTATTCAAGAAATGGATTAAGGAAGAATATGAAAATGAAGCTAACAAAAGACGTAAGGAACTTCATTCTATCATAGATTTCTCAGTGTATAACCGTAATAGACTATTCAGGGCTTACGGACAGTCTAAATACGGTCAAGATAGACCTCTAAATCCACTACTATCATCATCCCTCTCCGCTAAGGACCATCTTATCACATACACACAAGATAAATATAGTTTTGTTAAAATACAAAAATGCTGGCGACCAAAACACAAACCAACTGAAAATAAGTATGCTATCAACGGCGACCTTGACTACTACGATGATGTAGAGCTACAAAATTTGGTAGAACATACTACACACAAAGGCGAGGTGTATGCTGATTGGATTAAGTGGGTTTGGGCCATGGAAGCATGTGCTGTTCCCCATGATGAAATCCATCGTTTGTCTGAGGAGGCTGCTCCGCAAAGTTATGATTGGAATTCATGCGAAAAAATTATTAATGATTATAACCCATACAAGTGTGTTATGAATCGTGGGACGTTGAAGGCTTGGGCTCGTGAGGTCGGCTATGAACCAGAGCGCCTAAGGACGGTTGAGGCACCTTCATTAGAAGATGGAGAAGAAATACTAACATTTGTTGAAATTCAAAAGAAGTTCCATGATAAGTTATTTAACTCATGGGATGAGTTAATAGTTGCTCTAAACAAAGATGTGGTAAAGTCAATCCGCTATATCCAAGGTAAGGATATGTTCTGCTACAACTTAGATAAAGAAGACCCAAATATGCTCGCTAAAGAACTACCAACGTGTTTTATCAAATATATAGCTAAGAAGGGTAATCCCAAACTTGAGGAGGGTAAAACATATCGGAGGAGGTTAAGTGATTATATGAGGGATTCACCCCTTCATTTTCCTATATACAACAAACTTGTGTTTAAACCTGCTGGTAAGGGTTTGAATAAAAATGAGTATAATCTCTGGTGCGGATTTAAGGCCCGTGAGGTTGAGACGATTGATATGAATAAAATCCAGCCCATTCTTAACCACATCCTTGAGGTTCTTGCTGATAACAACGAAACTTACTACAAATACATCATCAGTTGGTTAGCACAGATTATACAAAAGCCTTGGAAAAAGACTGAGACGGCTCTACTCTTCAAGGGACAGGAGGGTGATGGCAAATCGTGTATCGCAGAGTTCCTTAGAACCCGTGTGATTGGTTGGCCGATGTCTTTGGTCTCATGTGGTTTAGAGAAGATTACCCAACGATTTAACTCGTGTGTTATGAATAAGTTATTTGTGGAGTTATCAGAGCTCGCTGTGGCTGGAGATGACTACAACAAGTCTTTTGATAACATGAAAGTCCTTATCACAGACCCAATGATTACTGTAGAGCAAAAAGGCATTGAACCATTTCCAATCCAATCTCATTCTAATTTCTTCGCTACAACTAACCATGACTTCACTGTCCGCATGAGTGAGAGCGATAGGCGGTGGGCTTGCTTTGAGACGAGCTCAAAGTATCGGGGGAATTGGGAGTATTTTGACAAACTACACGAATTAATCAGAAACGAAGATGAAGAAGAGTCTGATGAAGTAGGTAATCACTTCTACACATACCTACTAAGATACGAAGATAGAGTAAATCTACGCAGTATCCCCATGACACCACTCAAACAAAGCATGATTGAGACAAGCATGAACTCAGTGGCTCTCTTCATTAAGGAGCTACCATACTCAGGGTTTGATGAAGGTGTATTGGTGAAGGTGGGTGGTGTTTGGGTTTGTAAAAATTCTGAGTTATACGCTCAGTATTTGGCCTGGTGTATCACAAATCACCAAAAGTCTTTCAAAGATAACGTATTTTACAAGAATATCCCTAAACATATGGTTATTAAGAAAGGTAGGGGTAGCGAGCCCATCAAAATTCGTGGTAAGTCCGGAGGAGCGAAGCAAACTGAATACAATCGGTTCAACTACACTCAAATACAATTCAGCTTTGAAATTGATGATGATGGTAAGTTCATTCTTGATAATGTTGAGATTGATGATGTTGATGAAAAAACTGGAGACACGCAAAATTAAAATTGAATTTTAAAATCTTCTATATTTATAAAATATAAAAGATATGCCAGAAACAACAGAACAACTAAGAGAAAGGAAACGCCTTGAGAAGCAACGCCAGCGTGCTACTCTCAGAGCTGACCCTGAGAAATACAGACAACATCTTGAGGCTCGTAATGAACGAGACAGGGCAAACCGTGCTATGACGAAATCAAAACCACAACCCGAGCCCGAACCCGAACCCGATGAGGAGTTTGAAGAGTTTGAACTTATGACGACACACAAGGCTTTTCCAGCGATTAAGAAGATATACAGAGCCCAAGGCAATAGGGGTAATGATATTGATGTAGTAGAAAACATAGAGTGGCTCACTGACTATATTGTTGTAAGTGGGACGATTGATAATATGCCAGTGGCTGATAGCACCAAAAACACATACTATGCTAATATCAACTCATTCTTGAGGTTGTTCTATCCAGATGCCTCTTCCGCTATCAGCCACTATCAGCAACAAATGAAATCTACCCAAAAAAAAATTACCTCAATAAAGGGTGAGAACTGCCCCACAGAGGCTGAAGAAGATAATCACGTATTCTGGGATGATGTATTAGCCAGGAAAGATAAGATAGAAGACTCAGAGGACGCTATCATCTACGGGTTTTATACAGACAAAGCGCCAAGGAGGCTTCAGGACTTGTTTTTACTTAAGGTATGGACTAAATCGGCTGATGGCTTGAAGCGTGCTCCTAAAGATTACAACTATGTCCGTGTGGAGGGTGGAGAGGTTGCGGAGATAATCCTAAAGAACTACAAAACATACAACAAATACGGTGAGTATGATATGAAAACATCAGAAGAGTATAAGGAGAAGATTATACAATATATTGAAGAAAGGGAGTTGAAACACGGGGACTTATTATTTCCAGCCTACCAACTTCAACCAGCGCAGACTAAGGTAGTCAAGAACGTGTTTGAGAGGATAGTTGGAAAACCTATGACGGTCTGCGACTTACGGAAGAGTATGGTTAGCTATTATTTTGACGATATGAATCTAAATCAGAAAAAGGAACTCGCTAAGTTGATGGGGACGAGCGTGGCGACGATGGAGCAGTGGTATCTCAAGTTGCCGTTTAAGAAAAAGGAAGGGGAGCAAAAATAAAATTGAAATTATATTCTGATATATCCAACAAAATATCAGAATAATGTCAGACATGGAACAGAAAAAACAACTGTCAAATTTGGTTTTTGATATTAAAGATAAACTTACCGATGAGGAATACAAAAACATCATGGATGGGATTAAGAAGATTAATGAGAAAATATATGTCAAAATCCGTTATGACTCATTTATCGCAGGCATAGATTATGACTCCGACGAAGAACCAGCACCAAAAATAACGAGAAAACGTGATGATAAGATTTGTAAAGTTTTAGACAAACCATCTAAAGACTGTCAATATCATAACATTGCCTGTGATAGTGTGATAGACCCAGATATATTTGATGTGTGGTTAAGGATGAAAGATTCTAAGTCGTTCTGGCCTCAAATCTTTCAGGGAGGGGAGAATGCTTTTATGGTTGTTTTCGGTATTGAAAAATTGTAAAACCGAAGGGGAGCAAAAATAAAATTGAAATTATCCTAATATTATCAGAAAAATATTAGGATATGGCTAAATCAATTTTTTACCAAGTTATGGAATATATTCCTGAGTGGATAAAGATTGCGAAAGAAGACCCATGCTGTATTAGTTATGGATATATGACTCATAACTATATTGCGGCAATGCGCCACTACTATGATATAACACGAGAGCACCATGATATGACACCACCATCGCTGTTGAACGTTTTTAATAGTTTAACAAAGTTAAATCCGAAAGAGGCTATTCAGTTTTATGCCGACGTCAGAGAAGAAGTATTAGAAGAATTACAAGAGTCAATGGATGAAGATGATGGTAGAGGAGTTTATGGTTGTGGCGAGTGGGCTAAGAATTTGAGAAATGATGTATTTCAAATGATTGTGTTATGTAAATTGATTGATAAACGTAAGTGTTGTGTGTGTAAATGTTCTGAATGTAAGAATAACCAAAATTTTAAGAACTGGAAGCCGAAATAAATCGTAAGACCAACGGGGTATATAAAAAAATAGTTTTTATATTTGTAAAAATATAAAAATGAAAGTATTAGAACTATTCAGTGGAACTCATTCTTTTGGTAAAGTCGCCCAGGCTAAAGGTTGGGATGTGGTTAGTTTGGATATTGATGGCAGAGCAACGATTAACGAAGATATCCTCACGTGGGACTATAAAGCGGAGCATAAGGCAATTCAACCAGAATTTGACATAATCTGGGCCAGTCCTCCGTGTGATGACTATAGTTGTATGAACTATTGTCGTCCTGAGAAGAAATTAGACCTAACTCATGCTAACGACATGGTTAAGAAAACCCTTGAGATAATAGATTACTTCAAGCCAAAAATTTGGTTCATTGAAAACCCGCAAACAGGTATGCTTAAAAACCAAGACTTTATGAAAGATATACCATACTATGATGTTGATTATTGTATGTATGGAGGTATGCTACGTAAGAGGACTCGGATTTGGACGAATTTAGAAGGATTCAGTCCTAAGTTGTGTAATAGGAAGTGTGGAATAATTAAAGATGGAAGACATCCCTCGTTCAGTTATATGAATATAAAGGGAGTTAATAGACTGGACCTCAGGCACACCATTCCTCCAGATTTGATTAAGTCCCTTTGCGAAGGAGCAATTATGAGCTCCGCTATGAGCTCCGCTATGAGCTCCGCTATGAGCTCCGCTATGAGCTCCGCTATGAGCTCCGCTAAGTCGTAGCCCTAAGAGATAGCGACCACGGAATCCCACGGAGGTTAAAATAACCACCATCTGCGTCCTTAATTGCGATGCGGATAGTGCTAAACGTATCGGCTGGGCTTGGGAAGGTGTATTTGATTGGATTTGGGTCTGCCAGATATACGTATGTTAGTATGTCCGAATCTAAGGGTATCTTAGACATGTTATAGTTTGTTGATATACCATTTATCTCAACAACCTCTACCGTAGCGAAATTTCGTTGGATGAGATTAACTATGTTTGGAGCCACTGCCGTCGTGGTCGGTGAAGTTAATCCCGCTGATGTCGCTAACCCGAGCAAACGGAAGGAGTTTCCCTCAATAGTCCAATTATTTGTAGTGTTGGTAAAAGTGAATCTGTTGGTTAAATCACTATATGATACGGTTAAAGTTGGGATAAGAGCCGTTATAGCCGTGGCGAGTGTTTGGGCGGTGTAATTACCCTCGTCCAAATCATAATTTACACTTGAACTTCCAGACACGGTAAAAGTAATACGTTTATTGGTAGAATTCACATTCTGCCAACTTAGGGGGAATTCTACTGTATCCACTTGAATTCCAATTTGTTTTCTTGGGACACTCAAGGCTGGGCTGAGGGTGAAGGTGATATCTGTATCATCGGTCCCTGGAGTTTTCACACCCTGTGTTGATTTTAAAAATATTAACGTCTCAGGCATTTGTTATATATAAATATAATTTTACACAATCCTTTTTATCATCAAGTGCGAGTGAATCAAAGGGGAGCCGCTGAAGAAATAAAAAGTAGAACCCGTTCCACCCAATGCTTCATAACTTGCTTCTATGGTTAAATCTTGGTTTGCGTTAATCGTGTATAGTATAGGGCTCATCACCCAACAGCTCACGTTGTGATTATCTAAATTTCTGATATAGGACAAACTACCGTAGCCTGTATCATTCCCATCTACCACAAGACGAACCCAAGGATTCACACGGGTGTTTGAACTAACCAAAAAAATATTGAAAGATATCTCGTACACGCCTGTGTTAAGGATTCGGACCTCTGATGTGGTCGGGCGAGAAAAATTATCAGTATCCATATAAATCTCAGTCCAGTCCGCGGCCACAGGCGTGCTCGTATTGACGTCAGTAGTTCCTAATGATGAAATAATCGCAAATAGATATCCTCCGATATCGTTATTGATAATCTCAGTTCTCAGGTAATTACGAGCTCTAACCAAACCGTCTCCACTATCACCTACATCCATCACACTTCTACCATCATTCCCTGGTTGTTGATGATAACAATCAATCAAAGTTTTTATTTGGTTGTCGTCTCGGGAAGAAATTTTTACACCCCCGTATTGTGCGGCTGTCCCACTTCCCGACTTAAAATACGCTTCAATGTTAGCAAAATCAATAGGGTTTGAGCCTCCGAGACCATTAGGTATTCTAAACTTTATACCCAGCCCTTCTCCGTCGGTACCTCCCGTTTGACCTGATGGATAAATTGTATTTAATGTTAGTTTTGTGATTACACTTGTTCCAGGAGTCGTTGGTGTATTCCCAAGTGAAAGTAGATTAAAATCAAGGTCGGTATCGTCTGTTATCTGGTCTTGTTTGGTAGCGATATTGTTAGTGTTCTCTTGAACTTGCTGTTCCAAATCTGTATCTTCCCCAGAAATATGTCTTGTATTGTTTCTAACAACTCTCTTCATTATTTTTATTATAATGAAGAAAGAATTTAATTTACATCATAAAATTTAGCTGTGGGGTAGCGACTGGCAAAGAACCTGGTTGATTTGGCCCACCAACGTTCATGATGTAGGTCTTAGGATTATCAGATTCACCCGTGCGGGGTGGTGGAATTTCTTTCTTATCAATCTCAATCTTTACCGACATATCAATCATCAGGTTGCCATCCACGTTTTGCTTTGCGGAGAAGTCTCCCTCATAGGTCTGCGATTCCATCTTACGGCCGAATTTATCTACAACACTGAATACGATATTACTTAGTTGTCTTGTTGCTATGTAAGAGTAGAATGCTGCGCCTTCGTGGAGTTCATATGTGATAGTTCCAAGATTCTCACGGCTGTATGTTCTCCGTAATTTCGCAATGATGTCGTTATGGACGATACTCTTGCTTTGATTCACACCATCCGTTAGGTTATAGTTGGTAGTTCCTTGGTTGAGTGTGGATTGGCAACGGACGTATAAATATGGTAGGGTATTTAGAGCGTAGTTCATTCGCCACGGCGCAACAAAGGTTAGTGTCTTGTTTCCACTTCCTCCTATGGTTGGTTTAGGAAAAGAGGAAGCACTTTCATCAAAAGTCCCTGCCCCCGAGGTGAATTCTGTAAAAGTGCGGATTCTCTTTACTCCTGGAATAATGTAAGAATCAGAGAGGTATTCGTTCTCAAAAAGGTTAAACCCCGCTACATTACCACCAACTCCACCAGTCCGTCCGAACACAGGGTAATCTGTGCTACCATCAAGTTGTAGTGATTGAATCATAGGTATTTGACTATCTGTGAAAGCCACACTTCCTCCACCACTGATTGATACGGTAAAGTTTAGAGCAGGTAAAAAATTATCTCCTGCCGCAGTTGGGTCCAATCCACCCGACGCATCAGCCCCTGTAGCAACAAATTGATTACCTCCTGTATAAGCAACAGCAATGGTTTCTGAAGCAGTTTGTCTGGCATCTTCCAAAACCGTTTGGAGTGCCGAGCAGAAGGCATTAGCATAACTCTCGTGGGTGGCATAATCTGCCTTAGCGATTCCAAAAACCAAATCGTAGGCAACAAAATTAGCATCTGGGTTGGGACAAGAAATCCTAAAGTATCTGTTGCTCTCGTTGATATCGTTCCAATTCTTAACCACGAGAGCCGTGGTAGGTCTGATACGTAGGCGTTCAGAATCCCCAACCGAGAATGGGCTTTCATTTAAATTTACTCTGAAAGAATCAAGTTGATTACCAGCAGCGTCGTAATATAACCCCTCGGTGTTAATATGTATTTCATTTGAGCGGACCTCGTTCATTGTTTAGTTATCGTAAAGAAAATAAAATTGAAAAATTTTACGTGTTTAGACGTATGCTTTTCTGGCAGTCTTTCTCATTCCACCCTTTTTTGTGGTGAAATCCATTTTTCCAGGCATAGTTTGCTTCGCTCCTACGGACTTGGAAGCAGCGCCTTTCTTCCCCGCTTTAACTCCTTTCTTCTTATTGAAGGCTTCTTTGGTCTTGGCTGATTTGATAGCGGTTTGAAAACTCATCCCATTTTTAGCAGCAAAGTCTTTTGCGAAAGTGAGATAGTTCATGTTTTATTATCAACTGAAGATAATAAAATCAAAAACTTAATTTTCGGAAATTTAGAAAAATCTGTTTCTGAAACTTTTCTTTTCGTTTTTCAAAAACTTTTATCTTTTTGAATTTCTCAATTTTCATTCTTTTTCCTAAAAATTTAGAAATTATGAAAATACAATCTGAATTTAAATCTGGAAAAGTTCTTTTCAAAAACTTGAAAGTATTCATTCATCTTACTTTTACCACGTGAATATTAAAATCCTGATTTACTTTTTTGATTGAACCAGCCAGAGTTGGTTGATTCCAAAGTAAGTTTTTGGACCAGAAACCACTCGTTCCAATCCCGCTCTTGGTCCAATCCTCATTCTTCTTGTGTCTGGAGATATACCTCTGCTTCCTCTCCTCATCTCTGTGTGTGGTGAAATCCTCCATCCCGAAAGCACCAAAGGTTATCGTCTT
>Ga0208162_1001985_pt1 | contig 10240 bp, 9 predicted proteins | sample CB_VirMetaG_4_FD_184539 | JGI IMG/M metagenome (GOLD analysis project Ga0208162, IMG submission 184539) | Freshwater to marine saline gradient viral communities from Chesapeake Bay - CB_1508_1M Viral MetaG (SPAdes) (version 4) | ecosystem: Environmental > Aquatic > Marine > Coastal | place: USA... | reverse complement strand
TGTAGAACCTCAGAAGTTTCGTTACCTATCACCTGAGTGCGCACAGGCCCACCAGCAGGGAGAAGTTCACGATAGGCCTGTGCCTGAAACTGTGTCACAGATTCCGAAAGAAGCGGATGAACCACACCAGAAGCCCCTTCAAAGGGTTGTGTGCGGTCTTCATACTGCATGCCAAGTAAATCTACCCCTCTTTTGTAAGTATCTTCCCACTCCTGCCTAGAGGACATATCATCTTCAATATCGCCCACAATATCAGACGCAACCTTAGAAACCTCTGCCTCATCCATGAAATCTACTAAATTAGCGTCAAAAGAAATTTCAACAGGAGCCTCCTGCATCATCATCTCTTCGCTAATATCGCCAAGGATTACTGAGCCATCATCCATTGTGACCTGACCAGGCTGTGCGCCAAGCTCAATTACATCAATCTCAGCTTGCTCTTGTGCAGTTGTCGGCGCATTGCCACCAGCACCTATTCCTTTTTCAATAGCCATTAGTCCAAGTCCTCATTATCAATCACAATTCGCAGATTAGGCCCCTCATCCGCTGGCTTCGGTATGCCCGCACCAGAAGCCATGTTTTGTTGGTCTATTGCGTACTTTACTCTTATATCCTGTTTTTGCGCTTCTGTCATGTCATCGGTGATGCCAAGCATTCTGTCTCTAGCAACCTCTTCGTTGCGCCTTACTGCCTCACGCTTCTGAGCGTTAAGTGACATAAGGTTGGCTCTAGCATCTTCACGGCGCTTCTTAGCCTTCTTCACACCTAGACCATACACATCGTCAGCAGTGTTGGCTAACTTATCAGTAAGTTTGTTGTAATCAACGAAAAGACCATAGCTGTTCTCGAATGAACGAACTTGATTAGGAAGCTCTTCAGCAATTATTTCACCCATATTGGGTTTTTGCCCTGCGTCCTCAGCCTTCATCCTAGCCCCCATAACAGCGTCAATGAAGTCGTCAAAAAAGCCATCAGCGTTCATAGGCGCAAAGCCACGCTCGGCAGCATTCTCAAAACCATCATCAATATCACGGCGAATAATCTCTAAGGAGTCCCTAACAGCCTCTTCATCCATCTCTTCTTCATATATTTCCTTACCGCGCTGAGACATGGCCTTATCTCTATTGGCCTGAGCCTTCAGATAATTATCAGTAGGACCTGATACAATCTCACCCTCTAACGCCTTCTTCGGTTTCGGCGCTGACAACAAGCCAGAGGGCTTCGGTGGGCCTTCAATCGCCATCATTATACCTGAAGGCGTTGAGTCAGATGCGGCGGCTGCACGAGTGGAGGTGACTCTTGCGCCTGACGACAGAGCTGAAGGGCTGGACCCTGCCATTAATCCTGCCATCTGACTCAACCCGTAAATATCACGCTTTAGACGCTCAGACATACCTTGCCCACCGCCCATTGCCTCATACCCTTCACCAATTAGCTCCGCACCCCCACGGACAGCAGACTCAGCACCGCGACCAATCAAATCGAAGATGTCTAAAGGGCCACCTACCATAGCCCTGTTAATTGTCTGTAATGGATTAACGCCGTCCTCCCCACCAAATACACTAGGAGCAGCCTCAAAAAGCTGGCTGCTCATACTAGGTGATTTCTTGAAATCAAAAGGCTCACGAAAATCCATTACATAATGTCCTTTTGATTCCCCATATCTGAAGGATAATCATCTAAATCGCCGTCTGTAGTAGGAACGCCTAGCTCCCACAAATTGCACACCTTTTCCATTGAACAGGCAAAGTGCAACTTATCACAGTAACCAACCCCCTCTTCAAGGCCTAAGCCTTCTGATATGCAGTTAAGCATAGCTGAACGAAGGTTAAAATACTGGCAAGTGCCACAACGAGCATTCTTATTTTCCCAAGTGGCTGTCACAGGACCGTAGTGATATTCATCTACAGCAGCTTGCTTGTTCTGTTCATTAACAGTCTCAGATTGGGTGGCTACAGGACAAACAAAGTTATCGTCATCCCCACCACCAGGAATCATGTCCTCGATGCTGTTCATGTCTATTTCAATACGAATAGTACCAGACATTAGAATACTCCTTTGAAGTTAGTGCCACGAATAGCAGCGCCAGAACCCCTCACACCATCGCAAGGGGCGGCTTTGCTTACAGAGCCACCATAACGCATTCTACGAGCAAAATTAGGTATGCCTTTGTTCTGATTATCAATCATCTTTACATAGGCATCGCGCCTTGGCCCATACAGCTTATCAATGCCTGTGGTGCCAGTACGCAGTATCTCTTTTAGCTCGGCAATACTGAATTGCGATAGAATGTCGTCATCTTTAGCCATTACTTACATCCAGTGTACTTACCACCGCGCATAGCAGAACCCATGCCGCGACACACTGCGCCGCCACCCTCAAGCTTAACGTACCCAGGGCCAGCTTCACCAGCACCACCCTTTGACTTGCTACGCTCACGCATATTCCTAACAGCTTGAGGCATAGGGATAGGGCCTGAAGGCATCTTTTTCTTTTTCTTCTTTTCAAGGGCAACGCCACCCCTTTCCATCTTCTTCGGCTTTGAATTGCAATGTGCCATTAGTAAAACTCCCGTTTCCTACGAAACTCTCTAAACTCATCATCATCATAGTCAGTGGGAGTCATAATAAACCCACCTTGCCTGAACCTTAGTATAGCCTGTGTCATCGAATCCGCCAAGTCATCATGTTCCCCATTAGGAAATGCAGCACATTCTTCAACAACTTCTTCAGCGAAGTTCATATCAGGCCTATACACCATACCAGATTCAAACACTGGTGCACAGGCATTCATTCGGGTAAATTTATCTGCACCCCTTGACGGCGTAAACGGCGTAACAGGGACTCCCATCCTTCTAAGTTCTTGGGTAAGTGGCATACCGCTGGCTTTCTGTTCGATGAGTACCATGTCAGGCTCAAATTCTTGATATAAGTCCTGCGCAACTTCTTTGAGTTCGGGAAAGTCCCAACGACCTCTTTGTGCATCGAGGAGTATAATGGCCTCGCCATCCCCATCAACGGGTTCAAAAATACCCCAAGTAGTAATAGCACTATAATCAGCACGCTCAGATTTCGAGAACGCCGTGTCATACGATTGGATGATGTAGGAACATACAGGCGGCTCACCACTATCCCAAACATTCCACCACTCCCGCTTGATGATAGCGCCCTCTTCCGCAGTGGGGTTTTGTAGGTACTGTGCGTTCCATTTCGTAACAGGGATAGATGCTCTTACAGCCTCTAATTCTTCCTTTTTCCAGTATTCGGGCCAAAGTACATTGTCTGTTTCAGGGAAAATTGCTGGAAACTCAACTACTTCCCATTTATCAGCGCCGCCTTCGGCTTGTTTTGCCAGAACCTTCGCGGTCAAATCACGAATACTCCAGCGTGTCATAACAATAATTATTGAGCCACCAGGCTGTAATCTCTGTCGTGGACCTGATGTGTACCACTCGTAGATATTGTCCAGTGCGGTAGGAGAAAGTGCGTCCTGTTCGGATACAGGGTCATCGATGATACATAAATCAGCACCACGACCAGCCAAAGCACCGCCAACACCAACCGCATAATATTCTCCTCCCTTAGACGTACTCCAACGCCCTGAAGCTTTCGCATCAGCCGCCAGCTTTACTTCGGGAAACACATCACGATAAACATCACTGTCAAGAAGGTTCTTGACCTTACGACCAAAACCTACAGCTAGTTCAGCCGTGTGCGTTGCTTGAATAATCTTTGTCTCAGGCTTACGCCCCATAAGCCAAGAAGGAAATAAATATGACGCAAACTCAGACTTGGTGTGTCTAGGCGGCATATTCACAATCAAACGCTTTAGCTTGCCGTCAGCTACCTTCTGAAGCTTTTCTGCGTATATCTTGTGGTGGTTGCCCTCAACAAATGTAGGCCACACATGCTTCACAAAGGACATAAAGTCCTGTTGCGACTCATCCCTCTTAGATACCTCCTCTAAACGCCCTACGACCTTACTTAACTCAGTTACTTCATCGTCAGTAAGGTATTCAAGAGGTATATCAAACTGGTTGTTCATCTACCTTTTAGAAGGGAATATTCGCCCTAACCCCCATGTAACCAGGCCTAATTTCTGGTCTTACCGTAAATGGCGCGGCCTTACCATCAGCACCAACACCACTGGTGAACTTGCTCAAATTATCATATGTGGGTTTAGAACCCATAATTCTTTCAGCAATAGCGCCTAAATCAATCTTAGGGATAGAAAAACCGCTAGAAGGACGCTCTCTGCCAACCTGACTCAAGCCCTGTATGCCCTGCTCAATGCCAGCGGCAGTCGGCTTATAGTCAGCATATTGTGCCGCAACAGGTACAGATGTCAATTGACCGCCAACAGGTGCGTCAGAATTTAACAGGTTAGGTGCCTTAGACGATAATTTATTCATAGATGCCGCAATCGCCTGTGTTTCGGGGCTAGGCGCAATCAGCGAAGAAATCATGCGGGTTATAGGATTGCCAGTTTGCATGCCCTTGGCAGCTAACGCTTCATTCTTCTGTAGAATTTCAGAAGCTGTCTGCATGTTTTTCGGCGTAGGGTTCGCAACAACAACCTCATTTTGCACAGGCTGTGCAATAACAGTCTGTACATTGTTGTCCATAGGCGGGCCATCATCAGGCTCGTTTCTATCTGCCATAGCATCTGAAATAGCCTGCCCAGCAGATGTGCCGTATCCTGAAGCCTCCATAAGACCCTCTAAAGAACTTGTGTCAGCGTATCCACCTCTCGCAAAGTTTTTAACCTCCCCACCCTCGGCATAACCGCCAAGCATTCTGAAGAAGTTCTCCATAGCACTGTCTAAGTTAGAAGGCGCTTGCTTCATTCCACCATAGCCAAAGCCCAAGGACATACCACCCTGCGCAGGCGGTGAGATTTGTGGAAGTGTGGGTATTGAAAACACAGGCTCTTCAGAAGTAGGAGTGCCAATTCCGCCAAGACCCCTGATAATCTCCTCAACCTCTTCTGCGGCAGTAGAAGGGCCGCCAGCAGACGGTGAGCCTGCCAACATAGGAGTGTCATCATCAGTGCTAACAAATTCTGGTGTTTCGCCAACCCTAGTGCCGTCAGGCATCTGAACATACAAAGGACTGCCGCTATCATCCTGAACAAGACGACCGCCCTGCTGAACACCTAACTGCATATCGCCAATACGACCCTTGGGCAAGCCAGCGGCTGTTGTCGTAAGATTGAACGGAAGGAAATCGTCAATAAAGTCCAAGCCCTTCGTCAGCGGATTGTTAAAGTAATCAATCGCTTCACCAGCAAGAACATTCAAATCATCCCTGCCTTTCTTATCTAGGAAGTCGTCATTAAGCGCAGAAACAACCTCTTCATCTCTCTCATCAGGAGGGATAGTGCCAAAAGGCACCGTAGCTCCCATGGATGTGTACTCATCATCATCGCCAAAAGGCACAGGCGTAGATAACACGGAATCGGGGCGAGGGGCTGGAAGGCCAATATCAACAGTGCGGCCTAAAGCATCTACGGTTTCTTGCTCGTAAGGGTCATTGAGAAGATTGCTCAACGCATCACCGCTAAATTTATTAGGAGCAAACTCACCAGCATCCATAGCCATGCTCATACCAGGGTCGATGTTGCGCATGTTCGCATCGTTAGCCACAACCTCTAGAGGAGTTTGAATAGGAGTAATAGATGTAACAGAAGCATTCCCCATACCAGGTATCATCATATCTTCAGCTACATAAACTTGCTCACCACGGTTCCCCTGCATTGAAGCTATATTGTCCATAGTTCGCCTGTTTATATCAGATGAGCTAGCGTCAATGTTAAGCAAGTCAGCATCCAAACCCATAAGGTTCAAAGCATCGTTTAGCTTATTTAACTCAGATAAAGGAGCATCATCATAGCCAGTAGTCGCTGTAGGCGACTTAATAATAGACTCCGCAAATGCAGGAGCAGAACCAGGCAAAGCAAATGGGTCCGCATCTAACATGTCTTGAGAATAAACAGTGCTTTGTTGTGGCGTACTGGCTGTCAACGAAACTTGAGGCCTTTCACCACCTGGGATAGTGCTTGCCTGCAACGCATCATCTATCTGCTGTTGCCGCCTAGATGCCGCTTGATTCAAAGCAATATCAACAGCTTGAGCCTGATTTTCCTGCTCAATCCTTGCGGCCTCTATCCTAGCGGCCTCTGCCGCAGCAGCTTCCGCCGCACGCTGTGCCGCTGCTTGGTCTGCCGCAGTAGCCTTGGCCTGTGTGTTGTAAGTATTACCAAATGAATCATAGTACACAGGAGGAGGCGTAGGTGTAGTGCCAAAATAATTGGAGCTATCATCATCATTACTATAGGTTCCAGATGACCAGCCTGGGTCATCAACAACACCAGTACCTACAGGGTCATAACCACCAGTGCTGGGGCTGTCATCGCTATAGCTGTATCCACCACTACTGCCACTAAAATTACTGCTACCGCCAGTGCCAATACCACCCATGCCAATGTCATCATAATAATATGAAGGAATACCACCAGGACCAGGCGCACCAGCCCCGCCCATAGCCTTCAATACACTAGCCTCACCAGGCGTGATGTATGACAGCATATGAGGCTGACCAGCAATCTCAGTGCGCATGGGCACAGCTCCGCCGTCCTCGTAATTAAAAACAGACATAGAAGGCATAGCCAAACCACTGAACAAATTGCCCAGAGACATCAAGTTATCCATGCTGGAATTACTGTAATCCCTAGCACTGCCACTAGAACCAACAACAGAATTAGAATCCATACCCAATGATGGCGGAGGGCTAGGAATTTCTGGTCTAGGTGTGATGCCTTCTGACGGACCCATATCCCTATTAACAAAACTCATGGCATTGTTATAAGCCTCATCAGTCGGATATGATGTGCGAGACATAATGTCATTTGTCATAATTGTTCTTGGTGGCGTAGGCGTTTGAACAGGAACAGGAGTAGGGGCAGGCTCAATAATAGCACGACCGAATAAACCACCAGTATTCTGACTCTGCCCTATTGACGTTACAGGCGTTTCATTAGAAACGGCAGCAGTCGGAACAGGTGATAATGGCGGAGGAATAGACGGAAGATTGCCAGGCGCAGTAGGGGTGCTAAATGTAGGCAAGTTAAATATGTTGTTAAATCCAGAAAAACCGCCCAAAGAACCTTGAGACTGACCATTACCACCAACACCAGCCAACTGAGAAAGCTGTCTTGCCATCTGACCACTAGCCTGATGCAAATTACGCAGCGCACCAACCGCACCGCCATCCGCATAAGCGTTAGGCTGAAATATATCTACCTCCGCCGCAGGCACCATAGGGGCAGGCATCGGCGCTGGGGGAGGAACAGATATATTCGGCAACGCATTCAAGCTGGTCATAAAACCCTTGAATGACGCTCTATTAGCTGGGTCGCTCTGAAAATTTAATGCTGAAGGTGATGAAGGAGCAGCGGGCTGAATCGGTGCCCCCATCATTGGTTTTTGTGCCATGTGCCTGCCTCAAATTAATTTGACAGGTTCATCATAGGCTAAATTCACGCTTTTGACAACAATAGCACCATCTCTTGAGGAATTTGACGTAAAATTTTTTGTGTACGCTCGTCTAAATCATCAAGGGGGTGGTTTTCTATAGCGTTAAGAAGCCTAGTTATGCGGTCTTTGTCAAAATCACTCAGGGTACCTTGAGACTTGCTAGAGCCAGAACCCAAACCAAGCATATCATTCACATGATACTCTAAAGCCTTAGACAGCTTCGTGTGACCAGTCTCGTAATAAAGATACTGACGGTAGGTTACACCCAACGCCTCAGCCATCTTCGTCTTGTTCAAACCCAATTCCTGACGCTTCGCAGTCAATATCTCAGGTGTCCAGTCAGAAAATGCAATCTTAGATGTTTTAGACGGAGGCATCCACAACCTCCAGTACACCAGCACGCATCAAACTGCTCTTGTAAGCGGAAATACTGCTGAAATCAATTGATTCACCAGTCCATTCACAAGCACTAGCGGCTAGTTGGCGCAAGAAGCCCTCATCATCTGGCTTTGCATACATGTGTTTGCCACGCAGGGTACCTAAGAACTCTGCATCCGTGTCAGCGGTGAACTCAAGCGGCTCACCCATTGTCATTCTATATCTCACGTTGTCCTCCTTGTGTTTCAATATATTGACTATATATGAAACAGGTTTCTGCTATTGTCAAGAGGTAGGTGATTGTTTTTGTGAAACAGGGCGCACTCCGCCTCCTGTCAAATTTTTGACACAGGGGGGTGTCGGTTTCTTGACGGCCCGTCAAAATTTTGACACATCGCGCTAGGGTACCTGTCAATTTTTTGACGGCAGCCAGAACAAAAAAATAGGCGGGAAAATCCCGCCTATCTGATTTTTGTTTATGATAATTCTGATATTCGCTCTTGCAGATATTCATATATCTCATCATGCAATCCTGCATATATAGATGATTGGCCTATCCTGTTCTCTGGTAACAGTCCTACTGTATTGCCAATTGTGCGCCTAACTATGTATCTGGTATGAGTATCACCATCACCATAAGACGCGCCGTTATTTTGCTGTGATACAGTTTGCACTACATCATCACCAAACCGAGAACGCCATTCTGATATGGTACGCCTAACATTATTCGGGTTCCATCCTATAGCGTCCATTAATTCCTGTACTGATGCACCATCATCCGAACGGCACATAGACCATGCAACACCATTTCTTGACGAATATCTAAAAGGCATTATTTCCGTTTCACCTTGTGCATCATAAGACAGTCTAGATGTATCAGACCATCTAATCATGTTACATATCAGCATGCACCAATTACGCATTTTGATAGATGATAGCGTGCCTTGGTGTTGTCTAAATTCAATCGTCCCATATGTGTTATATGTAGAAACATTTATAGCGCAAAATTTACCGCCTAAATGCGCATTTAGATTGCCCATTGTGGTGATGCCGTCAAAATCATCATGCCTTACTCTATTATAAAGATGATTGCACATCCTGTTATCACGTCTAGAACGTGATAGCATTTTGTTTATTTCATTCTGGTGCATGCCGTAACGATAAACTACATCTTTCACCAATTCAAAAGGCATAATATCGCCATAATATGCACCATCTAGGTATTTTTCATCAGCACTGTCATTATAATCTGAATACCTTGCCTTATATATTGCGGCATCATAAAAGGCATCTATCATGCCTACGCCCATAGATGCCACAATGTGCAAGTGATGCCCACATCCTACATTTATTTCCGCGCCTGCATTTTCTAATGTTGTGTACACATCATTATAAAAATTCCATGTAGGCATATAAGGCATAAAGCAAGCCTCATCTGCATCATAATATGCGACTGGTAATGGTGGAAATATTATTTCTGCCGTTACACCTGATGATGCATCACTAGTTATCCATAGACCATCATGACCAGCATTTTCTAAAACGCTATGCGCTCTAGATACTGATAGATTGCCTATCTCGCATTCACCTGATGCCACAAAAAATCCGTTTTGAGTATGCATGATTGTTTCCTTTCCTATGCATTGTTTCGGTTTTCACTCTTAAATCTTAATATGAAATAGATTGCAAATACAAGAAAAATGTTCGGTTTTTTTGCAGAAAAATCGCGCTTGCTTTCTTGCTCGCGACTGGCGCCAGCCTGATTTTTGCGAACAATTGTTTGGGTTTTTTCGGAGCTGCCCGCTGATTCAGCTCGATGCCAGTGGCCGCTGCTGCCCCAAACCCGAACATATCCCGAACCAGGTGGCCCGAATCCCGAAGACTGCCCGAACATTTTGCTGCAACGTAGAGGCCCGAACAAAAAAAGCCCCGCACGCAGGCGGGGCAAGTTAGGGAAGGAAACTGCCCGATAACGCACGGGCGGGCGATTTGTTACGCGGCTTCTTTTTCTGCTACATAGTCGGCGACTACTTGCTCGCCGATAATATAAACGTACATGTTGACTACTTTCTCAGGCTCGCTAAGGTCTGTCCCACACTCACCGAAGTTGTCTTCCTCGTACTCTTTGACGAACTGGATGATATTGAACGCTTGGTTGCCCATCCACTCAATCGCGTCTTGTGTGCCGATAATGTAATAGTCTGTGTTAAAGCACTCATGATGCAAATCGTCCAAGTTCTCAAGAACCCAATCACCACCTTGATGCTCGATAGTCTCAGTCAACCACTCCTCGAAGTGCTCCTGAATCTCGTCTTTCTTATAGTCCAT
>Ga0208162_1001984_pt1 | contig 10240 bp, 9 predicted proteins | sample CB_VirMetaG_4_FD_184539 | JGI IMG/M metagenome (GOLD analysis project Ga0208162, IMG submission 184539) | Freshwater to marine saline gradient viral communities from Chesapeake Bay - CB_1508_1M Viral MetaG (SPAdes) (version 4) | ecosystem: Environmental > Aquatic > Marine > Coastal | place: USA... | reverse complement strand
ATGAGACTATTGTTAGCCATGAATTTGAGAACTCAAATGTCAATGATTTAGTTTGGTGTAGAAGTCCATTCCTTCCAATTCGTGTTGAGATTGAGAATGTAACTGGTGTTGCTGGAACTCATTATCTCTATCAAGGTTCTAACTCTCTAATCCAAGAAGGTGAACCAGAAAAACTTGGTACTTTGTTGAGTGTCTCAAATGACATCACTGGAACAACGATGTCTGCCGCAAACACTTTCTATCCAATCATCAGTTTGCGTCTTAAGTCATCTGCACTTCAGGCAGTTATGTTATTGAGATCTCTACAGGCAGCAACGAACGATAACACGAATGTATATTGGAGACTTTTTGAGAATGCAACTTTGACTGGTGCGAGTTGGACAGATCATCCAGATCCAAACTCCTTTATCCAATATGATACTACAGCAACCGCAGTCACTGGAGGACAAGCACTTCTTTCAGGATTTACGATTGCTGGTGGTGCCTCTCTGGTTAATGTTGATGATAAAGCAGCACTGCAACTTGGAAGATCTGGTATTGGTACAATCAGTGATACTTATACTCTTGCCTGTGCTTCTCCTAACACCAACAAAGCAGCACTTGCGGTACTTAACTGGATCGAACAAAGGTAATTATTAATTGGAGGTTTTATTATGAGTGAAGTTTATCTTGGTAATCCTAATCTAAAAAAAGCAAATACTGCGATTGAATTTACAGAGGGACAAATTATTGAGTTCCTCAAATGTAAAGAAGATCCAGTCTACTTTGCCAATAACTATATTAAGATCGTTTCTCTTGATGAGGGTCTGACACAGTTTCACCCATATGATTTCCAAGAGAAACTAATTCATAACTTTCATAATAACAGATTCAATATCTGTAAGATGCCTCGACAGACTGGCAAATCCACTACAGTCGTATCTTATCTTTTGCATTATGCTGTATTCAATGATAGCGTAAACATTGGTATTCTGGCAAACAAGGCAGCAACCGCTAGAGAACTTCTCAGTAGGTTACAGACTGCATATGAAAACTTGCCTAAATGGATGCAACAGGGTATTCTGTCATGGAACAAAGGTTCAATGGAGTTGGAAAATGGCAGTAAGATACTGGCAGCTTCTACGTCTGCAAGTGCTGTCAGAGGTATGTCGTTCAACATCCTCTTTCTCGACGAGTTCGCGTTCGTCCCAAATCACGTTGCTGACTCGTTCTTTGCATCTGTTTATCCTACTATTACTTCTGGTAAAAACACCAAAGTAATCATTGTATCTACACCACACGGTATGAATCATTTCTACCGTATGTGGCACGATGCGGAGAGAAATAAAAATGAATATGTACCAACTGATGTTCACTGGTCTGAAGTACCAGGAAGAGATGAAGTATGGAAAGAACAGACGATTGCAAACACTTCAGAACAACAGTTTCGTGTTGAGTTTGAGTGTGAGTTTTTAGGTTCTGTAAATACACTCATAAATCCAACTATTCTCAAAAATTTAATATATGAAAATCCAATACAAAGAAACGCAGGTTTAGATGTCTATGAAGAAAATCAAAAAGGACACAACTACCTTATTACTGTAGACGTTGCTCGTGGATTGGGAAATGATTACTCTGCATTTATCGTTTTCGATATTACAGAATTTCCATATAAGTGCGTAGCAAAGTACAGAAATAACGAAATCAAACCAATGCTGTTTCCAAATATTATTTTGGATGTGGCAAAGGGATATAATAATGCTTGGTTATTGGTAGAAGTTAATGATATTGGAGATCAGGTAGCAAGTATTCTTCATTATGATTTAGAATATGAAAATATTCTTATGTCCTCAATGAGAGGAAGAAATGGACAGGTTGTTGGTCAAGGATTTTCTGGAAGCAAAACACAACTCGGTGTTAGAACAACATCTGCCGTAAAAAAACTTGGATGCTCAAACTTAAAAACTCTTATTGAAGAATACAAGTTACTTACTCTCGATTATGAAATCATTTCAGAACTGACTACTTTTGCTCAGAAGCATAACTCCTTTGAAGCAGAAGAAGGTTGTAATGATGACCTTGCAATGTGTCTTGTTCTTTTTGCTTGGTTAGTTGCACAAGACTACTTCAAAGAGATGACTGAAAATGATGTTCGTAAGAGAATCTATGAAGAACAAAAAGACCAGATAGAACAAGATATGGCACCATTCGGATTTATTTCTGATGGATTCAATGACGAAACAACTTTTGTAGATAGTGCTGGTGATAGATGGTATACTGATGAATATGGAGATATATCTTATATGTGGGATTATAAGTAATGACTTTTGATGATGAAATAGAATTAGAACATTTATTATTTTTTGATCGTAAGTGTAGGGTATGTGGTAAAGTAAAGAACTTGTTAAATGATTTTTACAAAACCAGAAGAGATAGAACTCTCGCATCTTCATACTCATATGAGTGTAAAGATTGTACTAAAAAAAGGGTAGTTGTCAGTAGGATGACTACCACAATATTTGATAGGTGGGAATATCCTGACTGGTAAGTTTGTTCACGCATCGTTTCCCCACTGAAAATGCCCCTTTTCCTAAATATTTTTAGATAAATTTGGATTGCGAGGACAAACAAGATGCCAATAAATTTAGCATCTCCTGGGATCAAGGTAAGGGAAGTAGACCTTACAGTAGGAAGAGTTGATCCATCATCCGAAAAGATTGGCGGTCTTGTCGCACCTTTTGCACAAGGTCCCGTTGATCTTCCAACTCTCGTTGGTTCGGAAAAAGACTTATTGGACAATTTTGGAAAACCATACGGAAATGATAAGCACTATGAGCACTGGCTCACTGCTTCATCATATTTGGCATATGGTGCTCCACTGAGAGTCGTTAGACAAGATGATGACCAGCTTAAAAATGCTTACGTCGGTTCTGGATCTTCTATCAAGATTAAGAGTATTGAGCACTATGAGCAACTTCAATACGACGAAAACGTAATTGCCGACAGAACAATCGTTGCCAAGAATCCAGGATCTTGGGCAAATGGAATCAGAATCGGTATTATTGATGCAAAGGCAGACCAAGTTCTGACTGGTATTTCTACCACTGGAGTATCAGCATTTACTGCTGCAATCACGAACAGATCAGCAACTATTGCCACTGGTGCAGCAACCACGATTGGTATTTCTACTGCTTCAATCACTCTCGGACAAGAAGTTCGTGGTAACTTTGTTTCAACAGGAACTACAGTTACTGCGATCAATGTTGGCAACATTGAACTTGCGAGTGCAACTTCAAACACTGAAGGTGGAGTTACCGTTCCTCTCGATTTTGGAACAACAACATTCACTGCGGCACCTCTTGTAGTTGGTGCAGGTATTACTCAATCAATGAGTGGTAGATTTGATGTTGGTGCAGGAACAACTACAGCACTGACCGGACACCTGAAGGGTATTGTTACTGAAGTTGGAGTTGGACAAATCAGTGTCAAAGTTCTTTCTTATGTCGATGGTGCAACAGAAACCGTAAAAGATTATCAAGAGAGTGGAACTTGGGCATTTACCAGCACAGGTAGTGTTGCTATCACCACTGCTGGACAGTCGGTATCATATGGTTCAACCGCTTACACTGGAAGACAAGATTGGTTCTCACAACAAACCGTTGCGATTTCTACATCAACAGTTGGCGGATCAACCGTTACCACAACTCAACCTTGGAATACACTGGCAGATCGTCCAGGAACTTCTCAATATGTTACTGATAGAGGCGGAAGATTTGATGAAGTTCACGTTGTAGTTATCGATGGTGAGGGTAAAGTCACCGGAAACGCAGGAACAATTCTTGAGAAGCACTTAGGACTTTCAAAGGCAAAAGATGCAGAGTTCTCTGTTGGATCACCTTCTTACTGGAGATCTTATCTGAAGACTAATTCGGCATACATTTTTGGTGGAGATGAACCTGCAGGAACAACTCCAATTGGATATTCTTCAGGATTTACTCGTGTAACTCAAAGTGCCGGAGCATGGGATCAGAATGCAGAAGGAGTTATCTTTAATGGGGCTGGTGATACTAACTTAGTTCTTACTCGTGGTAGGAACTATGATGGTGGAGACACCATCATAGAAACAGGAGCACTTGCTTCTGATATCAGTAAGTTGTCAACCGGTTATGCATTATTTGAAAATACTGAAAACTATACTGTAGATTTCCTCATTATGGGATCTGCAAATTATTCATCAGATATGGCAGCAGCACTTGCAAATAAACTGATTGCAGTTGCTGATGTAAGAAAGGATGCACTTGCATTCGTCTCACCATATAGAGGAGCATTCCTTAGTGATACCGATGCTGGATCCGTAACAGTCAATAATGATGAAACTATCACCGACAATGTATTGGAGTTCTACTCCAAAGTTACATCATCTTCATATGGTGTACTTGATAGTGGTTACAAGTATATGTTTGACAGATTTGCAAACACATTCCGTTATGTTCCTTTAAATGGAGATATTGCCGGACTTTGTGCTCGCAATGATATTGATAACTTCCCATGGTTCTCACCTGCCGGAACTACAAGAGGTGCAATCCTCAATGCAGTCAAACTAGCATATAATCCTTCTCAAACACAAAGAGATAGATTGTACTCTGCAAGAGTTAATCCAGTTATTGTTTCTCCTGGTGGTGGAATCATTCTTTTTGGTGATAAGACTGCACTTTCTAAGGCATCGGCATTTGATAGAATCAACGTTCGTCGTTTGTTCATCTATCTTGAAGATGCAATCTCTGCTGCAGCAAGAGACCAACTCTTTGAGTTCAACGATGAAATCACAAGAACTAATTTTGTGAACATTGTTGAACCATTCCTCCGTGATGTTCAGGCAAAACGAGGTATTCAAGATTATGTTGTTATTTGTGATGAGACAAATAACACTGCCGCAATTATAGATAATAATGAGTTTGTGGCAGATATCTACATTAAACCTGCAAGATCAATCAACTTCATTGGTCTTACATTTGTTGCCACCAGAACTGGTGTTTCATTTGAAGAAGTTATCGGTAACGTTTAATTTAGAGGTTTAAAGAAAAATGCCTAGTCGCCAACAACGTAATACCTCACCAGTAAGAACGATCAGTGATTTCAAAAGCAGATTATCTGGTGGTGGTGCAAGACCCAATCTATTTGAAGTTGAATTAGCATTCCCTGATGCTGTTTCTGTTGATAATGACGTTCTTCAAAAAGCAAGATTTCTCGTAAAGGCAGCAGCATTGCCTGCCTCTACGATTGCTAATATTGATATCCCTTTCAGAGGTCGTGTTCTGAAAGTTGCCGGAGATAGAACATTCGAAACTTGGACAATCACCGTCATCAATGACGTTGATTTCTCTATTCGTTCTGCTTTTGAAAAGTGGATGAATTCGATCAACAAAATGACTGATGCAACCGGACTTACAAATCCTGTTGATTATCAAAAGGATGCTATTGTTAAGCAACTGGATCGTGATGGTTCTGTACTTAGATCTTATAAGTTCTGGGATATCTTCCCGACAAATATTTCTACTATTGATCTGAGCTACGAAACGACTGATACTATTCAGGAGTTTACCGTAGAACTTCAGGTTCATTATTGGGAAGCATTTAGAGGAACATCTGCTCAGGCAGGTGGTGAGGACATCAGCTAAATAGTAAAATAACAGTCTAGTCAGTTTATACTATGGCAAAACTTTTTGGTTTTTCTATTGAGGATACAGAGAAAAAATCCAAGACTATAGTTTCCCCCGTCCCCGAAAATAACGAGGACGGGGTTGATAACTATATTAGCAGTGGATTTTATGGTTCGTATGTAGATATTGAAGGACAATATAGAACAGAATTTGATTTAATCAGAAGATACAGAGAAATGTCACTCCATCCAGAATGTGATGGAGCAATCGAAGATGTTGTCAATGAGGCACTCGTTAGTGACCTTTATGATTCTCCCATTGAGATCGAACTTTCCAATCTCAATGCCACTGATAAATTAAAGAAGGTAATTAGAGAAGAATTTAAATATATCAAAGAACTTCTAGATTTCGACAAGAAAGCACACGAAATTTTTAGAAATTGGTATGTAGACGGTCGTTTATATTATCACAAAGTAATCGATCTCAAAAAACCTCAGGAAGGAATCAAGGAACTGAGGTATATTGATCCAATGAAAATGCGGTTTATCCGTCAAGAAAAGAAGAATGATAGAAATATCATTGGACCAAATATTCCTGGTCGTGATGAAGCAAAAAATGGTATTGCACCAGAGATTGAAGAATATTTTCTTTACACACCAAAGCCTGCATATCCATCAAATAACCTAATAGGTGGTGGTGGATCTAAAGGAACTAGGATTGCAAAAGATGCAATCACATATTGTACTTCTGGTTTAGTTGATCGCAATAAAGGAAATGTTCTTTCATATCTTCACAAAGCAATCAAGTCACTCAATCAACTTAGAATGATTGAGGACTCTCTTGTTATCTATAGGTTATCGAGAGCACCAGAACGTAGAATATTTTATATCGATGTCGGCAATCTGCCTAAGATTAAGGCAGAACAATATCTTCGTGATGTTATGATGCGTTATCGCAATAAACTTGTGTACGATGCAAACACAGGAGAAGTTCGTGATGATCGCAAATTTATGTCGATGATGGAAGACTTCTGGCTTCCAAGAAGAGAAGGTGGTCGTGGAACAGAGATCACAACTCTTCCTGGTGGACAAAATCTTGGAGAACTTTCTGATATTGAGTATTTCCAAAAGAAACTGTACAGATCATTGGGTGTTCCCGAGTCAAGGATTGCTGCCGATGGCGGTTTCAATCTTGGACGTTCTTCTGAGATTTTGAGAGACGAACTCAAGTTTGCCAAGTTTGTTGGACGTTTAAGAAAAAGATTTGCACAGTTGTTCAGTGATATGCTGAAGACTCAATTGATTCTTAAAAATATTGTAAGCCCAGAAGATTGGGAAAAAATTAGTGATCATATTCAATATGATTTCTTATATGATAATCAGTTTGCAGAACTGAAAGAAACTGAAATGTTGAATGAGAGACTTGGAATTCTTGCAACTATTGAACCTTATATCGGCAAGTACTATTCAACCGAATGGGTTCGTAAAAAAGTTCTTCGTCAAACTGATGGAGAAATCATTGAAATGGATGAGCAAATTGAACAGGAAATCAAAGATGGTATCATTCCAGATCCAAATTCCGTAGATCCAATCACAGGAGAACCGTTACCAACAGAAGGTGAGCAGGGAATGTTGGGAGATGTTCCGATGGAACCAGAAGTAAATGGTGGAATTGCGGATGCTGATGGAAAAGCTGCCGAGATATAAATAGAAAATATAGATATATTAAATTTTCATGGAAGAAATTGTAAATTTGATCGGATCTGATTCTTCAGCATCTGATATTAGTGACAAAATCAAAGATGTTTTGTATGCAAAAGCATCAGAACGTATCAATAATATTCGTCCAACAGTTGGTGCATCCATGTTTGGTGATGAACAACAATCGGAGGATCAAGAATAATGACAAGAACTTTATTGATTGGTGATGAAGTAGCACTTGGAACTAATTTAGCAGGTGGTCTTACTATATCAAACGCAACTGTAGTTAGAGTTCATAATGGTGCTGGTACTACTGCAACAGTAAGTATTGCAAAGAGTACAACTACAGGATATGCAAACACTGCAACAGTATCTGTTCCAAGTGACTCTGTTGAATTTTTTGAAAAGTCCGGTGCCGATTTAATTTGGGCATCTGTAGTTACAGTAAGAGCAGCAAAAGTAGGATTTACTGGATAAACAAATGAAACTTATCACGGAAGAAATTTCAAAAGTAGAATTTGTCGTAGAAGGCAAAGGTGCTCGTAAAAAGATGTACATTGAAGGAGTTTTCCTTCAAGGTGATATCAAAAACCGTAACGGCAGAATGTATCCTATGAGCACTCTTGAAAAAGAGGTTGGTAGATACAATGAAAACTTTATTTCAAAAGGACGTGCTTTAGGTGAACTTGGTCACCCTGATGGACCTACCGTAAACCTTGATCGTGTTTCTCATAAGATTGTTTCTCTCACGAAAGAGGGAACAAACTTTAGAGGAAAGGCACAAATCCTCGACACTCCAATGGGTAAGATTGCAAAATCTCTCATTGATGAAGGTGTTATGCTCGGAGTTTCTTCTCGTGGTGTTGGTTCACTAAGAACTACGAATGAAGGTCATAAAATTGTTGGTGAAGATTTTATGTTAGCAACCGCTGCTGATATCGTTGCCGATCCTTCTGCTCCCGATGCTTTTGTTTCAGGAATTATGGAAGGAAAAGAGTGGGTTTGGGAGGGAGGAATTCTTCGTGAACAACTCGCAGAAAAGACTCAAAGAAGAATTAACACCCTTGTTGATCAAAGAAGACTTGAAGAACATAAACTCCAGTTATGGAATGATTTTCTATCAAATCTTTAATTTATAAATAAATATAGATTAATACAAAAATATCTAATCAAATGTCCGTTGGTAGCAATTTACAAGAAATGGAAAACGTAGTAACCAAAGGTGCTGCTGCAGCTGAACCAATGCAAAAACTGTCCCATTCAACTCCAGGACAGCCTTCTGTAGAGGATCTCGGTGGCCCAACCCCAGAAAACTATAAAGCAGATGACAACTCTGCCAAACTCAAGGAACCTTCAATCGCAACTGTCAAGGACATTGTGAATAGAGGTGCCAAACCTGCTGAAGCCATGCCTAAGGGTATGAAGGAAGAGGAAGAGGTTGAAGGAGAAGTTGTCGAAGAGGAAGAGGAAATCACTGATGAGGTAGTTTCTGAAGAAGAGACTACTGAAGAGGAAGTGGTTGCCGAAGAAGAGGAGTCAATCGAAGCAGAATACAGCATCGAAGAAGATGTTGAAGCACTGCTTGCTGGTGAAGAACTCTCCGAAGAATTCCAAGAAAAGGCACGTACCATTTTTGAAACTGCTATCAAGGCAAAGGTTGCCGAAGTTCAAGAAGAACTGAAGGCACAATATGAAGCAACTCTTGAAGAGGAAGTTTCTATCATTAAGGAAGAACTGACCGATAGAGTTGATGCATATCTTGAGTATGTTGCTGAAGAGTGGATGACCGAAAATCAACTCGCAGTAGAACAAGGACTCAAGACTGAAATGACCGAATCATTCCTTACCGGAATGAGAAGTCTTTTTGAAGAACATTATGTAACTATCCCTGAAGAAAAATATGATGTACTCAATAGTATGGTAGAAAAACTTGATGAGATGGAAGATAAACTCAACGAGCAAATTAAGTCAAATATTGCTCTCAATCAAAGATTAGCCGAGTCGGTTGCTGAAGCAATCTTCTCCGAGGTCTGCGAAGGTCTGGCACTTTCACAGAAGGACAAACTCGCTTCTCTTGCCGAAAATGTTGAGTTTGATAGTGAAGAGAACTATCGTGAGAAACTGGTAACTCTGCGTAAGTCTTACTTCCCAGAGAATGCCGGAGCTCAAAGAGACCAGTCAGAGAATATTTCCGAAAGTTCTGATGTTGAAGCAACGACTTCTGCATCACCTCTTATGGAATCATATCTCACAACTCTGACTAGAGTTTCTAAAAAGTGATTTTTAAATTATAAGTCAAACTAAAACTTTTAAGAGGTAAAATTCAAATGCAAGGTTTCAATGCTGAATACCTGCAGGAGAAGTGGGCACCTATTCTGAATCACGAGGGAGGAATCAAAGATTCCCATCGTAGAATGGTTACCGCAGTTCTCCTGGAGAACCAAGAAAGAGCACTTCGTGAGGAGCGTGAGTTCCTGTCCGAAGCACCAACTAACGCAACCGGTTCATCGGGCGCAACCGCAGGTTTCTCTGCCGATGCTGCTGCCGGTGGTCCTACCGCAGGTTTCGACCCTGTTCTGATCTCCCTGATCAGACGTGCAATGCCTAACCTGGTCGCATATGACCTGGCTGGTGTTCAACCAATGAACGGTCCTACTGGACTGATCTTCGCAATGCGTTCCCGCTACACCAACCAGAGCGGAACCGAAGCACTGTTCGACGAAGCAAATACCGCATTCTCCGGAATCGGCACTAATTCCGGTATTGGAACCGGTTATGTTGCTGGTTCTGACGGAGCATCCGTTGGTTTCGGTACGAATACTCAGAGAGGAGACAACCCAGGTATTCTCGATCCTAATGCTAACGAGACTGCTTACTCAGTCGGTCGTGGCATGAACACCG
>Ga0208162_1001983_pt1 | contig 10240 bp, 12 predicted proteins | sample CB_VirMetaG_4_FD_184539 | JGI IMG/M metagenome (GOLD analysis project Ga0208162, IMG submission 184539) | Freshwater to marine saline gradient viral communities from Chesapeake Bay - CB_1508_1M Viral MetaG (SPAdes) (version 4) | ecosystem: Environmental > Aquatic > Marine > Coastal | place: USA... | reverse complement strand
AGATCGCATCCACATCATTGATTACAGGCGTCTCAGGGTGATGGGCAACCTCGAGAAGTTGGATGCAATGAAGGAACTACTTAATGATTGGTCTGTGATTGGTCGAGATGAAAGCGGGAATTACTTCCCAACTTATTCGACATGTGACATCTGGTCAGAGGCCGTCCAGTACCAGGCATCCCTCGAAGCAGACTTCAAGAGGATTTGCCTGAATAACGAAGGTCTCTACAATTTGATCTGGCATCCTGTGAAGGGTTTCCGTGCAGACAAGTTGGCACGTTTCCGTGGAATTATGGGAATGTTTGAGGACAGAAAAATCATTTTCAATCGGTACCGGAACTTCACAAATCTCTTCGAGGAACTCACAAATTTCGGTGTAAGTAGCCATGATGATTGCGTCGATGCGTTGGTTTGGTTGGTAACCGGGTTGATGCGCAAAGGTAAATTACAGGTTGATTATTAGTCTTAGAATTAAAAAAACAATTTATTTAAGTTCGTGGGTCCGGAATATTTGGCAGTTATTGCAACTGCCATCGTTTCTGCATTTACAGGCGGAACATGGGTAGCCAATAAGATTCTGGACCGTCAACAAGAGCGTGTCCAACAGGCTTTTGATTACATTGGCTCGCAAAAAAGAAGGATTGATCTCTTGGAAGACCAAGTAAACCGCATGCCAATTGAATACGTTTTAAAAGCAGATTTCCTCAGAGAAATCAAGGAAATGCACGATAACTTTAAGCAAATCAATAACAAGCTTGATAAGCTAATGGAAAAGCTTTTGTCGAAATGAATTACATTGTCGAAGTGCAGGAAGACGATAATGGCAATCCATTCATTACCTTACCAGATGAATTGGTGGATGAGATGGGGTGGCAAGAGGGGGATGTACTCGATTGGGACCTGAGGGGGAACGGGGTAGTTCTGACAAAGGTAAATGATTCAGCTGGATATGAAGTTTTAGAGGATTAAAATAAGAAGATTAGAAGTTAGAAGAATGTTCCATAGAGGTATTCGATACGCAGGCGAAGGTGCAGGTGTACCTGGCGCACCAGGCAACCTGATGGCTGGCGGTAATTTCATGGGTGGCCCTGGCAGTGCTATTAATCCTGAAGCCCATAAGAAGGATGCACGCCAACAAAAAATTTATAACAAAGGTCAGGGTACTGATAATCCAAATGAACGAGAAATTTTTCTTCGGCGCACCGGACCCCAACTTCCTTTAGCCCAGGGTTTCGGTAGTCTCCCTGGTGCGATTGGCAATATGGGCGGCATTCAAAACGCACAGTTTTATCTGGGTCCTCAATTGGGTCAGGTCCCGGTTGGTCAAGTTCCTGCAGGTTTCCAGGGTAAATACGTTTCTTAAGATGAAAACTAAAAAGTTGGTGAAAAATGCTCTTAAACATCCAGAGCTTTATGGCCCAGCTGAATTAGCTTTTTTCCGCAAATGGCTTGATTCCAAGAAGCGAGCGAAGGCTGCTAAGATCAATAAAGATAAAAAGGAAAATAGTTAATGTCGGCGGACGCTAAATCTAGGCTTAAGGAAATCATTGATTCCTACCTCGATAAAGACGGTGGGTCGATGATTGACACTGGCATTGTGGCGTCTCATCTGGCACAGATGAAACTTTTTGGCGTGCGCCAAGGGGTTGAGTTTTTTCCTGCACAAGATAATTTCGGTAACCAGCGCAAAGATTTTGTTGACCGTGTAATTAAATACAACCAACTTGATACACGATTCGATTCAATCTGGGATTATTTTCTGTGTGATGGACAAGGACTTTTTTACATCCGCCCAACTGATACTAATTATCGTCTTTATTACTTTCGTCGTCACGAGTATCGGACTTATTACAACGTCGATGGCGAGCTAGATGAAGTCGTAATCATCTACAGCTACAAGGTTCGCCGTGGTGCTGGATTTGAGCCTGAGATTCAAACTACAAATTTGACTGGTGCCAATGGCATGGGTCAACAGGGCGCAAAACGATATATTCGTTTATCTATTAAACGTACAACAATTGAAGAAACTCATTCAGAAGGTGAGATTTCTTTTGAGCAACCTAATTATTCTGTTGGTGGTAAAACCAAGACATTCCGAAATACATTAGGTTTCATTCCTTGTGTTGAGATCTTCAATAACCCGAAGGGTTTTTCGACAGAGGGAACAGGTGAGTTCGATGCACTTGCGAATCACATCGTCACCCATGATGAGATGGTCCGCACCATGCGGAAGAACGTTACCTTCTTTGGTAACCCCACACTGCTGTCTTCTCGTCCTAAGACTGACCTGATTGAATCTGGTGGCGACGCAACAGTTCAACGTCCTTCCATCGCTGCCAACTCTGGCTTTGCAGGTGCAGGTCCTTTAAGTCGGTCGATGTTTAAGGCTGATCCTGTCAGCCGTGGAGTCGATGGTCAGATTCGCGTTCCACGAGTTATTGCAAACCTGGAGCCGAATGATCGTGTTGGTTACATCGTTCCTGATGCGATCACTGGTGATCAGAATTCGTTCGCACGTCAGTACCGCGAAGAAATCCGCACGGCTTTAGGCGGTGTGGATGAATTATCAATTTCCGCAGGTGTTACTGCAACTGAGTACAAATCTTTGTTCGGTCGTGTTTCTGCAACTGCCAAAAAGAAAGCAAATGCAATTTACACGTATGGTATCTGCAGGTGTATTGAACTAATAATTTTTCAAGAAGAAAGGCTTTTCCGTGAAACGTTGGCCGCAGCTGCTGGCCTTGAGAAGCCAATTACTCCTTCTGAGGGTGCATCACCAGAAGAAGTAAGTATGTATAACGATGCAATGTCTATGTTTGAAGATCAAGTCAAACAATTAATGATGGCTTGTCTTCGGACGCAACAAATACCTCCCGGTGTATTAGGCTTAATCCCAGATGGTGATATCACTATTCAATGGCGTTGGCTGGGACCCGTATACGAAGATTCAACGCAAGATATTCTTAACAATTCAATTGTTGTTAGAAACTTGCAGGAATTAGGTGTTGATAGCATTGAAGCACTGAAATACCTCTTCCCGTCTAAGACGGATGAGGAGCGGGCCGAGATGTTATCTGGGTTCCCGTTCAGGATGGTGAACGAATTGCAGGGTGCATACTCTTCATTCGCTCGCTTGGTGGGGGGAATGATGCAGACTCCTCACCCGCAATCACCGGATTTACCGATGGCTGCGGATCCGAGATTGGATTTGACGCCATATCTGTATCGAACCTTAGAAGCCTTACAAAAGGAGATGAGTTATGCAGGACGCTACCGTCCAATCGATCCCACAGACAAGCCAAGCACCAGCAGCAGCAGTGGCTCCAAGCAGCTACGTGGCTCCAGCACCGGTTCAACAAGCCCCGGTGGCTTATCAGGTGGGTACCAGCTTCCCGCAGGCGGTTCCGCAGGCGGCCCCCAGCTACCAATCAGCCCCTACTCAGTACGCCCCCCAATCCCAACCAGCCCCGGCGGAGCAGGGCAATCCTTGGGAATCGGCGTTCAACAAGGTAGTGAACCTGCTGAGCGCTCCAGTTCAATCCCCGTTCCAGGGTCAACCGTCTCAACAGACGACTCAATTTACCCCGGCGAACTTCGGACAAGTCAGCCCCCAGGGTACGCAACAATCGGCAGCGCCGACCTCGTATCCCAGCCAGGATTACTCGCCCAACTCTTCCCAAACCTCCTCGGGTCCGTCCTTGGAGCAAATCGCGGATTACCTGGATCTGAGCAGCGAAAGCCGTCAGGTGATCGACGCGTTCGGGGTCGAAGCACCCGCAATTCTGAATCAGTACGCACTAAACCTGGAAAGCGTTCTTGATAGCTCGATTGCCTGGGGCAGCCGTGCCGCTGATGCGATCCGTGGTTATGCCGATTTCGCTGTTAATGAGCACCAGGAGAACCTGGCTTACAACGAGATCCTGACCAATCCCGATGTGCTCAGCGATTACACCCTGAAGTTCTTCGGTCCCGAAGGTCCTTGCCCGGTGTATGAGAACGAAGCTCAGCTGGAAACCGAAGGTTATCCGACTGCTCCTGCTGCTGCAACACAAGGTCAGTTCCCTGCACCTCCTGCAGCTGCCGCTCCTCAGCAACCTGAGAACTTCTGGGGTACGTTCAACGATCAAATGACTCGTGATCCTCAGAACGCCTGGCGTGTTCTGAACCAGGCTCAACCTCAGACCGTTGCAAACAAGCTGTTTGTAATGGAGTGATTCCAATGAAGCCTTTAGGACAAACACGTCCGCTTTTGGCTTATGGGCTTCCCGCCGCCGCAGGTCTTGTGGTTGGCGGGATGCTTTCTAACCAAGGCGAAGATCCAGGCACCGCCGCAATGGGTGGCGCGGCTGCAGCCTTAGGTGCTCGTGGTGGCCTTGGTGCCGCACGAATGGCAGGCCGGTTTGCACCGTTTTTAACGGAAGCCACCCGTTCTGCAATTGTTCCTGTTGGTAAAGCGGTTGCCGAAGCAGCTCGTAAAGCACCTGAAGGTAGCAAAAGGATGCAAGCTCTTGAAGGGGGAGCCAATGTCTTGCGTAGTCTTTATCAAGGTGCAGGACAAATTACTCCTGGAATGGTTCAAAAGAGTGCAGCAGTTGGCGCGGTTCCTCTTACAGCCGGTCTTGCTGGACTTGGTGGTGTAGCCGCTGGTGCTATTCCATCAGCTGTTGGCGTTCCTGGGTTCCAGGCACAGATGCCTCTTGATCCAGAGTCTTATGGCTCTAGCAACTCACCCGGTGCTCGTTACAAGGCATCGACAATGCAGTACATGTAATAAATAAATTACCAACTGCTAAAATTTGTGTTAGATAAGACATAGTAATGTCTGAATCTTTCACCCGATAACATCAATTCCTGCGACACTGGAGGATAAAACAAAGTGTTCATTGATAACGATTTTCCAAAGATTCTTGGTGCGGAACTCTATCGTCCCCACCCTGCTTACATCGCGGAAATGGCTGTTGAGCCCGTTGTGGTTCATGACTTCACACGTCAGCCCGGTCAGACCGTTCAGTTAGATCGCTACAAGTTCTGGGGTACCCCTGGTACGAAGGACAGCCGTGAGCGTATTGCTGATCAGACAATCGGTACCGCTAACAGCCGTAACATCACCAAGGAGAAAGTCCTGGTGGTGCTCAAGGAGTACACAGGTCCTGCAGACCCGGGTGATCCCACACAGCCTTCGACCTTCAAGATTGCTCGTGAGACCCTGATCACTGCCCAGCGCCTTCTGCTGGACACGGGCAACCTGAACATGTTCCACCAGAGCATCGGTTCCCTGACCCTGCTCGATGACTATCGCCGTTGGCGTGACCGCGTCTTCATTGACGAACTGTCTAAAGCTGAAGCAAACGGTGAAGCTTCTTCTTCCCAGGGTGGTTACTACTTTGCTGGTGGTAAGGCCAAGGATTCCTCTGGTCGTATCTCCTACACCAGCACTGAGTATGACAATCAAGTTCAACAGTTCTCGGTTCGTACCGACCTGCTGACTGTTGTTAAGGACCTGCGTAAGCGCAACGTTCCTACATTCTCTGACGGTCTGTATCGCTGCATCTGCGATCCCGTCTTCATGATGCATCTGCGTCGTGATCCTGACTTCCGTGAGATCGCCCGTTACGCTGGCGTTCCTGGTCAAGGCATGTACATGGGCAACCCCATGATGCCTAACAACACCAGCTTCTACATGGGTCCCCAGGCTGGTCAGGGTTACTTCCTGGCTGGTGAGCCTGTGATGCCTACTGGTGTTCAGTTCGAAGGCGTTAAGTTCTTCGAGTCGACCAACTTCCCCAGCAAGAACGTCAACACCTCCTTCGATAACGGCTCCAGCTATGCCTCGAAGGAAGTTGCTCAGGGTTACTTCTTCGGTCCTCAGGCCATCGGCGTTGGTATCGGCGGCCCGAACGCTCAGGTGCTGATCAACAACAACGACGACTTCAGCCGTTTCATCATCCTGATCTGGCAACTGTATGCAGGTTTCGAAATCCTGAACAAGGACTTCGTTACAACTGCCTTCAGCTACCTGCAAGACGACGGCACTGTTTGATCAAAATAGTATTTAACATTTAGGACAAAATAGATGAGCTATTTATCTGCTAAGAAAATCTACCCGGGTAACTGGGCAGAAGCTCTGAACGGTTGGTATCGCAATATCGACACCACAGACGACGGTACTAATAATGCCTCTAACGGCGGCCCCACTTCGGTGTTGGCCGTCCCTGGCTACCGTTACTTCCAGCAGCGCGGCTACGTGGCTGTGACTGCTACCTCTGGTTCCCCTCTGGAAACCGGCAATGTGATCGTTCCTTCCCCTTATCGGAACGACACAACCCGTCCTGATATCACCGGCATGGTGATCTCTGGCAGCAGCACTCAGCCTGCATACGTGTATCGCACCGCCGTCTCCGTGGCTTCCGGCTGGGGCGACAACCGTGTCTCTTCTGGTGTGTTTGCTGCTACAGGTAACGTCATCTCCTTCGGTCGTGATAGCAGTGGTCCTACCGCTGCTTCCGGCGTTGGTGAAGCCGTGATTCAGGCAAACCTGACCTCCACCGTTTCTGGTGACGCTGCTACCAAGATTTACTTCGCTGGTGGTAGCCAAGCTTTCGGTGAAAACCCCTTCATCACCGCTACAGGTGCTGCAGGTGTTTCTGGTGGCATCGTGTACTACGAAGCAACCGCCGCCACCACCATGAAGGTGTTTGCGAAAGGTACTGCTAACGGCACCAGCACTTCTGGCGGTATTTATATCTCCGATGCTGACTCGAACGCTGGCCTCACCGGTTACCTGGTTGTGGAAATCTGCTACATCCAACCCGATGACGCTCCTGGCTACGAGGACATCGAAGCTTATCTGCCTAACCGTACAGTTAGCTGAATAAGTTAAACTAGGACCAGAAATTAACTCTGGTCCTTATGCTTTATCAGCACAAAAAAACAGGCGCTAATGTAAAGGTTGTAAGCGAATGGGATAACGGCGATTGGTTCATGGTTGAAGACCAGGATGGTCGCCTTTTCACCGCTTACAAAACTGAATTAGTTGCTGACGAAAGCGCAACTAAAAAAGTTAAAGCGCTCCAGGTTAAAGATAAAGCCGCCCAGGAGGAACCTCGGTCGTTTCCCCCCGATACCCGATTGAATATCAACGGTGCAACTGCACAGATGATTGCCGATCACATTAAAGGTATTGGAATGAAGACTGCCCGAGAGATCAAAGATCTTCAGATGTCCTTATCGGGTGAAAGGTTTAGCTCTCTCGAGCAATTGAAACAAATTAAACGAGTCGACTGGGATGCTGTTATTTCTGCAAACCTAATCCGAGTGTAATAAGTTTCATCATTAAGCCCCTGGGAAACCAGGGGTTTTTAATTCTAAAATAAGAAGATAAGAGTCCTGTGTTCTGGGAATACTTAAACTTATTTTTCACTGTTGCTACTTCTGTTGTAATGGCCTATACTTCAATCCGTTCAGGTTTTACTGGCCCCAGTGCAAAGATTGGAGGGTCAAGTGATTATCATATTGACTTAAAAATGCTGGAATCGCTCCCCATTGGGGAACGTGTCAAAGCTGTTGATTCATTAGCAAGAAAATATGCATCAATTGGACGTGAGATTGAGTTCTCTAATCAAGCAGTTGCAGGCCAACGCTGGAACCCAGAGGCCGACTTAGCAACACGGGTTGATTTACTCAATCGAGCAGGTGCTGCCCACAGTAAACGTCCTGGCTGGCAGTCGTTAGATTTTTATGTCCCGTTTAAAGGCAAAAGCCGTTTTGAAAAAGGCGCTGTAGAAGATGCTTCAATCTTTTTACCTGGAGTAGCAGGCGGCAGTGTTCGCCGTGGCACTGCTAAAGACTACGGATATTACTCTGAATCCCTGGATCCTAAAGGCAATGTTCTTTTCCGTGTTGGTCATGGAAACATTGACCGTCCGGAGGCTAATGAAAATATGGTAATTTCTCAGTTACCTCAGAAGCCTAATGAAAATATGGTAATTTCTCAGTTACCTCAGAAGCCTTCTGCTCCTCCTCTGCAAGAGAAGGTTTCGTCACAGGATAATCTTGCGGCTTATCGCCAAGGTTTATTTGATGCCCTTGGAATGACAAAACCGCAAGAAGAAAAGAAACAAAAACTTTCATTAACGCAGTCTTTATTATCTGGTGTTCTTGCTAACGCATTCCAGGGCAATCCTTTTATGCGTAATTACATGCAGCAAAATCCTTACATGCAAGGCAGAACTCAATCAACCACTGATTTCCTATCAGGACTACTTGGTTGATTACTGCAATTTATAATTAATTGATGACAGAGAATTATTGTGCAGCTCTCTGATTTTGACAAAAGTAGAATTAGGTATCATTTAGGGTACTTTACTGTTTCCGTGCCAGCAGGCGATTATGCCCGCCTGGAAGAAGCAATGAATACAGTACCTGATTCTTATTTCTACGATAAGATTACAATTCAGATTGGCAGGTGTGACACTGCCGAGAAGAAGACAGAGGTTGCAACTTCTCCGTCGACTCGCCTGGAAAGTATTGTTGGTGACGTTGATCGTACCATCCGATCAAGCACTGCCAAGGAGGCATTAAAAGTTTGGGATGAGATTTACCTGTACGAGACAAACCGTCTTGCAGGTATTTTGTACGTTCCTAATTACAAAGATCCGTTGCAGGCAAGATACCGTTTTGAGCGTTCTGGTGCTGAATTTATTCAGGCACTCCCTGGTCCTGCCGACACCGCCGTTGGTTCCCGTATTTACTTGAGAGAGGTTTGCCGATAATGCCTAACCAAGATTTTTTAGCGAATTTTCTTTCAAATAGAACAACTTCAGCTGCACCCAGAAACTTAAAGTTCCTCTCTGATGCGGCTGGAAACGTTTTATCACGTGTCATACCCCCAGGTGTGAACTGGGGAGGATTACCAACAAGTTTTCTTAGCGAATTAGATCGAATTAATAAGATGTCTCCTGGAGCAGCAAAAGAAGCTGCTCGTACAGCAGCAAAAACAACCTTAACGCGTTCAGCAGTAACGCCTCCCGTAAGACCACCAATTAGTGCTGCTGGACCAGGGGGAATGCTTCGTGCACCTGCTTTAAATACACCTTCAGCAGCAGGGACAATTCTTTCCCGTGGTCCTGTATCTCAGATTCCAGGTAGCCCCGTTCAGTTCGATCCCGCTTTACGTCGTCAATTTGGATGGACGGGAGGAGCTAGACAGGTCGCTGAAAAGCTGGTTCCACAAGGAAGCGCAGTATCTGCACCATCTATTAAGCCTAGCTTTGCTATGGCTAAGGAACTAAGAGCCGTTCCAGGGGCTTTAGCAAAAGCTGGAGCGAGCGTCTATGCTGGCTGGGAACTTTTTAATCAAGGAAGAACAGGAAGTCTTTTAGATAAAGCTTTAAATGCTATTCCAGATACATCAGATCGTGATCTGGGAAGAATGTCATATGAGGCATTGAAAAAGACTGGTGGGCAAGCCATGAATGAAACATCTTATATTGCAAATGAATTATTGCAAGGAAGACTACCTTACTCTTCGACTGGATTAGCACCTGTTGCTACGACAACTCCAGAGCGTCCAATTGCAAATCTTCCTCCTAATTACAAGCAAACTGAATTAGAAGCAGGTGCAGCAGCGGAAGCTTTCCGCTCGGGTGCAGGTTCCCCTGGTCAGCAGTTATCTGTACCGGTTGTCCCTCAACTTTCTCCAGAAGAACGTGCATACAATCAAGAACGTTCACGTATTGCTCAGTTAACCTCTGCTACTCCAGAAGAGCGCAGCAAACTCAGCGATGAAGGAATGAGAATCTGGGCAGCTAAATACGGTGATTTAGCCAAAAAAGTAAAACCAGGTCAGTCTGGCTATGAGGTCATTCAACAGGTGTTAAATAAATAATGGCAAATTTTGCAGACTATATCAACTCTGATTATTTACCGGGTCAGGTACGTCGCGCCACCTACGGTGACGTTTCGCCAATGGATGCCCTTGAATATAACTTACGCAAGAAACTAAAGTTTCAACCGAAGTCAAATATTGCTGGTAAATATCTTGAAGAGTTCCTGGGGCTCACAACAAACCCAGATGGTTTTGCACAACAAGCTTTCCAGCTTCCAGCTGAATTCAATGCCTTTAGCAGGCTTGGTCAGTATGCTGGTTAAACCCTTTAACTTATAATTATCTAAAGCAACGGTAAAAATAGTGTCCTCTACCTCAACAAACAAACAACCTGTATTTTCTGATCGCCCACTG
>Ga0208162_1001981_pt1 | contig 10243 bp, 4 predicted proteins | sample CB_VirMetaG_4_FD_184539 | JGI IMG/M metagenome (GOLD analysis project Ga0208162, IMG submission 184539) | Freshwater to marine saline gradient viral communities from Chesapeake Bay - CB_1508_1M Viral MetaG (SPAdes) (version 4) | ecosystem: Environmental > Aquatic > Marine > Coastal | place: USA... | reverse complement strand
GAAGTTACGCTGAACCGAATTGTGCGCTTCATCAAAGTAAATCGTATTGACCTCAACATCTGCCTGTTGCAGACGATGCAGAGAATGATAGGTGGTGAAGATAATTACATTCTCACCAGCAGTCCGTGCAGTGTTGACGAACAGGTTGATCTTACTAGGGTTAGTAGTAGAGAAGTGATGAGTCTCACCACTGTGAACATGAAGAATATGAGTGTTAGTGGTGTCAATGTGCTCCAGAAACTCAGAGCACAACTGTTCAGCAAGAAGAATACGAGGAGCAACAACAACAGTAGTCATACCATTGTCGATATACTGACAGTTGACAATCAAGTCGTGGAACATAACAGGAGTCTTACCACCCCCAGTGGGGATGACAATCTGACCCTTGTCAAATGCCAGCATAGAATCCAGAGCATCTTGCTGGTGGGGTCGGAGTTGCATCACAGTCCTCATCGCGTATGGGACTATTATAGCACAATGGGGACTCTACCGATGGGCTCTGTGACGGTTTTTTAACTGTCCCTCTAAGAGCTCAGACTCTCATCTTCAACCAGGACAAAGGTAGTCTACAGGGATTTTATGAGTCTGTCAAGCGTTCCCATTCAGAACCATTCCATATCCAAGTCTTTAAGTTCCATTCATACCTATCACCGACTTTAAGATCGTACTTGTCTGGTTCTGGAAATACAGGTTCTTCAGTCATATTTTTTGGTGTTTCTTCATCAAGATGTTGTATAATGTGTTCATATTCCTCAGAAACCCAATCAACATCAGACTCTGACCATTTACCTAGTGGACAAGAATCCAATGCAAACTTAACTTTTGCACCTAGAGGACATCCACATTCTTTACAACGATGCTGTAAATCATCATACTTAGGACATTGCTTACATATTTCTAGTCTTTCTCTTTGTATTTTTTCGGAGACCAATAATGAAGCACCACCATTTGCAAGTGCTTTTTTTAAGACCTCAAAAGTAAACTTAGCAAGATTTTTTCCTTGTTCTGGCAAGGATGGATAATCATTTTCCATCACAATTTAATCAACTAATTTATGTATATTACTTAGGACCCTTGTATGCGGAAGAAGAACCTGTAATAACATATCCAGAACCAGCAACTGCTGCTCCTGCCGCTCCAGCACTGCCCTTAGAACCTCCATTTTGATTAACGGTAGTGCCGTCACTATAGTATCCAGGATATCCATTTTCTGCACCACTATTATCTCCTGGTTCACCCCAATCTCCACCATTTCCACCTCTACCTCCTCTACCTGCATTACCAGCACTAGAATGACTTCTAGCAGTTGGACCATCAGTTTGTCCTAAAGTTGGTGCATTCGCGGCATAACTTCTCTCTTGGAAACGACCCCGACCAGCACCACCAGCAGTTCCATCTCCACCATGTCCTCCATATGAGGGATTTGTGTTGGAACCAGTTACTGTTTTTCTACACGATGTTGTGTTAGCAACACGAGTAGCATCATCGCTATAACAAACTGCATCGCCCCAATAACTTGGATTTCCTCCACAGTTTTGTCCACCTTCACTGATGTGCTTATAACAATTATTTGCCCATTCACCACCAGCGTTTGCACACGCTTGTTGACATCTCACATAATATGTGGGACTTCCATTTGAAACTGAACCTCCGCCAATAGAAATATAATAACTAAAATATGTTAAATAAGAACCGTCGGCACCATTACCACCCCATCCGCCACCGCCGCCGCCTCCGCCGCCTCCATAAACCTTAGCAGTGCTAGAAGTTCTTACAGTAACTGTTCCAGTTCCATTTGTATTAATGTAAAGTGCAGTTCCACCATCTCCTCCATTACCAGCATTAGAAATTACACTACCATTGCTTTGATTTTTATCTCCCTTAGCACCAGGAGAACCACCAGTTCCAAAAACATTTCCAGTGATAACTAAGAGAACGTTATAAATCGCGGAAGAATTTAAACTTGCTGCTGGAGAACCGTTAGTAGATCCATTTTTTCCTGCAAGTGTTACTGTTTTGACAATGTTTTTACCAAGATTACCATTCCACAAACTAGAATTTGCAATATTTAAATTTGCATCTATGTCACCAGAACCTTGATTTAGATTATAATATTTGATAGAGTTTCTGAATTGTGATATTTTTAAGTTTGATGATGTTGATATACTTGAGTTCTCCGTAGCATCAGGAACAATAGGGTTAGTAGAACTTGTATTAGTGTCTCTTCTATATTCTGAAATACTTATAGACCCAGAAGAAGTCTCTTTAAAGATACTTCTCAACTGACTAAAAGATATACTTCCAGAGGAAAAATATGGTCCGACTTTACTTACTGTTAGAGGCATATTAAGATAAGTTTAGAGTGGCGGTTAGAGCTGTACCAACAACTTGGAATACAAGTCTGTCGGGTGAAGTTAAAACCGTTATTGATATTGCAGGATCATTACTATTTGAACTATTAAAGTTTGCACTTACTGTTGCGGCAGTTACAATACCTGTAGGCATTGATATTAAATCATCTACCACAATTTGATTTGCATTAAGTGTATTTTTAACTGTTAAACCAACAGGACTTAAATCATAACTGAATGGTAAGGTTGTTCCAATACCAACATAAGTTTGAATACCGATGAATGGAATACTATCAAAATCTACACCTTCTGTTACTTTAAGTTGTGTGAGTGTAGTAATTCCTCCAGTGTTATTAAGATTAGTTTCCGTAATCACTGATGGATAATTAATTGTACCTGTGATAGTGCCATCAACTGTTAAATCTGAATCAATATAAACACTTCCAGTAACCGTTACTCCACCACCTACAGATAATTTTTGTGATGGAGTTGTATTATTAATTCCGAGATTTCCATCATATGTTAAAGACATCAATTCATCATTTGTTTGCCCATAAATCCATTTAATTCTTCCCGTGTCTATTCCAGGATTTCCAGCATGTAGATATGTACTGACATCACCAATATTATAATTGATGATGTCCAATACTCCCTCAGCATTACCATATCTTAAGACGCCAACGTTATCATTTGCACCGCTTTTTCTACCAAAACTGATTTTTGATTCACCAGTTTCTCCAATAATTTCTAATGAGGAACTGACTGGTCTCCTAATCTGAAGTTCTGATGTTGGAATTTGTGTACCAATTCCAAGTTTTGCATCACTGAGTGCAGTTATAGAGGATCCATTACTACCAACATTCAGTTCTGTAGTTGCAGTAATGATTCCACTTGCTGATATACTTGAAGCATTTATATCTCCAACGGTTATGTCTGGAGAACCTGTTAAAGATGATGCAGTTGTAGCAGTTCCACTTAATGATGCAGTGATTGTATTGGCGGTTATATTATTAAACGTGGAGACTCCTGATGTCACATATATGTTAGATTCTACAATATTTGGAATCCTATCATTAGAAATTGTCCCTGTAATTATATTAGCTGCGTCTTCAAGATTGGTCGCTGTCGTTGCTGTTCCAGTCAGATTACCACTTACATTGCCAGTTATATTTCCAATAAATCCAGCAGTGGCAGTAATTATTCCTGAAACTGAAATGTTTGATGGTAGTTTGGAGTTTAGTAAGACTGGAAGTCTATCATTACTTATAGTTCCATAATCAATACTGCTAGCATTTAATTGTGTTAAATCAGAACCTATGCCAACAAATTTGTTAGCAGTAGCTATGCCAGTAGCGACAATGTTTCCAACATCATCTATACCAACACCATTTAAAAAGTTTCCTAAGTCATTTGTTCCACCAACTTGGAAATTGTATCTTGGATCATTAGTAGATACGCCAACATATCCAACATTATAAATTGAGGTAAATCCTAGACCAACATCAACATCAAGCCATTGGGATGTTGGCAGTCCTTGTAGAAATCTTCCATCACCATAATAAGTTACAATTCCACTACCAGTATCTGTTATAACTCCACTTCTAATACTAACTCCAGAACCAATAATCGAGTCTGTTAAACTGATAGAGGATACAGATAAAGAATTAGATTCAAATGAATTCGCTCTCGATATTGCAGCAGTTAAAATACCACTTATTTTAACATTTCCAATAACATCCAAAGTCTCACTCGGAATGGTGGTGCCTATTCCCACATTTCCGATTGAATTTACAACAAAGTTATCATCATCTACTTGTACACCATTACGAAAATTAAAAGACTTCCTTATGTTCGACATTTCGAATGTTTTTTAGTTATTTATTGGTTTAATCTGTCTTCGAGAACAGATACTTTTTCTGAAAGTTCCTTGATAGCTTCAATTAAGATTGGTATAATCTTATGATACTGCACAGACATGTGTCCATCCCTCTCTTGTACCATTCCTGGTAAACCAAGTGCTTCAATTTCTTGTGCGATTACACCAGTATCATCACCATGAGGCAACAATGTGCGTGCACCCTTTTTCCAGGTAAATGTATTTCCACTGATACTATTTACTTTATCTAAGGCGTCTTTTATTGGAACAATATTCTCCTTAAGATTACTATCAGATGCAGAATAGAATGCGGTAATATCACCAGTTACTGTCAGTGCTCCGCTGATTGCAACATTGCTATTGAAAGATGATGAACCACTGACTGAAAGGGTGTCATTAATTGTAGTTGTTCCACCAGCAGAATCTATTGTCAGATTTCCAGTTGTTGTATCGATTTCATTTCCATCAATCCTTACATTATCAACTTCCAGTCTATCATTCATATCGACGAATGATGAGAAAGTTGATGAACCACTGACTGAAAGGGTGTCATCAATTGTAGTTGTTCCACCAGAAGAATCTATGGTCAGATTTCCAGTTGTTGTATCAATTTTATTTCCATCAATCCTTACATTATCAAAATACGAAATTCCATCAACATCTAGGGTTCCATTAAGATCAACAGTACTATCACTGTTAATAGTTATATTGCTACCAAATGTAGTTTGACCAGCAACACCTAAACCACCATCAATTTGGACAGATCCAGTATTGACGTTTCCTAACGTATTATTTTGAGTATTGGTAAATGTTACCAATCCATCAACATTTAAATTAGTATCAATATCAACAGTTCCTTTAATATTGACATCTTTAGCAATACCAACTCCACCCCTGAAAATTACTGATCCATTATTCCAATCAGTACTGTTAGTTTCATTTCTAAATTCAACTTTACCATTAACTCTTAAATCATCACCAAGAATCAGAACCGAATTTACTCTAACCGTTTCATTAAAGGTGACAGGACCGTCAAACTGTGATAGAATTTGGCCAGAGTTTCCACCTTCAACCAGAATTCTTTCCTTAACAATTACCTCATCAAATACAACACTCAATCTATTAGGATCTTCTCCAGTAATAGTTGGAACAGGAACATCAAATACAGTTTGCTCACCAGATTGTGCTGAGTATTTGGTATTTCCAATATAAAAATCACCATCACTATTCATACCAGTGTAAATGACTTGTCCAGCAGAAGTCTCTTGAGACTGTGAAAGGAAGTCCTCAATTTCGGTAAGTGTCTTTAATTGTACTTGAGGTAATCCAGTCGAATAGTTTCCTGGACCATAACCAAGATATTCGAATGTATGTCCAGAAGCACGAAGAATAGATGGTCTACGTAATTCAATAGCAATAGGATTAATTTTTCTAATTAATGAATTCGCTACGTGATCTTCAATAATTGTTCCGAGAGCACCACGAACTACGGTTATTTCATCCAATCCAACACCCTGTAAAGTGGTGCTGGTGATTCTCATAATTTCATTATCAATTTGAATATAAGATCCCAATCCAAATCTTTCAATGATTCCCGTTCCAGCAGGAAGAGAGACTTTGAATTGGACTTCACTTGTAATTGCATCCGTTAAGTTTAGAACTTCATTGGCGAAGAATGATATTCCTCTTACACCAAGATTTTCACCTTCTTCATCCGAAAGTGCTGCATTAGAACCAATGAAGTGCTTAAGTGCTACTGATGCAGTAGATAGATTAGATTTAGTTTTTGAAGTAAATTCTCCTGTAGTTGATGCCGTAGAGACGATATAATCACCAAGATTATTATTATTGGAATCTAAAATTCTAAACGAATTTCCAGCAAGTAATCCATGCGGAGTTGTTGATTTAAATGTGGATATTCCAGTTTGAGAATCATAAGATTCTTGTGTAATTGAAACTTCTCTTCCAACAACAACAGCATACTCACCAACGTTTGGTTTAGGATCTCCAGTCGTTCTAGCGATACTAATTTGATTTGTAGTTGCTACTGAATTAATTCTATAGTATCCACCACCAGCAGTACCAATACCAGTTAATTGAACATAGTTTCCATTAGATACTGTAATATCATTTGTGCTTATTTCAATATTTGCCTGTTGAGTTCCACCAATTACATCAGCATCAAACCAGAGAACTTCACCATCAGTATATGCAGAACCACCTTCAGTTATACTTGCAGCACTAACTTGACCAGAAGAATTAACTGTGACGGTTGCTGTTGCACCGTGCCAAATGTTAGAGAACTGTGGAGAATTATAGAGTTTTACATTATAATATGTTCCTTCGTTATGACCAGTACCAGCATTTAGTGTATTATACTTTGTAATCCCATCTAAATTGTGTGGTCTATCAAAAGTTAGTGTTGCAAAAGTATTGGTAAATGGAGCATTAGTAATTTCTAAACCTTCACCAAAGGAAAGCATGAATGTATCTAAGTTTTCTTTTGTAAGACTCTTCTTGAGGTCATTAGATACAACTTGACCTAGTGGTTTTCTCTTTGCAAACGATTTCGCTGCTGGTGGATTGTCATCTAAATTATCTCTATCTAATTGTGGATAGAGGTCGGTGACGTTTTGAGAATATTGATAGTTTGTAAATTCTGTATCAATTGGAATAGAAGAATTTAAAACATACAGATGGTATATTCCGTCTTGAACACCCTCAATATATGGTGTAATTGTTTCAGAACGATATGAATAGAAATTCTTTTGTAAATCATTTCTCTCAAATCTAGGAAGTGATGTTGTTCTGTTATGAACATTATTACTGAATGTTCCTACACTGTGTGTTGTACCAAATATATCGACTTCAGAATATTTAAATACTTTATCATCATCAATATCAGTTACTAAGAAGGTTCCATTGTATCCAAGGTTCTCAGTTCCACCAGTGTTTGTTTCACTAGTGACATTTCTAACGATGATGGTATCACCAACTTTAAGATCATGCTTAGTATCACATCTAACTGTAGCCTTTCTGGTGACTAAGTTAAATGTGATATCGCTAATAAACTTTGGATTTCTATTATAGTCATAGAATGATGCTTTTGTTTCATCTAAAACAGTTAGTGAGAAGTCTGCATCACTCCTAACAGAAGTTGAACTAGATTCTTGGATTATAAATCCTTCTGTTGGACCTCTACCATTTACAAGTTCTTTTGGAACAATATATCTTAACTTGTACAGTCTTTCATCGAGACTTCTAGTATCTTCTTTTCTGAGAACATATGAAATATCTGTAAATGGATCTAAAGTTCCAATATTATTTTGAATGTACTGATAAATCTCATTGTTGGATTCTACGTGAATATACCAATGATTGTGTTCATAGTCCCATTGTATGGGGTGTCCTGGAGATCCAGCATCTTTATCGGATACTCTACTAATAACTTCAAGTTGTTCTCCACCATAAGCATTGATGTAAATTGGTGTGCTTGCACTAGAATTTGTTCTTGAAGATGCTAATTGTATTTGATTAAGACCCAGAGAAATTCCGTCAGTTCTACTTGAGTTTTTGTTTGCAGTAATTGCATAGTAAACTTTATGAGGATCAATATTTTCTGGTAAGTCTCCCGTTCCACTTATAATTCTAATTGTTTCACCATTTATAAAATTATGATTTTGTGTAAATTGTACGATAGAATTTGCTAAGGTTGGCGTAGAAGATATGAATCTTTTCTCAGAAGATGATGTTCCTGAGGAAGAGGTATTTGACTCAGTTATCAAATAATCATTCATGTAGACTTTAGCAGAATATGTATTACCTGCCGCTGTGGTGATTTTTAATTCTTCACCAACTTTTGCACCGATTCTATATCCCTGTGAGATAATTGGAGGTACAATATCTTGGTCAGTGTACGTGTACAGATAGATATGTCCAGGTTTTGCATAAGTATTGGTGGCAGCAGTATCAAACTGCACCCATTCAATATTAGTTTCTTCACCAACAACTGCTCTTGGTGTAATAATATGTGAAATGTATCCTTTATTATCTTTACCAAATGCCTCTTTCTTATATCCACTAGCAGCAAGAGAAAGTTGTCCAAAGTTAGAGTTTGAGTTTGTGATAGAAGCATCACCGCCACTCAATGATTCAAAGTGCTTATTAAATCCAATTGCAAATACTGAAACAACCTGAATAACTGCATCATTAGACATCTTGACATGGGTTGTTTCCCATCCTCTGCGATAAATCGCATCAGGATCCAAGTGATATACAGTTTCTATATTAGTTGATGATGATTCCTGGGATAATTTAGTTCCAGTGACTGTCTCATAGTCGATTCCACTATAACTTCTATTAGTTGGATTATATTTTACAAAAGCTCTATCATCTTTTTGCAGTGATACTGCAGTAAACTGAGCGACCACCATGGAGCGGAATCCATCCGATTTGCTTCCATCGGCGTGCATACCTTGCATACCCCAAACGGAACGCAAAGATATGTTGAAAATATATGGAGATGCGCCAGAAACAGTGTCAGTTTCAACTGTTACTGTTGCCGAAGATACGTTCAAACCACCTTGTGGTCCTGCAGGTAAGTTAGTTCTTACAAATGGTAAGTTATATGTAAATTTAGTTGGAGTTAAAACCTCCAATACTTTAGTTGATATATTAAAATCTACTGGGTCAACACCCCTAATTTTAATAGGAGTATCTGCTGTCAATCCATGAGGGATACTTGTTGTAACAGTAATAATGTTTCCTGGAGTTGCACCATCACCAGAAATCATTGCAGAGATATTAATTGGATCTGTTTCAAATGCACCAACAATTTCCCATTCTGAACGTTGCTTTGCAAATGAGGAAAGACTATTTGGATATTTCTCAGACTGTGTTATCTCTCTACCAGATGCTCTGTTAAAAGCATTTGATAGTTTTGCATAATACATGTCAAGGTCTGTAAGTTCAAACCCAGTTGGTTTATTAACACCATCGGCATACTCAAAACAAGTTAATTTATGGTGCGAAAATGTAGGAGAAGCAGTGATACCAAACTGTACTGGGTCCGTATATACTCCTGTTCTCTCATCACCATCGAAGAAAGTAAACTGCCAGAAATAACATGCACCAGTGACTCTAAAGATAGCACTAGATGGAATATTATCGTCTGTTGGATTTGGTACGTATTTTGGTCTAATTTTAGTTTTTCTTAAGTCTAAACCAACAATGGAAGTACCTCTAGGTACAATAACTCCACCATTGAAACTATTAAACTTATGGAGAATATTATCTTCTTGAGTTAAGTCAAAGTTTGTATTTAATGTTAAAGTAAATACTGACTGTGCAAATTCATCATCATTGCCATCTGGTTTTACTGCTTTGGCAATTCCATTCTCAGTTTTAATCTTATGTCCTGGTCTATTATCAATAATATGCTCTCCAGGAAATAGGAGAATAGTAGTCTTTTCAGTGATGTCATTATCACTTCCCTTTAAGTATGAAAATCTTGCAGATTCAATTAACGCACGTTGAATTGTCTTAAATGGTTTTGTTAAAGAATTGCCCTGATTTTCAACGCCATCGGTAGCATCTAAATCATTAGGGTTAACGTAAAGGATACGACCTTCCGTATTTTTAATAAAATTTTCTAACTTATTAAGAGGCATCGGATATACTGAACCATGATTATTCCTATGGTTTATTTATCCCATTAAATCTTCCTCATCGTGATAATATACTTCATCATCTGGCATATCTTCTGGGTTTTCTAAGTCAACAGGAAATAAACAAGGATGCACTTCCTCATCTATAAGATAAAAAGAACTCTTGTACAAGTCTTCTGGCTCGAAGGATGTTTCTTTATTTGCGAGTTCTACTAATTCTTCATCTTCCAAGTGTCCATCAGGAAGTTCATCAAAGGTGAATGGAACCTGATTAATGAAATACATCTTCACTATCATACTGTGGTCCAAATACCAACAGTATGCAGTGTCAATCTTATAAGACATAGTGG
>Ga0208162_1001973_pt1 | contig 10259 bp, 9 predicted proteins | sample CB_VirMetaG_4_FD_184539 | JGI IMG/M metagenome (GOLD analysis project Ga0208162, IMG submission 184539) | Freshwater to marine saline gradient viral communities from Chesapeake Bay - CB_1508_1M Viral MetaG (SPAdes) (version 4) | ecosystem: Environmental > Aquatic > Marine > Coastal | place: USA... | reverse complement strand
CTGCCTTACCAAGACCACCCTTACAAATATCATCGACTTCCGGCCACCCTGTTGTAATAGGGTTTCGGGCCTTGATCTCAAAACGCTTCTCAAAGTCTTTTACATAGTCATAGCCATGATCAGAGTAGTCGCCCAACTTGATCGCATCGTTGATGACCTTGGAGATCTCGTCAAACGAAGAGCGTTCAAGCAGTTTTACCGACCTGATCATCGCTTCCTTCAACTTCTGCTTGCGGCAAAAGTCAAGTGCTGTCTTCTTCACATATTCGGAGCCGCTAACGACGGAATCGTGAATGCGAGCAAAGTAGTTTCTCAACTGCTGCTGGGTTGCTGCGTTCTCGTCCCCGATCTCGGCACGAATAATAGAAATCATGATCTTATAAGTCGGGTGAACATTATACTTCTCCCGATACTCAAAGACCTTACGAACAAAGACGCGGAGGTAATGGAGTTCCAAAAAGTTGATGTCCAAGACCTCCATGATCTGGTCAGCAAAAGGACGATCCAGCAAAATCATCTGACATAGCGTTTCCTGAAAATCCTTGCCAAACTTGCTGAAACTCGGCTTCTGCTTCTTCTCCAAATCACTGTCCCCCGTCTTTCTAATGTAGCCCACCTTGGGTCGTCTGTCAAGCACTTTGCTTACTCTTCTCGATCATGCCACGGAACATCGTAAGCATTTCCGTCCAATTGTAAGAGCCAAAGCCATGACTGACGGATGCCTTCTTAAGACCAGTAGCGTTTAGTTCAAACTGGAAGTTTTCGAGGGCATAATTGATCTTATGACGACCCTGCACCGAAATGCTCGGTGGTGTCAAGTTCATGACCTTGTAATTAGTCTCCACTGTGTCCCAGCCTTCGACAACATTGGAATAAAACTTGACCTTTGCGTTTGTGTCCTCGCAGAACTGCCTTACATCGGCAAGCGTGTGCATCTTGTCTTCGCAAAGAAATGCGAGGCGCTTGGAAATGGTCTTTAGACCTGCGCCCTGGATGCCAACGAGGTTATCGGACTTGTCGCCGGCAATAGCACGGGCAATGACAAAGTTCTCTGGAGAGATGCCATACTCGTCAATGACAGTCTTCTTCGTCCAAGCCTTCTTTTGAATCGGTCGGTAAAGCACAGTCTCTCCGTCAAGAAGTTGTAGGAAGTCCTTATCGGAGGACACAATAACCTTTTGCCAACCCTTATAGCGGGGAGACTGGACGACAGCGGCAATAATGTCGTCTGCCTCAACCTTATCAAGGACAAGCTGGATGATCGGCATTTCGTTCAACATCTCCATAAGGATCTGCTGCTGCCAAACCATGTTTTCCTTCTGGGACTGCTCTGACATGCCCTCAACCTCGTAGTTCTTACGGAGAGGCTTACGGCCCTGCTTATACTCCTTGACGGTCTGACGACGCTTCTGCGAGCCACCAGCACCATCCCAAGCAATAATAACTTGGTCTGGACTTGACTCTCGCATGATCTTCTTCAAAGAGTTTAGAAAACCAACGGCACCACCAACAGGGTTGCCATTAGTAGAGATCATCCCGTTTACAATGTAGTTTCGGATGAATGCGTTGAGCGCGTCAATAACCACCACTCGCTTCTTCTTATTTTCCACTTTCCCTCCAAGTTCTGTCTATAGTTTATAACATTCGATTGTTTGGTCGTCAACGGAGTAGAACACCCTTTTGACGCCGACATGACGAAGAACCTCTTCGCACATAGGACAAGGCTTGGAAAGAAGAAGAGAACCCTTTTTACTGATCCTGACAACATAAATGTCTGAACCTCGGGTCTTGTCTCTCGCAACGCCAAGAATGGCGCCAAGTTCAGCGTGGTGAGTTGCGTGTCCGCAGCCATGAGCCCGAAAACGCTGTGCCCACCTCTGAACCTTGTTTTGGTTTGCTGACCAGTTTAGGACGCTTCCGCCCTTTACCAAGATGGCGCCGTGCCTGTGAAGAGAGTAGGTAGAACCCTCCGCAAGACGACGAGCCAGGTCAACATAGCGCCTATGGCGTCCCTTGATCTTCATACAAGAATGCCCCAACACTCTTATTGTAGTGTGTTGGGGCACCAAAGTCAAGCAGAACCTTTTATGATTCTTCGCCGTCTATGTCGTAAAACTCCTTGGCGTCGACTTCCTTCTTTTCAAAGCGGAGAATGACCTCTTCTTCCATGAGTTGGAAAACTCTTTCTCGGAAAGTGTCGTTGTTCAGCTTTTCCAACCAGTTAGCCGACTGGAACTTTTCGGTTTTTCCATCTGCGTAATGCAAAGTCCACCAAGCGCCGGCATTCGTGAGATGCTTGGAGCTTTTGATAGCCTCAAGCCACGATTCCTCGTCTTGGATTTTAACATCATCCCCGGCCCAAACGATCTTGAATGTGCATTCTCGACCGTCAGATCCGAAACGGGACTTCTTAATCTTCGCCTTTACCTCGGTGCCGACCCGGAAACCCTTGTCATCGTAAATAAAGCTTGACTTGCCTCTGCGGGCAGTTAGCCAGATGCGAAGGGAATAGGCATAAATGGCTGCCTTGCCACCTGGGGTGAAATACGGCTCTAACCTTGCTTCTGCAATGTTTGTGGTAATGTTCGTCTTCAACTGGTTTAGAATAAGAAGTGTGGACTGTGAATTAGCAATAGGGACGGTCAGTTTTGCGAAACCCTTTGACAAAATGCGTGGCTTGACAGCCATGCTTGAAAGCGGGTTGAAATCGCCCTCAATGTCGGTGTTAGAAGGCGTCATAGCCAGAGAGTCCCAAATAAACAACATTCGGTTCTCGTTTCCTGCTAGTAGTTCTTCAATTGTTTCCAAAACAAACTCGACTGACGATGCCTGAATGTAAAGTAGGTTTTCTACATCACATCCGGCATTTGCCAGGAACTCAGGGTCAATGGCTGACTCCGAGTCAAAATAGACGACATCAATGCCCATCTTCTGGGCGTTGCCTGCGATCTGGGCTGCCATGTAGGACTTACCAGAGGCTGAAAGACCGGCGATCTCTGAAATCTTTCCAACTGGAATGCCAGCATACTTTCCACGACAAATGATGGAGTTTAGCCAGCGTGACCCTGTTGGGATCCACTCTTTTACTTCTGTTGGGTTTGACCCACCCAAATCATGGGCAACTGTTATGCCTGCCTTCTTGTTGACGAGCTTTCGCATGTCAGCAATAGAAAGCTTACCTGCCTTTGCCTTTGTCCTCTTTGGCATTATCTCAATGCTCGTGGTTGTCGGTCATAATGTTGTTAGCCTCGCCAAAAGTGTCATCATCAACATTTGGCTCTGCGACAACCTCGATCGTCTCGATGTCGTTTGCAACATCTGCCTCCGTGTTTGCAACCTCGTTTGCGGTTGGCTCCGTGTCAACAAATGTCATGCTTGCGATGCCAGCAAAGATTGCGATGACTGCAACCGAGATAAAAGCAACATTCCTGTTGCTAAAGTTATTTGTGTTTTCTGTCATAGTTCCTCCTAAAAAATGCGGGGCATCTGTAACCCATGCCCCCCTGCGGTTGGTTCAGGACTTAGGTGGCTGAAGAAGCGCCAGTGTCCGCGCTGCCAGTGTCACCTGTCTCACCAGTGGTGCCTGTGGGGACCGTGGTGGGGGGAGTTGTTGGAGGAGTCGTGGTCTCCGTTGGCTCCGTGGTGGTTGTCTCTGAACCGGTGTCGCCACTGTCGTCCTTGTCTGGGTTGCAGCCAAGAAGCAGGAATGCTCCCATCGTGGAAACACATAAGCGACCAAATAGATTACTGAACATGAATGAATTTCTCCTTTTTATGCACTCATCAAGTCATTAAAAGCGCTGTCAACGCTTGAAGTGGTGTTGTTACTGTCGTACTTTACAACATCGTCACCTGCCGAATCCTCGCCAGCAAGCCACTCATCAAGCATAACCTGAATCTCCTGTGGAGTCTTCCGTGGGAAAAGCTCATCGAAGTTAGGAATGTTGTCGAGCAACTCTGCGCATCGGTCGGGGCCGCCAACTGCATCATCGCAGAGAGGGCTTGAACGACGGCGGGGAGTGATACCGGTCTGTGGGAACTGGGCCCCAGGCGGCTTTCCGTAGGTGATAACGAGGTCAGTCCCCGTCTCAACATCGGTAATGTCGCCGTACTCTGGGTTAAGAACAAGCTGAAGAAGCTGCTCATAAGCGCGCTTTCCAAAGCCCCAGATGCGGACACCCTTCTCCTCCTCGCCTCGGACGAGGACAGGAGCAAAGAAACGCTGCTTTGCCATGAGATCCTTAGCCTGCTTGATGCTGCCCTCGTCACCTGCCTGGAAAAGCTGACGAACAAAGTCGTTTAGTGGGTCGTCAATGCCAAAGTTGCGCTTCGGACTTAGGAAACCAGGGTTCTTGCCCAGGTTATAGTGGAACCAAAACTCCTTGAACGGATCGCCGTCAGGGGTTGGAACGATTCGGATGGTCTGCTCACCATCCTCGGGGCGCCAGAAAGGTGACTCCTTCTTGCCCTTGTTGTGAAGTGCGTCAAGCTTTGCACGCATCTTGTCTAGATTGATACCCATTTTATTTTCTCCTGTTTAGATGGTTAAAGAAAGGCCGGCAAATGTCCCAGCCCTACTGGTTCTGTATCATTGGACTGTGGATCAAAAGGTATCCGTAGTCCGTCTCGTAGTTAGTAGGAAAAACACCATAGGAAACTGTCTTTGTTTCATCGGTGATCTTTCCTGTCATTTGTGAAACGATGGTCTTGTGTAAAGAGCCATCCTCTCGCAACCTCTTGTTCCCTACACAATAAATGTAGCATGCTTCCCGTGCGTTGTCAAGCGAAAAGAATAACTTTTCTTCGTCCTTTTCGAAGTCATAAATCCCAACTGTTGAGATTCGGCGGGTTTCTCCTGGTTCTTCTAATCCGCCCATGACTGGTTCTTGGTTCTTGCACACATTTATCATGTGGAGTGTTGAAACGATAACCTCGTTCAACTTGTCATAATAGCCGATTATCGGAACTTCGCCGATAACGGCCTCAACTGCATTGTTTGAAATAAGGTAAATGCGTTCTATCGCGCCTGACCTTGCGTATTGCTGGAGCACATTAAATGTTACGCGCTCGTGCCTCTTCTTACGCTCGCTTAGGAGCGAACGGTCAGGCTGGATGTAAACGACGCTTATCCTCTTTTTGTCCCTTATCGCTTCCATCACTCGGAGCGACATTGCTGAGATGTCTCCCGAGCCACCTATAACAATATAGCATGCTCCTTCGGCTGAGTCAAGGAATTTCTTTAGGTCAGGTGCATTTTGTTCATACTGCTCTGGCCCTTGCTGCTTCTCTATAGTATAGTTGTTCTCGCCTCGCCTGTCAAGGTCAATGTAGAAAGTTTTATACTGCGGGTATTTCGAGAAACACTCCGCAATAGCACAGCCAGCCTTTCCAAGACCAATGATGTTCACAGGTTGATCTCCTTCATCTCGCCAAAGTTAAAGCCGGCGCGGACATTGACAAGGAACTTGCCGAGATCAGTGTCGCTGAAAACCTTTAGCAACTCTGGGATCTTATGTCTCTCGCCTTCCTTCATGTCAAGGACAATGCTGTCGTGGATAATGAAAGCAATAAAACTTTCCAAGCCCTCCATCGCCTTGTTTACCTTGATAGCCTGGCGGAGAACAAGGTCAGCAGTGGTGCTTTGGACGATGTAGTTTAGCGCATGAGAACGATCAGCAGGAATAGTCCGGCCAAAGATCGTCTTTACCTCGCCGTTGTTCCAAAACTTGGAGCGAACAGCATCGCGATCATAAACAGCCGCAAACCTTTCATTTGTTTTGTTCTCATCGTAGAGCCACGAGAGCAGCCCCAGTTTGGCCTCTCCGCGCGTCGTGCCCTTGTTAAATAGATTGCGCGCATTCCACTCGTGGATGTCTTCTAGGGGTGGCGTAGAGCCTCCCAGGGCCATTAGCGTCCGCAGTTCCGCAGCGTTGAAGTCCAGTTCAACGAACCAGTCGTTGGTTGGCTGGACAATGTGGCGAAAGTCCTTGTTCAACGTCATGATCGGGAAGGTGTTTGGCTCGCCAGCAAGACGACCGGTGACCGTTCCGTTGATGCGATAGTGACAATAGGGCGTCACAGAGCCCAGACGAGCGTTTAGGTGCTTGCCGGTGTCCGTAATACGCAGCCTGTTGAGTGCAGACTGGTCAATGTTGACCTTTTGACGGCGGATCTTTGTCAAAACCTTCGTAAGATCGGCCAAAAAGTCATAGTTAGCAGGTCTTTCGTAGTTTTCGAAGACATGCTGGGTGATTTGGTTCTTCAACTTGCAATAATCCTTGAGAAAAGTGGTTGGAACGAGGTCAAAAAAGCAATTTTCGTTCAAATCGACCTTGCCAAGGACGAAAGAACGGTAAAATGCCTTTAGTTTTGCCTCAACCTCTAGCCACCTATCGATGAGGTGAGGTGGGCAAACGTCAGCAAGAGACTGATTGGGAGCATAAAGACTAGCATACTCCACATCAAGGTCTCCAAGAAACTCAGCGTACTTCCACGTCCTCTGTAGTTCGTCTGGTAGTTCTTCAAAGTATAGCCCTCCGTCTTTGTAGACTCCGACACACTCGCCCTTGTCGTCGAGTGCTTGAAAATACATGACTCCTCCAAGTCTGTTCAGTATATCACAAAGTTCGATGCCTGGACACTTCTTTTTACTGTCTCGGCAACATCAGCTTCGTCGCCTAGTCCCTGGCGGGCGAAGTCCAAACGGGTTGCATCGTAGAACAGCGAACCTTCGAAGTGCTGCACGTTGTCGAACTTACTTATAATGTAGCGCATCGCTGAAGGTCTGTCAAGTCTTTTCACAATGTTTTCTGCGTTCTTTGAAATCTGCTGAATCTGGGCTTCGCTGTAATCCAGCCCTGTTTCAATGTTACGGATCCTGGCGTATTTGTCAAGCCAAAAACCATCTGGGTAGGCACTTGGTATTCTTCTTGGGTCAACTTGGCGCCTTCTAATTGTTTTTCCTTGCTTGGAGCACATATTGAATGTTGATCTTCCGCCGGTACCAACTGTTGGGCCTGACTCTTTGATTACAGTTTTGCGACGATGTTGTGCCACCCTGTTGTAAAACTGAACCATTAGGTCTATAATGGAAGGAATGTCGTCTCCATAGGTTTGGGTGTAAGCCACAGCAAGAACATAGTTCGATCCACCGGCAAAGCCAAATGCTTTCTCTATGTAGGGCGTCATTTGCGGAGAGTTCAGATCTGCCACAAGACGCCAGGGAATGTTTTTGTCGATCACGAAGCCATAACGAGATGCGAGGTTCTTGAAATACTGGAAGTTCTTTTGCCTGTAATAAGCATCGATCTTGTATTGATCTTCGCTGTAAGGAGCATCATCCACCTCAAATGCTAAACCAGTTGAAAGAGGAGAATACCTTCTGGTTAGAAAATACATAGATCTTGTTATTGGTCTTTGCTTTCCAGTGTCTTTAACATACTGAAGAAAAGGATTGACAAAGGAATCAAAGTCTTCTATAGTATTGATCAGTCTATTATTCTTAACATAAGATAGGAATTCTTCTGTTCTAGATCTTAGATTATTCTTATAGTCATCAAAAGGATTTATAAATGCTTTCTTAACACTTAGCTCAGTAAGAGCAGGTGCATTTTGATTAATGTATCCTTGTGCAAAATCTCTATCATACTTTCTTTTCATGTCTTTGTATGCTTCGGTTACAACTCTAAGCCCTACTTTGGTATTTGATTCAGGTCCAAAGTTATCAAGTTCTTTCTGGTTTACAAAGACAGGGTTAAAGGATCCGTCTACTCTACCAATGAAGATCTTCTCGTTTAGGAGAAAGTCTTTTAGTTGTCTAGTTTCCAGTGTAGGTTCGTTTGCTTCCGGCAAGAAGGGAATAGCATTAACGGAATAGTCCGCCCGCTTAATGGTGATTTCTCTTGCTGGTAAGTTGTTCTTTGCTGCTGGCATTGTTATTCGTCCCACCTTTCTCGGCTACCGCCTGATTGCCAGCGGGCCTTGATTGTTGTAACAAATGTTCCATCTGAAGAGATTGAGTTACCAACCTCGGTAACTAGGTGATAGCCTCCTAGACCCATGATATTTGCCCAGGATCTCTGACGGTTTCCGTTTTCCCCAAAGTCAGCCCAAGATGGGCCGGCTCCTAATACTTCTGCGTCTATGTAGACCAGTTGTCCTATCTTAAATAGGTTGTTACCTACCATTTCAACAGTTACATCGTAGGCGTTGGAAAGTTGGTTTAGGAGAAGTCCGCCCTCTGAAGCGAACCTTGCTTCTGGGAGGAACTCTTGATTTGTCTTGTTGAACTTGATTGATCTTACCAAGCCTCGATCTAGACCATAGGCAAGATGGTAAACGCCTTCTTTTATGTCAGCGTCATATTCACCTTCTAATTTTGTTTCATCAATAATGCTAACACTTACAACAAAGTATTCAAAGAGGTTTGCCCTTGAAGATGCATCCCCGCAGTTATTGACGAGATTGTTTTCAGGTGAAACCTTTGATAGATCGACCACCTTGTATCCTAACTCTTCGTCAAGACTGTAGAAATCGCTATCTGAAATGTCTTTGTTGCTGTTGATTACCAGGGTTTGTGCTCGAACACTAGCATCGGTTAGTCCGCCGAAACACTCTGAGCCAAGCATATTTCCAACAACGGAAGCAACTAGATCGTTCATGAAGTGAAAGTATGGATAATCGAGAATGTCTTTTGAAAGAACATTGTCTGCCATAAACTTCAAGAAGAACTCGACTGACACGGGTATGTCTGCTAGGTTTACATCTATTTCTTCTGAACCTCCGGGTCGCTTTAGATTTACCTTTATGTTGCCCAGAATGATTCTTAAGTTTTGATGAATGTCTTGGGCTCGTTTTCTTCCTGTTTCTACCGCACCTTGAATCGCTTCCTCTGTGCCGACTGTCTGAACCCTTTCGGATGCAAAGCCAAAGGTCTCGAAAAGAGCATCAGATGCTTGCTGGAAAGTGGATGATAGATTTTGTTCGGCACCGGTTCCAGTGAGAGTGCTAGATACTTTAGTAAGCCTACTGTCTATTGCAAATGCGGTATCCCCGACAACACTATCTGTAATGACAGCGATGAGATCCCCTAAGAACATGTACGCGACCTGCTCCTTGGAAACAGCAGTGTTTTCTATCATGGCCTTAATAGTTTCGTTTAGTGCTTCTTGATTATTTTCATTTGTTGCGAACTCTCTAGCCACACCAGGCGTCGCCCGACCCCCAGCCACGACCGCATCAATACTAATCGGATCCGGTAAGTTATTGGAATTTTTTGTCTGCCAGTTTAGAAACCTAGTGTTTTCTTGCGGTGTCATTTCATAGTTAAAAATTGCACCTGCACCTTCAAGTCTTTCGAAGATGTGAGAAGTAAAGAATTGCTTGCTTGATAAGACTATCTTTCTCTTTAGTGTCTCAAGTTGTTCTATTTTCTCTTTGTAGTTATCAGCCGGCTTCTTTTCCCTAAGTGAAGCAACAGCATCATCGATCTGCTTTAGGGTGTAGGTTCTCCCTTCACCAAAGCCAACTGTAAGTTCATCGGCCAAACCTCCCATCGGCAACAGGATGTTCATGCCTTTATCGGTCATAATGGCGTCAAGTCTACCACGAAGTTTGATGCTCAATGAGACAGAGCCGTCATCGCCGTATTCAAAACTGTGGCTTTGTGGGACAAGGGAAAGAATATCCGTATGACAGTTTATTGCTTCCTTGAACTCTCCATCATCGCTAAATGTTCCAAAGGTTTTGTCACCACCGTTGTATCCAACCTCAACCCTTATTTCGTAGCATTCGGGAGAAAAGTTTCTGTAGTTCTTTTCTCTCTTATCTGGGTTTCTACAGTCTGGGACAAGAACGAGATCGACAAAGCGATAGTCTCTGCTTTTGTCTCCCCCAATCACGGCTCCCTTTCTCTGGGCAATGAAGGCTGGGAAACTTTGTGCAAACAGTTTTAGTTCTGCTTCCACTTCTCTTGTTGCGGTGAAAGGGTCAGAACCTACAAAGTTCCAGTTAAAAGACTTGACGCCAATGTCCATTCCTCGCAAGAACTTGTTTTCAGTTCTACCAAGAAAGTCGATTTCAGTTGTCCCGGTTATTCCCTTTTTTGGGTCAAGCGCTGTCGGAAACTCAAACTCAACCAACTCGCCTCGGGTGGGCTGTTCGTCTTCTTTCTTGTCTAGATACTGCTTGTAGATCCTCAGCCTTGGAATAAGTTGTGCGATCTCGGCAGACATCATGTTTGCTATTTTTGGTGCATGCTT
>Ga0208162_1001972_pt1 | contig 10262 bp, 6 predicted proteins | sample CB_VirMetaG_4_FD_184539 | JGI IMG/M metagenome (GOLD analysis project Ga0208162, IMG submission 184539) | Freshwater to marine saline gradient viral communities from Chesapeake Bay - CB_1508_1M Viral MetaG (SPAdes) (version 4) | ecosystem: Environmental > Aquatic > Marine > Coastal | place: USA... | reverse complement strand
GCAAGAAAGTAATCTAGCTATCGGTTATGAGTATACTTATGAAGTAGAGCTACCTACTTACTACTATACCCCTGGTAATCAACCTAAGGATTGGAGTGCTAACCTTACAATTGCTAGGATGAAATTCTCTATGGGTCTTAGTGGTATTGTTAGTTTTTACCTTAAGAAGTACGGATCAGCTGAATGGAGAACAATCCAATCAGTACAAGAGGCAGATCGTTACATTGAAAGTAATGCACCACTCATTCAAAACACTGTAGTAACTGTGCCTATTCATCAACGAAACACAAGTTTCCAACTTAAAATTAACAGTACTTCACCGTTCCCAGTTACTCTTAATGGTATGACATGGGAAGGTAATTACTCGCCTCGTTATTATAGGAGGGCTTGATAGGTGTCTCAGGCTGTCATTAATTATTTTTCCGCCAAAGCTCAAAACGAAGCATCAAGGAAACAAGCTGATGCTATCAATAAAAGGAATAAAAGAGCGCGGAACTTTACCAATAAAAACCAAAAGCGTCAGTTCAACTTTGACAAAGAATCTATTAAGATTCAACGCGAAAATATTGAACAAGAGTATGCCTTTTCGGATGCTATTGCACAAGATAACTACCGTTATCAGATGCAAATCCAAGCATATGATTTTGCCAATCAAATGCGGGCATATGATGTATCTAAACGGCAAGCAACACAGCAAGTCGATTTTAACAGATTTGCTTTTGACTATGCAATGATGGATACTGCTAGGTGGGAACAAGAGCAGAATGTTATGTTAGACTTTGAAGAGAAGTCTACTATGATGGAGTTTCGTCATAAGCAGCTTGGATTTGAAATGGATCAAAGAGCTGCTCAGGCGACATATAATCAAACACGTGCTCAAGGTCAAAGTCAAAATCAATTGGCATATATTGAAGCTTTGAAGAACATGGGGGAAGCTGTGGCAAAAGGTTCTTCTGGTGTTACTGGTGAGAAAATAGCCCAATCATCTATTGCAGAAGCTGGTCTACGGACATCTGCAATTATTGATGAGCTGTTTAGTGCTGATCAAACATTTGGTCTTAGTATGCTTGATATTAATCAAAAGCTTGAAATGGCTAATAACCAGTTCTATCTTGATAGGGCACAGCTTGCTGCATCCCGTGTTAGCCTTGCTGGTCAAGCTGCTGCTACACGTACTCAAGCTGCACTTAATAAGTATCAAGCTGATATTAATGCTATTAGCAGCGTCATGCTTCAACCCCTTCCGCCTGTACCGCTGCCTGCTCCTAGAGCACTTCCTCGGCCTATTCTTCAAGATCCTAAGCGTCCTAAGAAACTTCCTAAGGTTGTTGAAGTGGATGCTCAATATACTGATCCTTGGCTTGCTGGTCTTGGTGGTCTAATTAGCGATGTTTCAACTGCTGCATCTTTCGGAGCTTTCGGATAAACTATGGCAAAATTTACAAGTTACGCTAAACCTGGAAGCTTTAATCCTATCCAGGTACCGGATGAGACTAATAAGTATTTGAGCCAAGGTAACAATGCTATTCAGTCTCTAAAACAAGCTGCTCAATTTGATATTGCAGAGAAGAATCGGCAATTAACTGCTCTTAATAAGAACAATGAGCTTGAGTCGAATAATCGAGAATTCATATTCCGCCGGGATATGGAGAATCGTCAACGAGTTCAAGAAGCGATTCTAGGTAATTATCAAATCGCTGCTCAAAACGCTGAAACAGAAGCAGTCAATCAAGCTAATTTTTTCTCTCAATTAGGTGGTATTTCTAAATCTGCTGCTGAGCTTGGTTTAGTTATTAAAGAAAGAGTTGAGAAGGCGCAGCAAGAAAGGTTTGATTTAGCAGTACAGAAAGCTGGTGGCGGTTCGTTCAAACTACAAACTGAATTAACAAAACTTGGTAATAACTTTTCCGACGAAGTACTTAACAGTAATCCTTATTTCCAAGAACTCATTAGAAATAACGGAGTCTCCACCAATGATATTAGGTATCTCGCTAAAAATGTTAATTCTGGGCTGTGGTCAAATAGTCGAGCTGTTGCTGAAGGTTTAGGCAGAGAAGCTTCACAATATCCACTGTTGAACATTGATAAAAAATTTGATTTCAATGGACAGCAGATAAGCTTGGGTGAAGCTGAAGCTAATGGTTTACCAGAAGCAAGGCAGCACATTTGGTCTCGGTTGAATGCTGAAGCCTATCGTACTATTATTCAGCCCGCAAATAACGGAAGAGGGTTTAGTACGGCAATTCAACAGCAGTATATTAATCCATATCTACGTGCTGAGGAGAATGCTTCTATTCAGCGCACAGCTGCCAAATTTAGATCAGAGACCAATCAACGTCTTGAAAATGAGACGTTTCAAACATGGGATCAGATTAACAAAGATGGTGGTGGTGCAGCAGCTGTACGAATAGTTGACCAAAGCCCCCAGAACAAATCTTCTTTAATTGGTCAGTTACTTAAATACGGTACTCGGTTATCCCAAATTCCTGGTAGAGAGCAAGATGCTATTAATTTTGCTCAACAAGTTTACGATGCTCAAGTATTAAAAGACGGTAAACTTCAAAAATTTGGAGATGTTATTGCTGGCCGTCAGGACGCTATTGATTTAGCTCAATCAGTAGAGCAAGCTAGGGATCGTCTTCATCAACGAACTGTTAAAGCATCACAAAAAGATCTCATCGAAACTCAGCTACTTGAAGCAGATATTCTTTCAAAAAAACCTCCTCAAACAAAAGAAGAAGTAGAAGGTTTGTACACATTGCTAAGGCAAAAGTACAGTGGATATGTTAGTACTCGTTTAGAGAATATCCTCAAGAATGAAACTACTGATGCTAAGGCTTTAGTTGAGATGGATAAGCACCTTGAACGGCTTGTTCAGCATGGTCTTGTTACCTCTGATGAACTTGATCGCATTGGTGCTCCACTTGCTCTAAGGGCTAAGTATAGTACAATTGCCGCTGCTGCTGATAAAGAACGTCAACTTAATGGCAACTTTACAGCACAGAATAATTCGATTGCAAATGCTGTTAAAGGGCTTCCTGGTGTAATCAAAGGTCCAAACAGCGCCTTGCATTGGACTGTTGATATTAAAATTAGTCAACTTCAAAGTGCATTCCGAGCACGTATGGCGACGCTTCGTGGTGCTGGTGATACAGATCCACTGCTAGCTGATAAGGTAGCTGCCTCCATCATTAAAGAATTCCAAGCTAACCCTAATAACATTATGAAGGGTAAAGAGTTTGGCGGCTTTAGTGATATTCTTAATATGAGTGGTCCTAGTGGTAGGTCTACTGGAAGGTCGCGTCATGTATATGGTGGACTTGAGCAAGCTGCTGCAGAGAATCGTAGTAATACATTCTTGGATCAAGACGGTTCTGTGTATAGTGTTTCTGAGCTTAAAGAAATTATTAAAGCATCTAAAACTCCTGGCTGGAAACCCGATGCGTTGGCTATGGATCTTGCTCGTAAATTTAAAGTATCACCGTTGACTGTTATTAACCGTCAGATTGCTGCTCGTAAAGATCCAAGTCTTACTTTTGTTACACTGCCTGAACAAGCTGCACAGTACGAAACAGGCATTCGTCCTGAGTTTGCACGTATGCTGCGTGATTACCAGACACCTCAAATCTCTACAAGGGCTATGGGGTCTACTGGTACATACAATCCTGCTGCAGTTCCGCAGGTTCTTGGCTACAACATTGGTCAGTTAATTCTAGACACTGCTACCAAGTATAAGCTTTCACCTGGTTTGTTGGCTGGAGTGTTGGATCATGAAAGCATTAGATTTAAAAAAGAAGTTTTGACTGGGGAACAACCTAGTCCTTCTGGAGCGCTTGGTATTGCTCAGTTTAAACCTGAAACTGCTGCTGAAATGGGTGTTGATCCTTTGAACATTCCTCAAGCAATTGACGGTGCTGCTAGGTATCTAATAAAAATGCTTAATCACCCCAATAACCCTCAAAAAAGCATGAATAGAGCTATTCAGATGTATCATGATGGTCCTACAGGTATCTTGTCTCCATCGTCAAATCCTGGATACTTTAATGCTGTGATGAGTCGGGCATATAGTTACGGTCATCTGCAATCACTGCAGAGTCGTGCAACTCTTCGTCCTGGTTTTATTCAACGTACTAGTAACTATGATACTGGCTTTGGTTGGCAACCTGTGTCTATGCAAGATGAGAAAGGCAGACCAGTTATTATGAGTAGAGACGCTGCTACAGCATTCTCTCAAATGGTACAAGCTTCTGGAGGTGCTGTAAGAGGTACTGACATTGCTAGTTCTCAACGTACTAAAGAGAAGAACATTGCAGTTGGTGGAGCTGCAGGTTCACGCCATTTACATGGAGAAGCCATTGATGTACATGGTAAGAGTAAAGAATGGATGATTCAAAACGGACCTAAATTTGGTTGGTACCTTGTTGATTATCCTGGCAGTCATGGTGGACATTTTGAATATCGTGGTGATTAACTAACCATTTAACTAACATGAATGAAGACGAAATCAGAGACGAGTATCTATTTGGTACGCCAAATCTGACACCTGAAGAGGAGATGCAACTGCAGCTTCAATCTGAGGCTACAGTACAAGAAATGGAAACTCTTGAAAGTCTTGTCACTAGGCAAAAGGCTGAACAAGAAGCCATTAAGGCTATGCCACAAGCAGCTCCTCAACAGGTTCAAGCTACTCCTCAACAGTCTCAAGCTCAGCCTACGGGTACTGGGCAGCAACCACAACAGCAGGGTGGTCAAAATATAATTCAACAAACTTTTGATGTCCTTGCTGCTCCTGGTCAAGGCGTTAATGATTGGTTTGTTGATACACTTAATTTAATCCCTGGTCTTAATTTAAAAAAACGTACTAAGTTTGAAAATCAATCAGTACAAACAGCACGAGAGATTAGTAGTGTTGTGCTTCCCAGCATTTTCATTACTAAAGGGCTTGGTTCTGGTCTAGGTGCAGCTGCATCAGCAAGTAAAATCAAGTTCTTCAATGATCCTGCTGTTAAATTCTTAGGTATGGCAGCTCTTGACATGGGCGTTAGTGCTGGTGTCGATTATGCTGTAGAAATCAACCAATATGATGATAACTTCTTTGGTGCAGTTAAGCGTGCATTTCCCAAAGAATTAGGTTGGATTCCTGATGATTTAGCAACACTTGATGGCGATAGTCCTGAACGGAAACGTGAAAAGAATATGACTGGTGGTATGGTCTTAGGACTTACTGGTCATATGATTGAAGCTGCTGCTAGACTTGCTAAAGGTCTTCGTGGTATCAATCGTGCTACTCAATGGATTCCAGAATCAGAAAAAGCTAAGAATTGGTTTGGTAAAAACCTTACTTCTGATGCTATTGATGATGTTGAAGAGGCAGTAGCTGAATCGGTTGCTAAGCAATCAGATGCCCTCGATGAACTTGGTGAGTACAACTTCTCTAGAAACGCTAATCTTGATGAGCCTATGCTTGGTGTCCATGATATGTATGGATACGAAGAGATTGGTACCCGTGCTATTGATGATCTAGGTGTTGTTGCTGCAGCAGTTGATTATGCTCGTATCTCAGGTAATGTAGATACGGTATATGGTCGAGTAGGTAGTGTTGTTTCTGAACCCGCACTTAAGTATGGTCTTGAGGTGTCTGGTGGTACTGAAATCATTGCACGTGGTCTTGCGGAACAACTGAAGGATGCTGGTGAGTATGGGTACAAAACTGTATCTGGTAAATACCTCTCCTTTAAAGATATTTCTAGCGCAGGTGAAGAGCTTGCCATGAATTTCTATAAGATGGATACTCCTCAGCTAAAGGAAGCTGTTAAAGCCTTCCAGATGCCTGATCCATCTACTAAGATTCCTGTCCTTAATGATGAAGGCTACTACGCTGTCTTTGATACCATTAAGCAATTGCTTGGTGATTTCAATGACATGGATGTAATGAAGGCACAGGCATATGTCGGTACTTCATTTGCTGGTCAAGTCTCTGATATGTCTCAGGGTATGCGTCTTATGGATGGTACTGCTGCTGTTGATCGAGCACAAGAACAGATCCTTGATCGCCTTGAATATTTGATGGCACAAAAGGGTATGACTTCTTATGCAAGGGGTCGTGCTCTTAATATGCTTAACCTTTGGAATCGTCTTACCGATAAGGGTAGTGAAGCTTATGGTAAGGGTATGCTAGCTCGTACTCGTACCATGCTAAAGAGTGGTGATATGAGTCCTGAAGCATACCTTGAAAAGGTTGCTCAGATTCAAGCTGAAGCTAAGCGTACTGTTAATACTTTACGTGAAGTTAAAGCTCAGAACCCTGAACTACTCAAGCCTCTTCTACTTGCTTATGAAGTTACTGATGGTAAGGTAGATACAATTACTAAGCTTAATAACTATGTTAGGAATAGTACAGGTGTATTTAGTAAGGCTATTGTAGATGGTCAGGCTGAGATTCCTTCAGCTGTAATGAAAGGCTTCTGGTCTAACGTCTATAACTCTACACTTTCTGCTATTGGTACACCACTTAAAGCTGGTCTATCCAACGTCGCCCTACTTGCTATCAAACCAGTTGCTCATACTGCTGGTGCAATGATCCTTGGTGATCATAAAACTATGCGTCAAGCGTGGTTCCAATATTCAGCTGCTTGGGATACCTTGAATAAAGGTTTTGAATACATGAATCAAGTGTTCAAACGTTCTGCTACAGACCCATATGTTATGGATCTACGTGAAGCTACTGGTGTTGCTGAGGATAGTCAGCTTCAAATCCTCCGCTCCTTTGCAGATTCTAAAGCTAAAGCAGGTGAGTATGGTCCTCAAGTAATGGTTTCCATGATTGAGGAAATGAATGATTTGGCTAATCATCCCTGGTTGCGCTTTGGTCAGCGTGGTATGCAAGCATTTGACGGCTTTACACAGGCTGTTGTTGCTAATTGGGAAGCACGTGGTAGGGCATGGGATGAAATTACAAAAGGAGGATCTCTAGATTTAATTGGTAAACAAGCGGATGATTACGCTCAAAAAGTTTACCAATCATTTTTTGATGAGAGTGATAACATTACTGACTCAGCAGTTCGCTATGCTTCTGGTGAGATTTCAATGAATCTAGATAACTTTGTTAATGACGGGTTATCTTCTCTAATTCGTAATGTTCCTATCATCAAACCATTCCTTTTGTTTACTAAGACTCCATTGAATTTAATGTCATATGCGGGGTCGTTTAGTCCTACTGGTGTTATGCCTTTCGTTAAAGATCTCCATGCTTTTGAGAAACCATTTGCTGAGATGCCACAGGATATGGTAACGGAGCTTCTTGCACAACGAGGCATTAAAGCTACACCGGATAATGCTAAGTACGCTTATGACAACATTCGTGCTGAACTAAAAGGACGTAAAGCTATCGGAATGCTAGCGGTAATGGGAGCTGTTGGTCTCTTTATGTCTGATCGTCTTACTAGTGATGGTCTTTACGATAAAGAAAAACAGCGTCTACGAACGGCAGCTGATTGGAAACCGCGACATGTTCGCGTACCTGGCGGTGAATGGATTAGCTATGAAGGTATTCCTGGCGTAAGTGATTGGCTAGGTCTGACTGCTACCATCATGGACAATTTCGATACCCTCAATACAGCTGATCTTGAAGAAAGTTTGCGTGTTGCTGGTTTTGTCCTTAGCGCTACTATCAGTGATAAATCTATGCTAGCCGCCTTGGAGCCTCTTAATGATGTTATTCGTGGTGATGTTGGTGCTATTAACCGTTGGACTTCTTCTTTTGCATCCAGTGCAGTCATGCCTGGTTCTAGTCTAATGGCTGAATTTGGGCGCCTTATGATGCCAGCTAAGAAAGAACTGGAGAACAACTTCTATGACCTTCTTGCTAATCGCAATCCTGTACTGAAAGCTAAGCTTCCTGACAAGTACGATTGGATTGATGGTGGTCTTGTTGGTGAACCTTCTAACTTCTGGACTCGTGTTTGGAATACTTATTTTCCGTGGAAAGTTAGTGATGCTATCACCCCCGAAAAGCAGTTCCTTATTGACATTGAATATGATGGTCGGCCTACACTGCTTACTAATGGGCGTGGGGTTGATTACACCAATGAGGAACGTTCTGAAGTCATGAACATTATGGGTGAGCAAGGTTACTTTAGAGATGCCATTCGTCAAGTCATGGCTGGTCAGGATGCTAAAGATTTCCGCAAGGAATTCAAGAGAGCACGTGATATGAATATGGCTCCTAACCTTAAAGATTTTAAGCAGATTCATTATTATCTTGACTCAGCTCTTCGATCTTCTATGCGTATGGCTGAAGCTAATTTAGCTAATCGTGATGGTGTCTATCAAAAGACTTACAAAAATGAAGTACTTGAGAACTTTATGAAGGTTGGTGATCTTGAAGGTGCCAAACAATTCCTCAAAGACTTTGAACAAAACTTTTCTTATTAAGGGTCACATAAATGGCGACTACTGAAACTACATTACCTGGTGACGGGACTGCCGGACCCTTTACCTATACTTTTCCGGCACTAGAAGAGGATCACATTAATGTGTCAGTTGATGGCACAGCAAAAACTGCTGGTGTTGATTACAACCTTGACTTTGTAAATAGTCAAATCACCTTCCTAAATACACCATATCCAACTGCAGCTGAAGTCATTAGGATCTATCGTGATACTGATGATGCTGCGTTGTCCGCTGAGTTTTATTCAGGTGCAGCTATTCGAGCTACTGATTTGAATAATAACTTCAATCAAGCTCTTTATATTGCACAAGAAACAAAAGCTATTACTGTTCAAGCGTCTAGTGGTAACTTGGCTGATGGGTCAATTACTAGTAACTTGATTGCTAATGGTGCAGTAACTACAGCTAAACTTTCTGATAGTGCTGTTACTACAGCTAAAGTTGCTGATGGCAATATAACTGCAGCTAAGCTAGCAGAAACCTACCTTACCACTTCTGCAGCATCTTCCACTTATCTCACTCAATCTAACGCAGCATCTACATACGCTACTAAAGGTTCTGCTCTTGCTCTTGCTATTGCTCTTGGTTAATTAACATGGCTGAAACATTTAATCGCGCATCTGCTGCGCTATCTACTACATCAATTACTGATGTCTATCAAGCACCTAATGTAGCTAACACTGATCGTGCTGTTGTATTGAGTTGTCTTGTAGCTAACGTTGATGGCACAAATGCTGCTGATATCACGTTGACAATCACTGATTCAGCAGATGCTGCTATTGCTAAGATTGCTAATACTATTCAAGTACCTGCTGATAGTACACTAGAGGCAATTCCTAATAAGCTTATCCTTAAACGTGGTGAAAAGATCAGAGCAACTGCAAGTGCTGCTAGTGATCTTGAGGTGACTGTATCCGCATTGGAGATTACCTGATGGGGATCATTACACCTGTTGGTGGGATTATTGGACAACGACCTTCTGGTGCATCTTTTCGCACTGGTGTCTGGAAACAACCTGAGGTGTATGAACGTTGTGCTGCTGGGATTTGGAAGACTTTTACATATCCTGACCTCGCTCCATATTTAACAAATGTCAATGGGGAGATCTTGGTTGGGACTTATAATCCAGGTAGAAAGCATACAACTGGATCCACTCAGGTAACAGTTGAGTACGTTAAACCAAATACTCTGTATAGCCTTGGAGGATTGTGTCTTGATGACTCACGCTGGTCCTACCTATACACGCAGGCAGTGACCAATAACCTTAATTGGCGGTTCACATTGCGTTACTACGACGAGCCAACTGGTAGCAACATCTTTGGACTTACACCACAGACTGGCAACGTGAAACGTGTGGCAAGTGGTAACTCTTGCTACAACATGTCTGATTTCAGGATGGATTACGAGTCACCATTAAATATCCCGGCCAATGCAAACGCAAGACTTATGTGGCACGATGAGACTTCAGGTTGTGATGTCGTAGGCGTAGATTACAACTTGTTGGGAACAACCTCTACCAATTTTCTTTACACGACTACAACCGTAGGGGGACCTTCATCCTCTCGCTGGCCGTTTGGGCAGGCGACAGACAACTACTATACACTTTTTGGGAACGTAAGTTACACAAACTACAGTCAAACTGATCGCCCAATTTCGATGTGGCTCTTGCCGCCCTAATCAACCATGACTAATCTCTACTCTTTTAACCAAGCCTTTCCACAAGAACTACCATTTCGCATCACTCTGGCTGATGGATCCACCCGAACTGACCCCAGTACCTTTACTGATGCTGAATTGACCGCTTGGGGTTATAC
>Ga0208162_1001971_pt1 | contig 10267 bp, 16 predicted proteins | sample CB_VirMetaG_4_FD_184539 | JGI IMG/M metagenome (GOLD analysis project Ga0208162, IMG submission 184539) | Freshwater to marine saline gradient viral communities from Chesapeake Bay - CB_1508_1M Viral MetaG (SPAdes) (version 4) | ecosystem: Environmental > Aquatic > Marine > Coastal | place: USA... | reverse complement strand
TAAGGGTGTAAGTGGTCCGTCTGGAATATTGTCCGGAGGAGACTCTAATATGTCAAATAACTCCCAGCCCTTGTGCATCTTATTATACCTATACAAATATTCAAGTAACATTTCGTGCCACAAGTTAAAATGCCACATATAGTTTTCAACTGTTTCCATTGTCCATAGTGTAGATGGATGCTTAGGATGTGCTACTTTGTATAGTGTTCTTTCTTTCTGTCTATCAGACAGTTTAAAGTATTTTACCATGCGTTTTCCAGATCTAGAAGGACGCATTTCTTCTGTACCGTCCAATATACGATGTGCTGTTGAAAGCATTTGTCCACTTTCTACTGGCATCTTTACAGCGTGTTTGTCGCATTGCATCTCTGCGATCTCGGTTTGCTTTTTTGCTAGTACAAATACATTCATTGGTATAGCCTTTCTATATCAACCTCATCACAAAATTCCCCATACTGTATTTCTACAATGTGTAACGGAGTATGAGAAGGATTAAGCACTTGGTGCCATTCCCCTTTTGGAACATGTAGATGATCGTGTTTGTGTAAAATAACAGTTCTTGCGGCACGTTCTATTAACTCTTGTCTTCTATTTAGGTCACCTTTACTGCAAGACTCAGGAAAGTCATTCGCTAGTATTACGCGAGCAATACCAGACTCTACAATCCAAAACTCGCTTCTATGTTTGTGCCGCTGAAAACTCATACAGGAGTTAGGGTTTACGACTAACTCTTTAACTTTCATATTCTTAAAGTTAGCGAGAATGTCGTAAAATCCCCAATCCCGTTGGACGGCAAATTGGCTGCTATCTTTGTTCTGCATTACCTTTCTTAGTAAACTTTTTAAAGTGTGGATATCCAGGCCAATACCGTGCCTTACCTGTTTCCTTCCAGCGTAGAAAGTCGCTGTAAGGACTCTTTTCTTTGTACAAATGTGCCTCGTCAAAGACACGCCCAAATTCGCGACAGAAGTTGCGATATGCATCCAAATCATCAAAGATTTGGCTCACTGCTTTTTTCATAACAGTACCTTATTATTGTTGTTAGTTGATGTCTTCATAAGCGATAACGGGATAGACACAATGGCATCCATTCTCGTCATCTTCGCTTACGTCTATTTCGACTTCTCTACCTTTATAACGTTCATTGATTGCTAAGTAGAGATCGTCTGCTATCATTTCACAGGACTTGTAGTCTAATTGTAAAGTACCTGTGGAATAAAGATTTTCCAGCCATCGCTTAAACTGAATAAACTCAATGTCACGATCGTCGTGGAATACTTCAATAGCAACTTTGAAGTGAAATGTGTGTCTATGTGGGTAACCCAAAAATGATACATCATACTCATCACCCGTTGCTAATGCCGGATCTTCTAATGCGGCAGGGTATTTGTGTATTCCTTCTTTTTGAAACTTAACCCAAATCATCTTGGGCATTTGGTTTAGTTTCTCGCGTAGCAATTGCTGTCTATGCGCGTCAATGTTAAAATCGTCCATTTTTATTCCTTAAATGGTTGAGTTGATACAAGGTGTTCTTTGTCTGTTTTGTCACGCCAGTCATCGCTTCCTGGCATTGGGCCTTTTGTTTCTGTAATGTTAGGCCACTCTAGTGAATATTTTCTATTGAACTCTAGGAAGTCAATAGAGCCTGTTTGTTTATAATCGGTGTCTGGATCGATTGCTCCAATTGGGCACTCGGGTTCACAGACACCGCAGTCTATACATTGATCAGGATGGATTACTAATGTATTCTCTCCTTCGTAAAAGCAATCAACTGGGCAAACTTCTACGCAATCAGTTAGTTTGCACTTGATACACTTTTCATTTACAATGTAAGTCATAATATAAACATTATACTATGACCACTTGATTGTGTCAAGCAAAGTCTTGTGATTTTTAAGGTAGCGTATTATAATTTCATCATATGATACACCATCCCAAACAAAGTCCTCGCCGTAGATTAAACCAAGTTGTCCTAAGTGATTGCAAATCATAGCAACTGCTTCTACTGTACGATAATCAGCATTTAAAGCACCGCCTTCTACGGCATTGCCGGTAGTTTCGCCAATCCACCTATCTCGTCGAGTTATTTTATCTACTTTAAACTTGCCTAGTTCCATAATTACTGTAGTGCTTTTAATACTTCATAACGAACTTTTTCAAGTTCAGTTACTGGCATTGGAATAAGACCGCGATCCGAAAGTAATCCATAATCGCCCGCCATTTCCTCTGACAAATAAATCTCTACAAAGTCTATAATATGAGGAAACACTCGTGTGTGTTCCTTCTTAATATAAACATATAAAGCACGGCTTACTGGATATGAACTATCGGCAATATTGTCAAATGTTGGTTCAACTCCGCCAATAATAGCACCATGAATTAAGTCTTGATTCTGATCTAGAAAACTAAAACCAAAGATACCAAATGCGTTTGGTTCTGCTCTCAAGTGGTTTACAATAAGACTATCGTTTTCGCCTGCTTCAATAAAGTGTCCATCGGAACGCATTTCGTGGCATAATGCTTTGTATGCTTTCTTATCTGTTTTCTTTAACTCTTTAATCTCAGGAAAAGTCTTACATCCCTTTTCCATTAACAACTCTACAAAAGCATCACGAGTTCCTGATGTTGGTGGAGGACCTAATACTTGAATCTCCACATTAGGTAAACTTGGATCAATTTGGCGCCAATGTGTGTAAGGATTTGGTGCTCCGTTTACTGTGTTTGCTAGTGCCATGTATAAATGACGAGGTGAGATTTCAAGTCTTGCTGAATCTCTGGAGTTAGCAAGAACAATACCATCATAACCTACTTTCATTTCAACTGGTGTTACACCATTAGACACGCACAAGTCCGCTTCGCTCTTTTTAATAGCACGTGAAGCATTTGTAAGGTCCGGTGTGTTTACGCCCACTCCAGCACAAAACAACTTCATACCACCGCCTGTACCTGTAGACTCAACAACAGGCGTAAAACCTGTTTGTTTGCCGAGTCTTTCAGCAACAACTGTAGTAAAAGGATATACGGTAGAACTACCGACGATTAAAATATTGTCTCTTGCAATGGCGTTTAACGAAACTACTGCTAAAAGACTTATAAAAAATACTCTCATTTTGTTCATTGTTTGATTATCTCCTGTTAAGATTATAAATGTCAATACTTTTTGTGACCATAAAATAGTCTTTGTGCTTCTTCAACACTTTCATCTGTTGCCAGAATCATTATTCCAATGGCAGCTGCCATCATTAGAAATAAAAAGAACACTTTACCTCCTACATACAAACATCATCGTAATGAACATTCATGCTTCTACGATAGTTTGCATCATAATTGTGTTTTGGATAAGAAAATAAATCTTTAAATAATTTCCACATCGTTTTATTCTCCTAAAGAGACTGAGGGGTAGTTTCCTACCCCTCGGCATTATACAAATGCTTTTACAAAGATTGGTAATAATATCACAGTAGATACCGTAACATATGCTAAGAGAGATATTGCAATTGCTTTCATTGTCAATTTTTCCCGTAGCAAAACCATACCATTGCCATAAGCAAACCGGCCGCTATGAGGCCTATGAATGGTTCCATGTTATCTCCTCTTATTTAATTTCAATAAGACGAGGTTTCTTTTCTTCAGGAACAATTCGCTCAAGATGAATCAAGAGCATACCGTTTTCCATCTTTGCATCGTTGACAACAATGTCGTCTGCAAGAGTCCACTTTCGTGTAAACTGACGGAAAGAAATACCACGATGTAGAAGTTCAACACCTTCAGCCTCTTCTTTTTTGGCTACGGTGCGAACTGTAAGAACGCCATCAGAAACTTCAATTTCTAAATCCTCACGAGTCAAACCTGCAAGAGCAAGTTCAATTGTGAAACTAGTGTCGCCTTCCTTACGAATGTTGTATGGAGGGAAACCTGTTGAGGTTGCCTGATGTAGTGCATAATCATTGAGTCGGTCAAAGACACGATCAAATCCTACTGCATATGGGGTTAGAAGATTGCGATCAAAAGAATTAAAATGATCCCAAATATTAGAAATTGCTTTGCTTGTACTTACCATTTTTTGGTCCTCCTTAATTTAAGCAAGGTTCAATAAACAAGAGATCCTTTCGGCATCTCTAATACTATTTATACTTTTTAGAAGTAAATATAGTATGCTGATATGAAAAATATGGCAAATAAAATTCTAGGAATCCATTTGTCCATTTTATCATAAAAGTATGCATAGGCTTGTAATACTTTTAGATTACCAGCCTTTTCATGTATCTTTAATCCATGTTTAAGTTGATAACGAACTGGATCTGGTAGTGGTGTCATGTTTTCTGACCACTGTTCCCATGTTTGAATATAAGGTAATTGAGAAGCTTTATATGCTGTATTATACACATCTTCAGGTTCCCACTCCTCACACCAACTTAAAATCGTGATATAGTCCTCATCAGTAATAGAGTCATATCTTACTGGTCGATCTGGTAATCGATTTGCCAACTTTGATGCAATATAATCTAAAACTTTATATTTTTTCATATGATAATGATAACATTGATTTTATTAAATGTCAATATAATTTTGTCTTTCTCTATATCGATTGGTCATCTTTCTATTTTTCTTTGCCTTTTGTAGATGATGTGGATTTGCCCTTTGTAAGAAAGTAATGCCGTTAAGATGGTCAATCTCATGTTGAAGAATACGACTAGTAATTCCTGTAAGATTATCTAACCATTGAACACCTTCCTCATCAAAATATTTAATTTCAATATCTACAGAACGTTTTACTTTTACAAAGAGTCCAGGAAAACTCAAACATCCCTCAATCATGTATTCTTCTTTTTCTCCATAACTTGTAATCTCTGGATTGAAAAAGGCCTTTGAAAAATCATCGACACCTTCTACTGTAAAATCTCCCATGCCAATTACGAGTACTCTAGTGTCAACACCGACTTGATTTGCCGCAAGACCTATACCACCATCCTTTCGACGAACTTTATGCATTTCTTCTACAAGTGCCTTTGGATCCATAATTGGATTCTCAAAGTCAAAAGGCTGTAGTTCTTTCTTTAAAATCTCATGCGTTTCTTTTACTAATTCCATTATACTGTTACCTTACTAAAGTTCTGGACCTTCTCGAATCGAATAAGTCCATCAAATTTATCTACACTTAAATCAGACTTGTGAGAGATAATAAACACGTTCTCATCGCTCAAAGTATTTACAATTTTTAAAAACTCATCTGTTCCATTATAATCCAAACTACTATCAAAAATTTCGTCAAGTATCAAAAGATTTGTATTGGTACTATTCTTCATCTTGGCAATCTGTCGCCAAGTAAATAATAGAGCCAAATCAATTCGCATCTTCTCACCCTCGCTGAAATTAGAGTAGCCAAATACATCTCGATAACGAGACCTGATCGTTTCATTAAACTGCTCATCAAGTTCAAACTTAACTTGAAACTCCAACGCCGACAAATATCCATTGATAAGTTTATTCATTATCGGAAGATATCGTTTAATGATTTTTGTTTTTATACCGGAGTCTTGTAGTAACTGTTTGGCCATTGCCAAATAATTATTATCCTCTGTTAGCTTTTCTTTTCTCTTTTGAATTGTTTTTAATTGATTCTTATATGTTTTAAGTTTTGTTTTTTCTTCAGCCATATTAGAATCTATTTTATTCAAATCTTCAATTTGTTTTCGCAGATCCGTATTAAATGAAAGAATAGATTTAGATGAAGTTACTTTCTTAGCAGTCTCAACTTCCAAATTTCGATTATGTTCTTCGAGCTGTTTAAATTTACCATCTTCGGTATCTAGTTCTACAATTCTCTTTTCAAGTTCTTTTCTAGCATTAAAAATTTCATTCTGCTTTTCTTCTAAACCCTTAACAGTATTATTCTTAAAGGTTTCATCAATTGACTGCTCGCAAGTTGGACACTCATCATTATTTTTATAAAAGTCAATATCCTTTACTATCTTTTTAATTTTTTCATTAAACTTATATTGAATATTGTTATGAGAGTTAATTTCTTCTTTTAGTTTTGCATGAGAAGGTAAAATATTATGTTGCCACTCTGAAATTTTTGATTGAAGTTCTGCAACCTGTTCATTCAATCTCATCATTTCAGTTTCATTTTCTATTATCTTCTTTTCTAAAGCTTCTTTATTTTCTTTACTTTTTTCTTTTGTCTGCTCAATATGTTTTTCTGCCATTTCAATTTGGATATTAGTTAAGTCATATTGATGTGATACCTCTTTTTGATCCTCTTTCAATTCTTTCAATTTTGATTTAAGGATTACATTCATCATAGAAAAAATCTTAATGTCTAGAATTTCTTCCACAACATCTCTACGATGAGAAGGAGTCAATTGCATAAAAGGAACAAAGGATGATGAACCCAAAATAACAACCTGTGTGAATGATCGGTAGTTCAGTTTGAGAATATTGTTCTCTAAATGTTTTTGATAATCTCTGGCACTTGCATCTTGATTAATCATCTTACCATTACAATAGATTTCAAAACGTCCGGGTTTGATGGTACGAATAATGTGAAACTTTCTTCGACCAATATCAAACTTAACTTCAACTCTGCAATCTCTTTCGTTTACAGAATTTACAAGTTGCTCTTTTTTAATATTACGAAAAGCTTTACCAAACAAACCAAAGCACAACGCATCAAGCATTGTTGATTTGCCTGATCCGTTGTCGCCAATAATAAGTGTTGTATTCTTTTTATCTAATTCTATTTCTGTTGGTATGTTGCCAGTAGATAAAAAATTCTGCCAACTAACCGATCTGAATATTATCATAATTAAACCATTCCGGAATTGAACGACCTTTCTGCCATTTAGCAAATCCAGCCTTCTCACCGATATAGTAGTTGCGATATGCAATAACAGCATCTTCTTGTTTATACTGTTCTGGCATACATTGCGGAGGAGGAGCAAATTCTCCTTTAGGAATGTTTGTTGGAGGAGTTTTTAGAATGTCAAGTAACTCCGAACTCTTATGAACTTTACCATAACGAAAAGTATATTCTTCTAACATTGCACGAAACAAATGCCAATGCCAAGAATAGTTACCATCAGACTGTCGAGTCCATACTGTTGAAGGATGATTAAGATGAGCCACTTTGTAAAGTAAATTTTCTTTAAAACTGTCATCGAGATACCAATGTTTCATACGACGACCAGCCTTATTCAACTTAATAGTTTCCGTACCGTCACAATAACGATGAACAGTCGAAAGCATTTGACCTGACTCTACAGGCATTTTTGGTGTGTGTTTGTCACACATTAGTCTTGCTGCTTCGTATGGATCTTTATGTAAATAAAATACGTTCATTCTGCTTCCTGCGCTTCAACATATAGGTTTTTTAAAAGTTTATTAAGTTTAGGTTTATCTATAGCCTGACTATCAATCTCACCGACATACTTTTCTAAAAGAGTCATTGTATCTTCAATTTCTTCCAGTTCTTCATCTGCAATAGCGTTTGGATCAAGATCACTAAAGTCCTCAACAATCTTCAATTCAAGAAAGTTTCCTTCATTATAACATCTTTCTACAAACCTGTCAAAGGTATAGAAATCTGTTTTATTCATTACAAATATTTTTACATATGTATTTTCATATTGCAATAAATCTAAATTCAAATAGTCGTCACCTTTACTATCATCATAAAAGATTTTATGAAATAATTTATTTGGATTCTGATAAAACTCAAACTCTCTAGTATCAGTATCATAGATGTGAAATCCTTTTGCAGTTTGATAATCTCCCCAATTAATTTCATAAGGAGCACCAAGATAACGAATATGGCCGTCATCCTGTTGTGCGTGATAGTGACCAGAGAAAACTCTTTCATATCGTTTAAATAGATGTCTATCTAGTCCGTGATCGCAAATCAAACCTGGCATAATCTCGTTGCCGTTTACTTCCAAGTGTCCCATAGCAACATCTGCTGGAGCTTTACTAATGGTATCTAGTGATTCTGCATAATGTGAAGGTGCAATCCACGGAATGAAAAGAATGTCTGCACCCGAAACATTTGCTACTTGTGGAACATCCTCATAGAGTGTGATGTTATCATATTCTTTACACGTTAAAGAAACACTATTTACATCGTTATTGTTTTTATAATAACAATCGTGATTTCCTACAACCATATGAACATCATATTCACTGGCAGGATCAAAGAACATTTCTTTGGCTAATTTAAGAGAGTTATAATTAGCATACTTCCGCCGATCAAACACATCGCCCAAATGAAATATCGTTGTAACGCCTTCCCTTCTAAGTATTGGAAAAAAAGTTCCTTCGTAGAATCTTTGTTGGTATGCGGCAAACGAGACATTATCGTTCTTACCTCCGAAGTGTGTATCAGTAATAATTGCAACTTTCATATTTAGTCATCACTGTGAAAAGTATACTTGTCTAACATTTCAACAAACTGCTGTTGATAGTCTCTTTCGTCATCATGTGCTTGTAATGAAATACGAGCTTCAATGTTAGACTCCTTTAACATTTTTTCTTTAATAGACTGCTGTTTCTTTTCTTTTGTAATTCTACGAACAAATGCATAGTAAATAATCTGAGTAAAATAAGCAAACGGATTTTTACTTTTTTCAGGATCAAATTTATCTATATATTGCAAACAGTTTTCAATACCATCACTAATCATTTCCTCACGATATGTGTAGTTAATGAAGTTGGGACGATATGATAAATGATTTGCAATCTTTAAAATGCACTCTCCAAGATAATTACTAATTTGAGGAACAGGTTCTCCTGCAGCCTCTGCCTCTTTAATTAGTTCTTTTCTTTCTATAATAGCTTCTAGAAACTCTTTATTATTTACATAGTGAATTGGTTTCTTTTTTTCACGGGGCATTGTGTGTCCTCCTACAACACATACTCCCCAAATAGGCCTAAGATCACTTCCACAGCATCGTCTAGATTATCTAGTCGCCATGCAGCATTACACTCTATTAAGGGATGATTTAACATTAGATTATCATCTGAAACAACAATTAAAGGTTTTTTTAATCCAAGTGTCCAACCAATCTCTATAATAGTACCAATAGAAGGTCGCTTTTCATTCATCTCTTTAGGAAGATAAGCAAGAACTAAATCAGAACTCTCGGTATCTAACCAGTTCTTTGCATTGATAGCCCGTGGATCGCTCCACATTTTTTCTACGGCTCCAGGTGATGTATAAGTCATTCCTGGTTTGATTGGTTCACAACGTAAAGGAGATATTCCAATAATGTTTCCATTAGATGCATCACTCAAACGAGAGGCTACATCTTTTCTCCAACTTGTTGCTTCTGTCTCTGTCAGGCCTGCAATTGGACCTGCTAAATAAATATACTTTTTCATAATAAATGCCTTTTTGTTTAGACATCTATTATTATCTCAGGTTTTTTCTAGGTTGTCAAGTATTGCTTCTTCTCTTTTCATACCACACCAGTTACATTCTTCACCTAGAGCAGTTTCTATCCAACAACCTTCTATGGAACAATTATGGCCCCACATATCAGGTCTATACCGACGTTCTTTAGGAAATATAACAACGTTCCCCATTGACAATTCGTTAATTTTTTTCTTAATATAATTCAAATAATCCATTGACAAATTTAAATTTATATGATAAAATTAACAGCGTGACTCCGAGGGAAAATGAATATAGCTAATGTAGTATTTTCTTTTCTTCATAATCTATATCTAAGGTTAAATCATCTTCTTCAAGTTCACTTTTCTTTTTGACTTCCAACAGATCACTTAACTTTTCCATATTTTCTCTTAGTTGTATTATTACATCATCTTCATCTAAAGAAGAACCTTCATAAGACTCCTCAATTACTTTTGAAGCTAACATCTTATAATATAATTGTACTTCCTGCGATAGATTAGCTGATCCTAATATTTTTTCTTTTAGGATAGTAAATTTCACATCATTAGTAAATCCAATCCATCTTTGTAATCCTGTTTGCTCTACTATTTGATTTGTATTTTTATAATCATATACTCTTTGTTTAGTGACTGCCATAGGACATTCGACAACAAAAGCATCCCTATATTCATATAGGATTTTGCAAAGAACATCGTCTCCGTTTATCATTTTGAAAATACGATAAGGAGAGTTATTTGTTTCTATATCGGAATACTCCATCATAATATTTATTCTTTTAGTTTTACTGGTATAATGTCGTAATCAAATCCCTGCTCATTGTAGATTGATATACGATCCGTTAAATGTTTTAATGTATAG
>Ga0208162_1001970_pt1 | contig 10271 bp, 15 predicted proteins | sample CB_VirMetaG_4_FD_184539 | JGI IMG/M metagenome (GOLD analysis project Ga0208162, IMG submission 184539) | Freshwater to marine saline gradient viral communities from Chesapeake Bay - CB_1508_1M Viral MetaG (SPAdes) (version 4) | ecosystem: Environmental > Aquatic > Marine > Coastal | place: USA... | reverse complement strand
GATTGTCAGGTGATAGCAATGAGCTTAACGAAAGCATACGCCAGTTCCCTTTTACGGCAGAGGAAGCCTTCAGAGACTCCACTAAGTCTAGCCTCTTTAATATCGCAAAGATCTACGAGCAAATAGAATACAACCAAGACCTCTACCCACAGCCTGTAGTCAGGGGCAACTTCGTATGGGTAGACGGAAAACAGGATACCAGCGTAATCTTCAAGCCGGATGTCAACGGCAGGTTTCGAGTATCTTGGATGCCGCCTATGGGTATGCGAAACAATATATCTATGGACCACGGCAAAAAGTCTCCGGGTAACGACTGGCTAGGCGTGGGAGGTGTGGATAGCTATGACCTCGATGCTACGGTGGATGGAAGAGGCTCTAAGGGAGCCTTCCATCTCTACAATAAATTCAATATGGAGTATCCCTCTAATATGTTCGTAGTAGAGTACGCATCACGCCCACCGCTGGCTAGGATCTTCTATGAGGATGTACTAATGGCTGCAGTATTCTATGGGTATAAAATACTAATAGAGAACAACAAGTACGGTATTGCACGCTACTTTGAGATGCGGGGATACGACGAGTATTTGATGGACCGCCCTGAGCATCTAAAGTCAACAGCTAGAGTGACAGTAAAGACCAAGGGTATTCCGTCGAATTCACAGGATGTGATACAGGCTCACGCACAGGCAATAGAATCCTACATCCACGAGTATGTAGGTATGGATGATAACGGTAATTACCAGCCTATGTATTTCAACAGAACGCTGGAAGACTGGATCAATTTTCGCATAGATAATCGTACACAATATGACCTTACGATATCTTCTGGCTTAGCACTTCTTGCAGCACAAAGAGTTAAGAAAAAGAAAGTTAAAAAAGACAATACAGACAAGACGTTCTTCAGGAAGGGCAAGATTATCCAGCGTTGATAAAATGGTTATATTTGCAGTTGATAAAGATTCAGCGAAACGATGAATAATCAAAATAAGTATACTTTTCCAGACCCTCTAGCGCCTACGGAAGAGAAAATGAGCAAGGCATACGGGCTAGCGTATGCGAAGTCATTGATGGCTCAATGGGGCGGCATAGATACCGAGGGCAGCCTTTATAAGCGTAGATACAAGGAGTTCGAAACTTCTAGGTCTTACGCTAACGGTACTCAAGACACCACGATATATAAACAGATTCTAAACTCGCTGGATCCAAATAATGGTGACGGTACTATGATGACACTGGACTGGACTCCAGTTCCTATCGTCCCCAAGTTCGCTAAAATCGTTGTTAATAAAATCATCTCCTCATACAGATACCCACAGGTAGAAGCTATCGACCCACTCTCTAGATCAGAGAAGGATGTCAAAAAGAAAAAGATAGCGCTACGTATCGAGAACAAGGAGATGTTCGAAGACGCAAAAAATTCTGGATTGGAGGTTGATGTAGACCCAGACTCACTTCCAGAAACACCAGAAGAAGTAGAGATCTTCTTAGATACAAACATTAAGACTGACGCAGAGATCGCTGCACAGCTAGCTACCAATATGACACTGAGTTGGAATAACTTCGACGAGCGTGTATACCGCAGATGTGTGGAGGATTTGGTAAGCTGTGGTATGGCAGTGACCAAGCGTAGCAACGATCCCAACTACGGGATCAACGAAGAGTATGTAGACCCGGCGTTCTTTGTACACAGCTACACTGACGACCCTACATTCTCAGACATCGTATATGCAGGGCACATCAAGCGCATCTCTATCCAAGAGCTGAAGCGCCTTTGTGGCGATCAGCTCTCTGAAGAGGAGTACCAGAAGATCGCTAAGACAGTGATGAACAAGTACGGTAATAATGCTTCTCGCTTTATGGAGAACTATTATGACCAGCGCCTCAGCCGTTACACTTACGGCTACGATGAGTTTACTCTAGAGGTATTGGACTTCGAGTTCTTATCTGTTGACTCTATGATCTATGAGAAGAAGAAGTCTAGATTCGGAAACATTGGATTTTACTACAAGGGCAATACTTACGAAACACCAAAGAATAGTATATACGACAGAGAGCCTGTACAGATGAATAATGCCACCGTGTATGGAGGTATGTACATCATCGGTACGGAGCACATCTTGAACTACGGACAAAAGAACAACGTCCCTAAGAATATCCACGACATCACACGTGCGCAGATGTCCTACTCAGTAGTAGCGACAAACATTAGAAATATGGTTCCTAAGAGCCTTGTTTCTAGCGTAATTGGTTTTGCGGATCAACTACAGCTGTCTCACCTAAAGATCCAGCAAGCTATTGCTAAGGCAAAGCCTGACGGTATCATCATTGACGTTGAGGGTCTAGAGAATGTAGACCTCGGTCGTGGTGGAGACTTACAACCATTAGAGATTCAAGACATCTACGAGCAAACAGGTGTGTTCTACTACCGCAGTAAGAACCCAGAGGGCGGTTTCCAAAACCCGCCCGTTCGTCAGATTGACAACAGTATTAGAAACATCAACGAGCTTATCGCTCTGTACAACCACTACCTACGTATGATCCGTGATGCTACGGGTATCAATGAGGTGGTAGACGGTTCTACGCCGAAAGGTGAAGCCTTGGTAGGGGTGAACCAGATGGCTATGGCAGCAGCAAATAATGCGCTGTACGATGTGACTAACGCTAGTATGATATTATATAGGAAGGTCTGTGAAGACATTCTAAAATGTCTACAGATCCTTCCTTCACAATCTGTCTTGTACAATGTGTACGAGAAGGCTATTGGCAAGACTAATATGGAGGTGCTGAATAGCTTCAAGGATCTTCCAATGTACAACTTCGGCATCCGTGTATTGTCAGACCTCAGCGATAGAGATCGCCAGTACTTGGAGCAGAATATTCAGATTGCTTTAGGGCAGAGAGAGATTGATCTTGAAGACGCCATCGCCATTAGAAACATCAAGGATGTTGATCAGGCAGAACGTCTATTGATCATCCGTCGTAAGAAGCGTATCGCTAAGCAACAGGAGATGCAGCAGATGAATATCCAAGCGCAAGCTCAGGCTAACGCTCAGGCATCTCAGGTAGCTGCACAGGCTGAGGTTCAGAAGCAGCAGGCTCTAGTACAGCTCGATATGCAGAAGAAGCAGATGGAATACCAGCTCAAGTCTCAGTTGGCACAGCTAGAACACCAGATGCGTATGGAGCTTGAGAAAATGAAAGGCGAGTATGGTGTGATCGAGCAGCAGATCGAAAGCCGAGTAACCTCTGATAGAGAAGCTATGAAGGAAGACCGTAAAGACGGGCGTGTTAAGAAGCAGGCTGTAGAGCAGTCTAAGCTTATAAGCCAGCGTAAGGGTTACCGAGGCGAGCTCCCTGATGAATCAGATATGTTTTCATAAAAACACTAACTTTGCAAAAAACAAATAACAATGGCTCAAAAATTACAGAGAGACGCTAACTTCAATCTTCAGGCTTTTGGTCAGGCTGGATTCGATTTAGTAGGCGCAGCAGAAACTGTAAACTCTCATAACTATATAGCAATCACAGCTTTAGATGACGCTGTAATTAGCGCTACCGCATCAGAAGGCGATAGCCTTACTAGCACAACCATTCCAAAAGGTCTTACTATCTTTGGAAGGTTTACTTCTATTACCGTGACTAGCGGAAAAACATTAGCTTACAGAGAAGTACTATAATGTTAATATTAGGAATAAATATCCTCAAGGCACCCTCTGTTTCAGATGCAGACCCTACACCATTCTTTGAGATATTGGCGGAGGATGATTCTTATATGGTAGCGGAGAATGGCGACTTTTTAATCATAGAATCATAAGATAAAATGGCTAATAAGAAATTTAGCGAGTTTACTACCCGCACAGATTCGGCTAACGTAGACTTCTTGGTTGGCTATGATGGTAGTACAAATGTAAAAATAGCACCTAGCAATATAGGTGGCGGTGGTGGATTTGATGGCGTGAGAATCCCACATAACTTCAATCACGGAAGCAACAGTCCGTCTTTATCTTATTACCTACCACTCAATACAACGGCTGAATTCACAGGCGGTAGTAATTACGAGACGAGTGGAACTGTTGCCTTGAAAGATGGGTATGTGTCTACAGTAAGAATGATTAATGTAGACGTAAGTGGCGTGAGTGGTCTAGCTACGCAAACTAGAATCATAGTAGTCGTAAACGGAACAACAGTACATACTACTGCATATAATAATCACGGAACACTTACACAGTTTACTACCGTAGAATTTAATTTAGGTGCTACTGATGCACCTTTTAGCGAAGGAGACAATGTCGTGGTAAGATTCCAAACGGATGGTATTTGGTACAGAACCCAAGCAATGACAGAACACACATATAGTTAAAAAATAGAATGCAGTGGCAACAACTTGGAATTTAAAGGATGTTAAGGTATACAACACGCTAGACGGCAATAGCGATGTGATCTACTTGGTGAACTACAATGTAACAGCTACAACCGATGGTGGTGTATATGTGTTGCCCAAAGAGGCAACTATTGACACCTCAAGCATCACCGACTTCGTACCCTTCGCTGATCTTACCGAAGAGATAGTACTCGGATGGGTTACTACTGACTTAGGTACTGATGGCGTAGCAGCGATTGACCAAGAGGCGGAAGATAAACTTAGCTCCTTTATGAATAGCTCAATCAAAACCCTATAACGATGGCTAACAAAAAATTTAGTGACTTTACATTAAAGACAGACCCAGCAAACGTAGATTTCTTGGTGGGTTACTTAGGATCCGATAACGTAAGAATTGACCCCGCAAGTTTAAGCAGTGGAATGACCAGCTTCACGCTGTCGGCTAATAGCGGTACTACGCAAACTATTGAGGACGGCAATACATTGTCAATTTATGGCGGCACAGGTCTTTCATCAGTTGTTGGTGCAACAGATACCGTTACAATCAACTTGGATAATACAGCTGTAACAGCGGGCAGCTACACCTCAGCTGATATCACCATTGATGCACAGGGTCGTATTACGGCAGCGGCTAATGGCTCTGGCGGTGGCGGAGGTGTATCGCCTATTAGCGGTCAAACAGATAGCTACACAATAGGTACAGATGCCTTAGGTAATATCGATACATCCGCTGAAAGATACAGTATCGCTTTTGGTACGGATGCTTTGGCAGCAATGACTACAGGGTCAAGAAACATTGCAATTGGCAGTAAAGCGCTAGAGGATATTACCACTTCTATTGACAATGTTGCTATTGGATTTAATTCAATGAGCGATAGCAGCAACGTTACAGGCACAAAGGAGAATGTGGCTGTTGGAGCATATAGTTTGCAAGAATGTAGTTCTAATCGCTCTATAGGTATTGGATATAGAGCTGGTCAAAAAATTACTACAGGTAAGGGTATTGCTATTGGTGATTATGCTCTAGGTGGTGGTACAGGTGTGACTGGTAATTTTCACGTTGCAATAGGCACATCTGCGCTTCAAAATCAAACTAGCGGGCAAAGAAATACGGCAGTAGGTTATAATGCGGCAAAGAATCAATCAACAGCCAACCAAAACGTAGCTATAGGTGCGTGGGCTTTAGAATTAAATACCACTGGTGGAAATAACGTTGCTGTAGGGGTAGATGCGATGGAGCAAAATACAACACAAGGAGATTGTGTTGCTGTTGGATATAAAGCACTTGAAGATTATAATGGCAATTGGGGAACCAATACAGCCGTGGGGTCAAATGCGTTAGGCAATGCATTGAGGGCTTATAATACAGCGATTGGTAATTATGCGTTGAACGGTGCGAGTGGGGCGAATACAGGCTCAAGAAACATTGGAGTAGGTGATTTTTCTGGATATAATTTAACCTCTGGTGATAGAAATATTTTTATTGGAGCACAAGGTACTGGTTTTGCTCTTACAACAGGTACTCGCAATGTTATGGTAGGTTATCAAGCGGGTTACTACCAAACAACTTCTAACTATAATGTAATCATAGGTAATGAAGCTGCTAGGGTTACTTCTGCTAATGTAAATGTTACAAATTTAGTGGATTGTGTTTTTATAGGAAACGAAACTCATCCTTCAGCGGCTAGCGTAAGTAATGAAATAGCGATTGGTAACGATGCTATTGGGCAAGGTGCTAATACGATAATGCTTGGCGATTCTAATATTACAGACTTATATTGTTACGGTACTTTAAGCAGCCCTTCTGATATCAAGTTAAAGGAAAATGTTGAAGACCTTCCTTACGGTCTTGATGATGTTGCTCAGATGCGTCCTGTAGAGTATGATTTAAAAGCTGACGGCAGACACGATATTGGTTTTATTGCTCAGGAAATGAAGCAAGTTGTGCCAGATGTTGTTAAAGAAATGGGAGATGGAACGCTATCTATACAATATGCCAAATTAGTCCCAGTGCTTGTTAATGCTATTAAAGAGCTTCAAGCAGAAGTTGAATTACTAAAGTCAAAATAAAATGAGTGAATTCGAACAAGAAGTAAAAGACCATTACCTAAATACTTGGCAAGATTCTGTTGATGCTATCAATAATGCTGACGCTTCTGAAGCAGAAACTATAGAAGCAAATAAAGACCACTTAACAATGTTGAAGTCTTTCACTTGGTTTACCGATGGTATTACAGATGACGAACTAGCAACGATCAACGCTGCCTTAGCGTAACTTATACTTAAATAAATTTAATACAATGGAAAAGGTAACAGACGAAGAGCTACAGGCTCTTAAGGATATTGTGGCTAAAGTCAATCAGGTCCACATAGACATCGCCTCATTTGAGATGAGAAAGCTAGAAGCTGTAGAAACAGCTAAAGAACTGATAGCTGAGCTACAGTCGCAACAGGCTTCTTTAGGCGATAAGTATGGTGTAAACGAAATTGACTTAAACACCGGTGAAATCAAAGAAGCTTAACAGCTTAAAAATCAATAGATTATCAGTAGAGAGGTTGCAGAAATGCGACCTCTTTTTTTATACCTTTGCTGTTATGAAAACAAAGAAGAGAGATCCAAGACTTGAACGTGCGGGTGTGAGCGGCTATAACAAGCCGAAGCGAACACCCAATCACCCGAAGAAATCTCACATTGTTGTCGCTAAAGTAGGTGATACTATTAAGACGATCCGTTTTGGTGAGCAAGGTGCTAAGACCGCTGGTAAACCAAAGGCAGGGGAGTCAGAAAAGATGAAGAAGAAACGTGCTTCTTTTAAAGCACGTCACAGAAAGAACATAGCCAAGGGTAAGCTATCTGCTGCTTATTGGGCAGACAAAGTAAAATGGTAATGAAGAAAAGAGGACTATCTAAAGTTAAAGATCTGTTCTGGTATAGCGATAGCGAGCCTAATGAGATACTTATCTCCTTCTGTCATTTGATTGCGCTGCCCGCTAGCATCATTGTAGAGCATCACAACCCTAGCTGGTTATTAGTTACTGGAGCGATAGCTGCAGGAGCTTTTCAAATGTGGGCTGTGGTATGGAACGGTACTTTGCGTATGCGTTTATTAGCTGTACAAGTAGCTACTTTGATTGCCATTATGACTATTGTAAACTTGTGTATGGCGGGTCTTATGGAAGGTAGTCGTACAGGATGGATAGTCATTGGGTTATTTGCTTGCTGGAATACAGTTAGAGTATTTAAAGAAAAGGTTGAGAAAGGTGTTTAATAGACTTCGTCAATTATGGAGGTATAGTGATAGCCAGCCTACAGAGATCACGCTAGGCGCAGCTCTTATGGTGCTTGCGCCTATAGCCACTTTTGTAGAACTTGGATTTATGCCTGTTTACCAGCTAGCTCTAATAGCCGCAGGAGTTTATCAGCTGTACTGTATATCTAAAGGCGATTTAAATTGCAGGGTTATTGCAGCGACATTAACTTTTGGATTGTATACCACAAGCTTAACTATGTATTTAATGACTATAGGTCTACCTACGCCATCTCATTACGGGTGGGTATTATTAGTTATATCTTCTTTTGGAAACCTCAAGAGATTAAAAACAGAACAGCTACATAGAAATGGATAACGTAACACAAATAATAATAACGATTGCTACAGTAGCTGGGTCTGCTGGTATATGGAAGTTCTTTGAAGCTAGGCTCAAAGTAAAATCTGAAGAAAAGAAGTCCAAATTAGAGAATAACGACGGGGTGCAATACAGGGATGATTTAAAGAACAGGGTAAGAAACCTAGAGGCTCTTCTTGCTACTAGTAGTGATGAGAAAGACGAACTGAGAAATCAGGTGCTTGCACTAACCCAAGAGGTATCTGCCCTTAGAGTCAAGGTAGAATTCCTCGAAAAAGAAAATGAAAGATTAAAAAACAAGTAGTATGAAACACCTAAAAGTATTTTGGCTTTGGATTAAGGAAACTAACAAGCGCTTCTGGTGCTATTGGTTGGGGTTCACAGATCTAGATGAGAAGGCTCTAGCAGCATATGCTGAAGCACGTCGTAGATACTCTAAAGTAAAGAAAGAGTTGAAGGACGCTGTAGATGCAGCTAAAGGAGAGTAACAGCTATGAAGGCTAAGAAGTCAAGAGTAAACGAAGCCGGTAACTACACTAAGCCAACGCTTAGAAAAAAGCTGTTTAACCAAATTATGGCGGGCAGTCGTGGCGGCAATCCCGGACAGTGGTCTGCTCGCAAAGCACAGCTACTCGCTAAGGAGTACAAAGCTGCAGGAGGCGGCTATAAAAACTAATGGCGCTCAAAAAATCACAGCAGTCCCTAAGAGACTGGACGAAACAGAAGTGGAGTACAGCCAGCGGTAAAAAGAGCAAGGATACTGGTGAGGCTTACTTTCCGGCTAAAGCTGTTGCTGCACTGAAGAAGGCTGGGCTTTATAAGAAAGCCACAGCGCAGAAGAAAGCAGCAACTAAGAGAGGTGAGCAGTTTGCAAGCTACTCTCCTGATGTACAGCGTATTGTAAAAAGGTATCGCTAGAATTGTTAATTTTGCAACATTAATTAAATATATATTATGAGTTCAGTTGAAAATGATTTGTTAAGCTCTATTGAAAATGCTGGTTTTGAGGTAACTGATGCACCGGCAGAAGTTCAAGAAGAGACCCCGGCTCCAGCAGGAATCCCAGAAGGCGTAGCGCCTGACCTAGATCTTTCTGGAGATAACGAAAATACACAGCCTGTTCAAGAGCCAGTCTCTAATGAGCAGACTGAAACGGTTGAGGACAATCCACAGCCAGATAGTTCTTTAAATACGGAAAACAACGTAGAGTCGTATGACAACGAAGATGTTGATGGACTTGTTATGGGATATCTCAGCGAAAAGCTAGGGATGGACCTAAGCAGTCTTGATGATCTTCGGAATCCTGCAACTCCACGACAAGCAGAGATCGATGAGCGAATTAAGGTAATTTCTGATTTCGTTGAACAAACGGGTCGATCTCCAGAAGATTGGTTTAGATACCAAGCTATGAACCCATCCGAAATGGATGACCTCACAGCGGTAAAGATGTCTATGACATCTGAATATCCAGACCTAAATTCTGAGGAAATCGATATGTTAGTTGGAAACAAGTACAAGATCGATGAAGACCTGTACACTGAAGACGAAATCAAGTTGTCTAAATTACAGCTTAAGATTGATGCAAATAAATCTCGACAAGCTATTGAAGGTTTGCGTAGTAACTACACAATGCCCGAAGTAGAAAAAGAGACAGCTGTTCAAAGTCCTATTGACGATCAATGGATCAGCGCTATGAAAAAAGAAACCAATGCCCTAGAAGCATTGAGTTTCGATCTTCCCGGCGGGGAGTTCGAGTTTGGAATTAGTGAAGATTATAGAGGTCAGTTAATAGACAAGAATAGCAACATAGAAACCTTCTTTGATCAGTATGTTGATCAGAATGGTCAGTGGGATTACGATTTGTTTAACTCACACCGAGCCTTGGTGGATAATATAGATGCGATTGCAAAGAGTATTTACCAGCAAGGGTTGAGTGACGGACAGCGTAGAATCGTTGATCAGGCTGCAAATGTATCGACAAAGAGCCCGAATATTGGAACGGGTAATAATACCAATAATTTAGAGCAGCAAATACTTGATGCTCTGAATGTGGACAAAACATTAAGATTTTTATAAAGCCTAAAAAAATAAAATACTATGGCATTAGGAACTCCTCCTGTTAACAACGGTGGCGTGTCAGCAGGATTTAAATCACTAGACCCAGCGAAGTATACTTCATTGGGTGACTTCATTGATGAAGTAAACGCACCAGATAACCGTGACCTTTTGGTTAAAACTTACGGTAACCAAGGTATCACTGGTT
>Ga0208162_1001966_pt1 | contig 10294 bp, 9 predicted proteins | sample CB_VirMetaG_4_FD_184539 | JGI IMG/M metagenome (GOLD analysis project Ga0208162, IMG submission 184539) | Freshwater to marine saline gradient viral communities from Chesapeake Bay - CB_1508_1M Viral MetaG (SPAdes) (version 4) | ecosystem: Environmental > Aquatic > Marine > Coastal | place: USA... | reverse complement strand
GGGTATCAGCTTCCTGATTCACTAAGGTCAGAACTAGAAGAAGCTGTGCTTAATCAAGCTATCATGCCTAGCATGAGGGCATTGATGACTGCAGGGCCAGCACTAGACCGCTGCCACGTAGGTGGATACAACTGTTCATACGTACCTGTAGATAGCCCACGTGCATTCGATGAGACTATGTACATTCTTATGTGTGGCACAGGTGTGGGCTTTAGTGTGGAACGTCATAACATTGAGAAGCTGCCTATTGTAAATGAAGATATGCATGACACCGATACTGTAATCAAGGTAGGTGATAGCCGCCCCGGATGGGCTAAGTCACTGAAGGAACTTATTGCTATGCTGTACACCGGGCAGATTCCTAAGTGGGATGTATCAGAGGTACGCCCAGCAGGTGCAAGACTGAGGACATTTGGTGGTCGTGCGTCAGGCCCACAGCCATTGGTAGAACTGTTTGAGTTTGTCATTCAGAAGTTCAAAGGTGCAGCAGGTCGCAGACTGTACCCAATCGAATGTCACGACATCATGTGTAAGATTGGTGAAGTTGTTGTGGTTGGTGGTGTACGCCGTAGTGCATTGATTTCATTGTCTAATCTTAACGATGACCAGATGGCTCATGCCAAGTCTGGTCAGTGGTGGGAGAATGAGGGTCAACGTGCGCTGGCTAATAACTCTGTAGCATACAAGCAGAAGCCTGAGATGGGTACGTTCATGCGTGAGTGGCTTTCACTGTACGACAGTAAGTCAGGTGAGCGTGGTATCTTTAATCGTGAATCAGCTAGGAAGCAAGCGGCTAAGAATGGTAGGCGTGATGCTGACCAAGACTTTGGTTGTAACCCTTGCTCTGAGATTATCCTGCGTCCCTATCAGTTCTGTAATCTGTCAGAGGTTGTTGCACGTGAAACGGATACACTGGCATCACTAAAAGAGAAGGTACGCCTTGCCACTATTCTGGGTACATTCCAATCCACACTGACAGACTTCCGCTATCTGCGTAAGGTATGGCAGAAGAACACAGAAGAAGAACGCTTGCTTGGCGTATCTCTGACAGGCATCATGGACTGTGCTGCACTACATAAGGGTAAGGAAGTAGCTGACACACTTGAGATGCTACGTGTTACTGCCATTGAAGCTAATGCAGCTATGGCACAACAGCTTGGCATCAATCAGTCAACAGCTATTACCTGTGTCAAACCTAGTGGTACAGTATCACAGCTTGTGGATAGTGCATCTGGCATCCACGCTAGACACAACCCATACTACATTCGTACTGTCCGTGGGGATAACAAAGACCCATTGACACAGTTCTTGATTTCACAGGACATACCTGCCGAACCTGACGTAATGAAACCCGACTCAACGACAGTGTTTAGCTTCCCTATGAAGTCACCTAAGAACGCAGTGACACGCACAGGTATGACAGCTATTGAACAGCTTGAACTGTGGCTGACTTACCAGCGTCACTGGTGCGAACACAAACCATCAGTCACTATCTCTGTTAAAGAGAATGAGTGGATGGCTGTAGGCGCATGGGTCTACGAACACTTTGATGAGGTCAGTGGTATCAGCTTCCTGCCATTCAGTGAGCATACATATCAGCAAGCACCTTATCAGGACATTGATGCTGCTACATACAAAGAGTGGGCAGCTAAGATGCCAAAGAACGTAGACTGGTCTATGCTGCAAGAGTTTGAGAAGGAAGATACTACATCAGGTGGGCGTGAGTTAGCTTGTACTGCTGGCGTTTGTGAAGTAGTTGACTTGAACGCAGCATGACGAATTACAAAAGGAGTTGACAATGGTAGGTAAGATTGATATACAAAAGGTAGTTGAACATGAAGACGGTTCAGCTACTATAACATTTGAGTGTGATGACGAAGCAAAGATAGCACTTATGAATGAAGGTTTTATCTCACTACTTGAAAAGGCAGTCAGTAAACACCACCCAGAATACGAAGCAATGAAAGGACAAGATGAGTAGTATACCGTGGAAGACAGGTGACGGGTGGGTGCAACATAACCCACCTGCCCACCACCCAAGCAGAGAAGAATGGCTGAAACAAAAAGCGAAGGAGAAAGAGAATGAAAAATCTGGAACCAAAGACTGAAGACCGCAAGAAGTTTGACATTGACCTTGAGTATGGAAAGGTACGCGAGCAGATGGTAGCAGATATGCTACAGGATAAGAAGATTGAGGTGAAGAGTGAACGTGACGTGTGGCAGAAGACAGGCAACATTGCAATCGAATACGAATGCTATGGCAAGCCTAGCGGAATCAATGCCACTGAATCAGACTACTGGTTTCACAACCTGTGTATTGGTGATGAGACATTCGCTACGATTGTCTTTGACACGAACAGCCTCAAGCGTATCATTGCTAACTTAGATAGCAAGCGCAGTGTTTCTGGTGGAGATAACAATGCAGCACGTATGTACTTACTGAATCTGCAAAAGCTGTTCTCTTCTGACGTAATCAAAGCATTTAAGGAGACTAAAGATGCGGCGTAATGGACTAGGAAAGTATGATGCTCCACTGCGTATTCAATACCAGTGGGGCTACGATGCGTTTAAGCGTGGTGGTAGGCTTGTCAAGAAGGGCAAGCGAATACTCTTTGAGGAGAACCGTCCTAACATTGACCCTAACACCATGCAGTATAGAGAGTGGCAGCGTGGTTGGAACGATGCTTACTATGAGCATTTAGAGAAAGGGCAATACAATGGGGCTGAAGGAAGAAGCTGAACAGTGGATGAAGGAGAGATATATGAGTAGTATTACAGCAACGGAGTACCAAACAAAGGCTGCAGAAACGGCAATATTCCCAAGTGATAAAGCACTAGAATATCTATCATTGGGACTATCCGGGGAAGCTGGTGAGATTGCTAATAAAGCAAAGAAACTAATTCGTGACGGTGCAGACAGAGAAGAGCATCATGCTAAACTAAATGCGATTGGTCACGAGATTGGGGATGTTATGTGGTACTGCGCCATGCTTGCAAAAGAAGTGGATATGAACCTTGGCAAAATCATGGAAGACAACTTGGAGAAACTGGCAGACAGGAAAGCTAGGAATCGTTTACAAGGTGACGGTGACAATCGTTAAGTATACACCGTTTATAGCTATCGGTGTATGGCTGCTCTACGCATTCGGTATGGGGTTGCTAAACGATATATGTAATTGTGCAAAGGAGTATGATGGATGGTGGCGTTAGGTATTATAGCAATGGCATATATGTATATGCTACACGTATTGGTAAAGGAGCAGGGGATTTAGTCCCCTGTTTTCTTATCTGTACGCTGCCTTTAAACCTTTTCCTAGTTCCGCAAGAGCGTACAAGTCTTCTACACTAGCCCCGTCTGCAGGTCTTTCGTACACACGTAAGAACTCTACTGCTGCACCCTTGCGTATATCCGGCGGTAGCCTACGATAGTCTAACATAGCATCAATGTAAGCTGGTGCATTAGCAGTCAACCCCTTACCATCTGTGAGCATACGTTTAGCACTCTTTATCTGCTCTTTGATAAGAGGCTTTACACGGCTGTTGACGAACTCTTGTTCTGTCATTTCTTTCTGCAACGCTTCGTTTTCTCTGTACTCTAAGCGAGATGACTCTTCATATGCACGTGCTGCATCAACCACGCCGGGAATAATCTCACGCAGTTGTTCATTCTCAAACCTACGTATGCTAGGCACCTTCGATGAACTACCCAATTCAAACTCACTTATACCAAGACTCTTTATATACTCGCCTTGCTCACTATCCTGTGTCTTCAGAGATAGCCCTAACCCAACTTTAAGTGCAGAAGCTACCCTGCTTGGCTTTTCTTGGAACAGGCTCTGACGTAGTGGTAACTGCTCATCATCCTTACCTGATGTTAAGAACCCTCTAGCACGAAGAGGTTGCATTAGATTTTCTCTAAACGTCCTACCAAATTCAAGTGTAGGGTCTTTAGACACATCCCTGTACTCTTCTCCGCGCATACCGATAGCACGTTGTGTATCAATAATCTGCGCACCCGGTACTGCCCAAGTAGATAGGTAATTACCTAATGCTCTACCTGTAGCACGAGCAAGTGCTTCATCACGAGTTAAGTCACCGCCACCTGCTAAGTTTACTACTTCTTCAATAATACTGTTACCTACACCTGTTCTTATATTCGTACCCAAGAATGTTTCAGAGAACTCTTTAATGTCGAAGAAGTCATCAAACGTGCCATCCATAAGACGCTTTGTTGCCTCACCTAAATACAGGTACTGACGCAGTGGGAATTGCGGTGTAGTATCCATCACTGTGCCATCACCTACGCTTAGTTCTTTGTAGTCTGCAGGAGCATCGTCTTCGCTACGTGCTTGATAGGCTGCATACACACCCGCCATACCGACAAGGTTACGTGATATGCGTCTTCTATCTGCTGCAGACAACTTAGTACCTTTAGGTAGCTGCCCCATAAGTTTCTTAGTCAGCGGTATGGAAGCCCCACCCATGTAATTACCCATCAACTCAAGGCTGTTAAACATAAAGCGTGGGAAGGGTATAGCCACAGTCAAACCATTACGAGTAATGAAGTTTGTTATCTCTCTGAATAGTGGAGTCTCTGGCTGTTTGGCGTATGTTACATCAAGTGCTTTGTTTGTGGCATCTGCTACCAGTTCATTGAAAGAACGTGCGCCTTTAGGACGTACCGTTGTTGAGTCATTTAGCAAGTCTTTAATCTTACCTTCATTGAGAGTGTCAATCAGGTCAATCTTATATTCGCGCTTTACCAAACGCTCTAGTTCACCCAAGAAACTACCACGGCGTACAAGATATTCTTGGAATCTGTTAGCACTATTGAGTACACTTACCGCATCTTCTAGTTCAGATAGTACTGTATCCGTTCCTCGCCCTAGTGTGCTGAATTTACCACCAAGAATACCCTTATCAGCGGCTTCTTCAGCTTCTCGTCTAGCTTTCTTTGCATCAAATTTTGTTTTAGTATCTTTGGCACGTTGTTTAGCCGCCGCTACAAAGCTATCTATTTGCTCTTTACGAGCCATGCCTCTACCAGTAGCAGACTGTAATTCGTTAAGCTGGTTAAACATAAGGTCATACTGTTTAGCCAGTTCTGGACGATTCAAAATAAAGTCTACATAGTCTTTAGTATCAAGCCTACTTTCTGGCCCAAACATATACCGCATGTGACGGAAACTGTCTCCCCAATTAGCACGGCTTATTAAAGAACCTGTAAATGCTGCTGTTTTACCTGCAGCACCTGTTGCCTCGCCAGCATTATACAAAGCTGTATCCATGACATTGCTAAGTGTATCCAATGGCGCACGAATACCTGCAGATGTCACGTTACGTGCAGCAGTAGCTAACTGAGACACCAATCCACCACGGCGTATGCCTTCAAGACGCATAATATTATTACGTATCTTACCTTGCTGCGCCTGTGTAGCTACACGCTGCAGTTCCTGCATTTCATTCAACGGTCTTGCACGTTTAATCTGGGACAGTTTCTGTAGAGTCTTACCTGCTTCAGAGCCAGAACCTACGACAGTCAAGATGTAATCTTCAAACGATACGTTATATTTGTTTAGTACGTCAATAAGTTCATCGCCGGGTACAAGTTCTTTATCTATAGTAAGGTCAAACAAATGGTCAATTAATCTGTACTCTCTACCATCTTCAAACTTTTTAGCTGCAAAAGCATTAGGCATACGTTCACGTAGTTCTGCAGCAGCCGCAACTAAACCGTTAAGTTTATCTGACTTGAGTACAGGCATAGTAATCTTGTCTTCTTGACCCGCCAATAACGCAGCGTCATCCAACTCGACATCTCTACCCAAAGCCTTCTGTACTCTAGTACGTGTATCACCAGCGTCTAGTTCTTTAGCTGTTTCTCTACCTGCATCCCTAGCTAAGTCAGCATCTAAAACTTTTTTACCATCTACTTCTGTAGAGATAGTCTTACCTGTTGTACGTTCAAAGTCTTCAATAAAGGCTTGTCTGATGTCATCGTTTTGGTTAGCTATAACTGCAGCATCGTCTGCTTTCTTAGCCACCTCTTCTGCTGTGGCTTCTTTAGCTAGATTAATATTCATCTTGCGATTGAGTAGCTTTTCACGAGCAGCTTCGGTACGTTTTTTTGCTTTCTCTATCTGTTTAGCTTCTCTAAATGTTTTACGTACACCACGCATAGCACTAGAACCCGGAAGAACAGCCTCTGTCATTTCCAGCATCATTGTTATGTCTGTTCCAAATTTTCTACCAGCAGTTTTAGGGTCAAACGGCAATAGTTCTTTGCCTGTTTGGCCTAGCAGTTTATTGTCTTCTGTAAAGGTTTCGTGCATATAGCGTGTAAACGCTTCACCTGTATCTTCTACTGTCTCTGATGCAGCCGTTATAGCTGTAACAAGTGCAGCTAAACCCTCTTCTCCTAATCCAGCTATAGCTTTTACTGTGCCACGTAGTGGTGCTGGAACCTTCTCCTCAAAAGCTGCGCTATCAATAAAATCTCTATTACCTTCTTCACCGTATAGAGCCGAAATCATATTACGAGTTTTGTCAAAGTCAAACACAGCGTCAGTTTGCTCTGACACTGTTGGGGTAGGCGCATCAATGGGTTCTAGTTTAGGGAGTGCTTGAGTGTCCCCCGTAGGTACTTGTGGGACAACTTTGAAACCTTCGGGTAAATCACCAGTACGCATGTACTGTTCTAATGGCGTTTCCTCTGGCTCTTCGGGAACTTGTGGTTCTTCTTGCACAGGAGCAGTGTCTACCTGCTGCCCTTGTCTTCTAGCTTTTAGCCTGTCTTTTAAGGACACAACCTCAGTTTCAGGAGCAGCAACAACTTCATCTTGTTCTGGCTGTGGTTGCTGTAATCTTCTGGACTTTAATCTATCCCTAAGACTTTGACCTTCTTCTTCTTCATCTTGTACGTCTAGCGAAGTATCATCATCTGTAAAAGACTGTAGCCTTCTTTGTTTTAGTTGCTCTCGTAAAGAAGACATTAGTAATCTCCGGCATATAAATCTCTACCTGTCCAAATTGCGTAGGACGTAACATCCCCCTCTTTATATTGAATGATGTCACCTTTTTTATACGCCTGATTAGTATATGCTTCAGCCTCTAACTCCGCAGGAGTTCCATCAAATACCTTCAGCCGTTTTTGTTTCTGTGCTGGTATGGCTAGTTGTTTATCAATAAATTGACGTACATCTTGTGCTAGTACATCCTCTTGTGCATCAAGTGCCGCATTCATAGTTGCATCAGTTCTGCCATACGTTTGTTCCACAGTAGAGATAACTTGTGAAAAATTATCAAAGTACGACTCAGCATTACCTTGTGTTATTTCCGCAACTTTATCTTCTAGTGAATTATAAAGACCTGCCTTACCCATAGTGCGTTTTATTTGTGCATCAAAGACAGCGTTTACGCTTTGTGGAGAGAACTGGCTATCATCTGCCGCCTCTGGGTTAGCTTGTTTCCACGCTTTTGTACCATCAATTGCGCTTTGTTTTAGTGCGTCAAAATCATTACGTTGTTGTGGTGTAAGACCACCTTGAGCCAACTTCTGTTCAGCATACACAAACATTTCCTCAAAGTCTTTAAACTCTGGTGGAGATTTTTCTTTCTGTATTTTCAACTCATTTAGAGTAATGCCTTGCTCTGCTGCTCTCTTACTCAAGATATGATTTTCAGCTTCACGTTCTAGTTGCTGTACTCTTTGTAAGTCTGCTACTTTATTACGGGCATTATCTAGCTGACGTTGTTCTTCATCTGTTAATGCTTGTTGTTTAGCACGTGCTTCCATAGCACCTGCAATTTCCATTTGCTGGTCGATACGGCTTTCGTTTTGTTTAAACGCAGAGACTTTCATATTAAACTCTGTGTCCTCTCTTCCACGTATTTTTCTAGTGTATGCAGCTTCTTCTGCCGCAGTCTGACGTGATAAGTCTATGCCACCCACGGTTGGCAAACCTGTCATACGCTCTGGGCCAGCAGCAGGTGCTGAACTTTGTAATCTTTGATTAAGCCTCTTGGCTGCTTGTTCGGCTGCCCTATTTTCTCTGCCAAACAGTCTACCAATTGGGTCATCCACAGCAAAATCTGCTGCAGATACTTTACTAACAGTAGCTGTAGGCGCACCCAAACTAAGTTGACCTAACGCAGCCTGTCTTGATAGTTGTATCTCACCCGCAGTAAAGCCTGTAAAGTCTTGTGTGGCATCATACTTTTGTCCAGCAGGAAGAACCTTACGTGCAGCTTTAACGTCAGAAATGTATTCTTGCACGTCTGCTGCGGTGCCTAATCTTTTAAATGCAGCATATGTTAAGTCAACATCACCACCTAACTCTTTTGCTAATGCATCAAAAGCCAATTGAGTTTCTTCATTAAACTTTTGTTTCTTAGCTTCAGCAGCGTCTAGTTTAGCGGCCTGTCTAGTCTGTATATATTTACGTGCCTCACTTAGTTCGCTATTACGTCTATCAATAGCGTCACGCATAGACCTATCCACACTAGATGCTAGACCAGTGATAAGACCTGTACCAAAACTTCCACTAAACAATCCCATTATGTTCTCCTAGCCATCAAACCTGTAGGCTTATCTTCTTCTTTCTCAACGGGTTCTTCTTTTACTTCTTCTACGTCAGTATCTTTAAGTTTCTCTTTGTATTGCATTGCGTACTTAGCAAGTTGTGAGTCACGAGGTTTTCCGGCATCAGGATTTGTAAGACCTGTTTCATACTCAATGTTCGCACTATCACCTAGCATCATAATCATTTCCATCAGTATAGGAACAACTAACATGCCAACATCTACAGTGTGCTTACCTTCCATTACACTGGATAACTGCATACTGTTTGCTATTGTTGTAACAGGCACACCCATTTCAAGAACCTCAATAATCTGGTCCATAAACTCTTCAGTTGCCATACTGCTCATATAATATTCAATAGCCTCATCCACAGTAGGAAACTGTGGCGGTGTTTGCCACGGACGTGCGCCTAACTCATGCGTTAGTGACATACCGGGAATGGGAGCATCAAATAATTCTTCAGCCATTCTTAATCTCTTCCCTAAAGTCGCGGATAACTTTCATTTGTTTTGCTACACGAACTGCTGGGTTAGATAAATCTAAACCAGAGTTAAATTTATTTGATGTAGGCTTTGCCATCATGCCACCTGTTGGTTTTTCAGGCTTATCGTTGGGCATGTTTTCAAGGTCCATGTTATAATATGCTCTAACAATATCAGTGAGAGAACGAGACATGATGCTTCCTCTTCTTCTTTTCAACTACCATATCCATGAGTTTTTTGGTTGCCCACTTGAGTGGTGGAACTTTAGATATTAGTTTAGCATATTTTTCACCATGTGTCATGTATAATTTTTTAAACCATTTAGGTGCGTCATACTGTAGCCATGTACGGAAGACAAACCATTGTGCATTTTTATTGCCATATACTTCACGAGCAACCCAGCAAAATCCACCAGACATAATCCATGCGCTACCTAGTGTACCAATTAAACTACCTACAGCATTACCTGCTGCAGATGATGAGCCTTCAGCCGCCACTTGACTACGTGTATTAGCATCTAGTTCTGCGATAGCTAGTGCATTATTACGGTCAATCTGGCTTTCAGCAGATGTCCATGCCCATTCCATTGTGTCTGAATAATAGTTCCACAAGTTGCTGTAGGCTTGTTTACTAATATCAAGAATAGCGGAAGCATTTAATTCATTAGCACGGTTTATAGCAGCAGTATCTGCAGTAGCAATCTGTCTACGCCACTGTGCATTAGCCTGTGCAATCACAAGCTGGTTCTGTGCATTGAACTGGTCACGCTGGTTATTTAACTCAGCATTGAAACGTGCAATTGTATTTGTCTGACCTGCATTAAACTGTGACTGTGCGTTTTGCTGTGTAGCATTGAACTGAGACACTTGACTAGACAGGTTAGCGAAGAACTGGTCAACCTGATTCTGGCTAGACGCATTAAACTGTGCAGCAGCATTTCTAGCGGCAGTGTCTGTAAACAGTGCCTGTGTACGCTGCTGCGCTTTAAATAGTTCAGTCTGCTGGCGATTAGATAAGTTAGCCATATCAACCTGCAGGAAGTTCTGTGCATTTTGTACTGCAGCTTGCTGACGATTGTTTAGGTTAGCTGTGTCAAGCTGTGCCAATGCAGACGCTTCAGCCATTACAAGAGCCTGTGAGTTAGACAGGTTGTTTAGGTTCATTGTATTAGCAGCACGTGAGTTCTCTAGCTGTACCTGTTGCTCTGCTGTAAAGTTCTGGTTGGCAATGT
>Ga0208162_1001965_pt1 | contig 10295 bp, 24 predicted proteins | sample CB_VirMetaG_4_FD_184539 | JGI IMG/M metagenome (GOLD analysis project Ga0208162, IMG submission 184539) | Freshwater to marine saline gradient viral communities from Chesapeake Bay - CB_1508_1M Viral MetaG (SPAdes) (version 4) | ecosystem: Environmental > Aquatic > Marine > Coastal | place: USA... | reverse complement strand
TACACACAGAAACCTGATGAACCTCACTAAACGACAACTGAATATTCTCACAGTCTCACTTACTAATTTTTATGATGAGGTTTGTAAGACAGGAACAACTCCTGAAATGAAACAGGATATTATGGAACTTGCTAAACTGGTGAATGATGAGTATTCCAAAACATTATGAATGAACGACTTGAAAAGGTATTCTACAAGAAAATCAAACGCAGATTGTTCTATGAGGTGATTTGGTGGGGTGCTGAAAGTAGATACACAAAATGTTTCTATGGTGTGAAGAAGATGAGGAAGTTTGTAAATGAACTTCATATGTGGTATAATGACTATGAAATCACTGGCACCAGTGACTTCTCCATTGAGATTGAGAAAACTTGGTGTTATAGGGAATACTCTCCAAGGCATAAGTGGTATTACGTTTCTTATTATCCTAATCAGTTTGTTTGTGTAGAAAAGTATTGAGGAACAAGGGAATGAGTTTCTCAAGAGAACGGAGACACTTATGAAAGAGGCACAAGGGAACCCACAAGACGCTCCAGATGCCCTATAATACACTCATACACACAGAACCACAATGACTTACACAGTAAAAATTGTTGAAACCAATATTGGGTTTCTTGATTTTGAAACCGAAGAAGAAGCAAGGAATTGGATGGAATGCCCTGAAGATTTTAATGATATTACTTGGAGTGAAAGTATGATTGAAGAACTTGAACTTCAGGAGGGCAACTTGTTTTCTAACTATTGGGAGGATTGATGATGACTGATAAAGAAGATGATAAAGACCTAAAGATTAAAGAACTTGAGTTTGAGTATAAATGGACTTCATTTTGGTTGACACTTGCTTACCTTTCTTTATTTCTATCACATTTTTATAGTAGTGACAGAATAAAGGATTTGGAACAAAAAGTCACACAAGAACGAAATGTTATTATTACTTTTTGTGTAGAAAACCCGACTGCTTGTAAAACCGAGTACCTGAAACTGAAATGATTGATTTACTCCAAAAATATAAGAACTGGACTGAAAAACAAAATAGAAAGTATTATGATGACTATACCGAATACTTCCAACCACATTTTAGGTGGAACCCTTTTGATACTAGAAATAACTTTCAACCAGAAATCTTGAGGGAGTATATGTATGGTTTGATGGCAGTTGGTTATGCTTGGGAATGTTGGTCTTATTGGATGAGAGATAAGGAGTATTATTATGAACTACCGAATGCCTTTTGGTTGGAACTAAATGGAAATAGATAATCAACAACATAAAGAAACTATAATGATGAATGAACGACTTGAAAATCCTGATGAGATTGTGTTGGAGAATGTGAAGGAACTTAAGAATGTGGATGAACTCTTTATGGATAATGTGAGCGTTCATTATGAGGTAATGGGAGATGATGCGATTTGGTTCTCATTCACTCATCCAAACGGACAAATAGACCACTTCAATATTGTTCGCAAAGGTAAGAAACTTTCAACACTTTATAGTTGTAATACTGGAAATATGAAAGGTTTAGATGTAGAAGAACCTACGATTGTTCCAGAGCACCGTTACTAAATACTTACACCTGTTGAGAGTGCAATTTCACAGGAAGATTAGGTGCTTTCGGGCACCTTTTCTATTATAAACTCTTATAAATACCTATGCACTCTCAATAGAATAAAAATGAACTATCTAAAAGTTTATTGTAATCTCATCAGGAAAGCGGAGAAGCGAACTCCTCCTGAAGGATACACGGAAAAGCATCATACATTTCCAAAAGGTCTTTTTGGTAAAAATGATAGAATTGTTATTTTTACTTCAAGAGAACATTATATCGCACATTTATTATTGGAAAAAATTTGTATCAAACGATATGGTATTGGGGATGAAAGAACAAAGAAAATGACGCTTGCTTGCTTTTTAATGAGAAATCGTAGTGAAAAATATAATTCTCATTTATACGAACAAGTAAGGAAAAGATATAGTGAAAATATGAAAGAAAGAATGGGTGGTGAAAATAATCCAAGTTATGGTATTCCTTGTAGTGAAGAAAAGAAACAAAAAATAAGAGAAAAGCACTTGGGGAAAAAAGCATCTCAAGAAACCAGAGATAAAATGAGTAAAACCAGAAAAGGAATAAGATTTAAGAGTTACATTAGAAATGGGAAAAGGTCGGGAAATTACTTAAAAATATATGATTTACAATTTAGAGAAATGTTTATTGATATAGTTAAAACTTCTCATACTAAAACTGAAATTTTAAGAAGATTAGATAATAAAATAAGTTATAAATGTGTGGTTGATTGGATAAAAGAATTAGAGTTAGATACAAGTCATTTTACAGGAAATCTTGGATTAAAACATACAGATGAAGCAATAGAAAATATAAGATTAGCAAAACTTGGTGAGAAAAATCCATTCTATGGAAAAACTCACAGCGATGAAGTGAAAAAGAAAATGGGTGAAGATAGAAAGGGTGAAAAGAATTCTTTTTATGGTAGAAGGCACACCGATGATACTATACGAAAAATTAAAGAAAAAAACAGAGAAAAAATAAAAGGACAATTGTGGTGGAATAACGGACAAATTGAGAAAAGAGGAAAAGAATGTCCTGGTGATGAATGGGTAAGAGGAAGGATTAAAAATAAGAATAAATAAAATCTGCTGGAAAGTTTATTGAATAACCACTTTCATAACTGTCACAAAGAACACACCATAATTCTCAAAAATCTGGTATAATACTCTTATACACAAGACAAACCTGATGCTTAAACTTGACCCAAATCAAAAGTCATACACGATGAAAATGGAGGATCTTTTCACTACGATTGAAAATATTGTAGCACATCCTCATTTTAGTGTTACTTCGCACGATAAACAACGTGCTGCCCAATTTCAAGAACTTTACTGGAACAATTTTTCGTATGAGAATGTCTCGAATGTTTGATCTTCATCAATCTGTTGTCTATCGGGATATGGAAGGAACCATTACCTAATACAAAAGATGTTAGAATGCAGGAAGATATTGCCCAGACTCGAATACTTTTATGGTCTCAAGGATCATATCAAATAAACTAAATAAAAATAAAAATGTCAATTACATTTAGAGAGTTCGTTGAACTTGTAGAGGGAAAGAAAAAGAAGAATAAAAAACTTTCTCCCAGTATGCCCCCTAATGTGGTTCCAGGAACATATCATAGAACCCCCGAATACACAGAATATACCCTGGCACCTTATACCGGACCATCAAAACCATTTAACAAACCAAAGGAAGTAATCAAACAACTTAATAAACAAGGTGGAACCGGAGGAAAAGCAATTAAAAAAGTAATAAAACAAAGAGAAGAACAACAGGAAGGTTTTAGTATTAAAAAAACTCAACTAGAATTGGAGAGGCAAAGAAAAGAAACAGAGGAAAGAAAAAGAAAAGAAGCAGAACAAAGAAGAAAAGAACTTTATCACGAAAGAACCCGTGGGCGTGGTATTCGGGCAGTTCATAGTGGTAAATCAGGTTGGATAAAGGATGGTGTGTTCACTCCAGACACTTAGGAAACCGTCCACTTGACTTTGGGCCTTGTGATTGATAGAATAAGAACGAATCAAACATCACTATGAACTACAGCGAAATCAAAAAACTTACTAAAATCATTCAGTATGAGGAAGACCGCCGAAATGCTCGTAATGAGTTTCACGAACACGGTGGAGTAAAGTTTTATGATAAGATTGGTGAAGGATACATCAATAATGGAATAAAGAAATATACTCACAAGAACGTGTGACACCATAAAAAATGGCCAAGATTTTCCTTGCTCTTCAGGAGTATGTGCATATTATTTTACTCTAAAGAATGATATAATGACTTGTATGCAAAACAATTATAATAAATTAATAATAAAATAAAAAAAATGAAATTGCTGGATTTTTATACAACTGTGGATTATGGGAGAGACGCCTATCTCACTATAGGTCAGTTTGAGAACTTTAATATTATAGACGCAGAGTTTCATAGTTCGTCCTACTGGTCTTGGAATCCTCATATGAGATTGACTTTGGGGGTTCTGTGTGGTAGCATATTCTCCATAGACTTTAGTATCTGGTCGTTCTCATTTGGTATGAAGTTTATATCATATGGAGCGCCTTATAATCTATCACACACAAGAGAACTGTGGGAATGAGAAACTTCTTTTTGTCCTTATGGTATAAGTATAAGTCCTGGAGATATGAGAGGCGATGTACCAAATACTTTGGAGCAAAACCAGAGACAATTTATGTTTCCAAAGAGGCATATGATGAACTGGTGCGGCGAATAAATGCCCCACCTGACCCTGAAGTACAAGAAAGATTGAGAAAACTACTACAACGACCTTCTCCTTGGAATGAATAAAATGCCCGCACATATAAAAGCAACAATTGCTCTTCCCTTTACAATTGGACTTATCGCACTATTTCTTTATCTTGTAATCACCCATCCTGCGATACTTATATACCCCTTGATTTTTTTGTCTATTGCTGGTATAATTGGTTCAGTATGGTATTCACTTTACACACTTTTTGGGGGAGACATTTGATGAATAAACCATTTATTTTTGTTGCAGTATTATCAATTCTTCTCCTATTTTATATGATTAAACCCAATCAACCAGCAGAAGTATTAGAACCAAAAAATAACTTTGAGGTTGTTGATAACTACCGTGGATGTGATTTACTTCGCTGGACTAGTTCTCAACTTGCCGAATACAAATATGTCTTATATTGCCCGAAATGACCGAAGAACAAAAAGAAAAACTGAATGAACTGGTAAAAGACCTAAAAGGAACAGTCAGTCAATGTACCTATGTGGATCCTCGCCTTACAAAAGAAAGAATTATAATTGAATACGATGTTAAATCTAAAAGATAAAATAATTGGGGCACGATTGTATTCTCCTCATAAGTGTGAATTTATTTGTGAAAGAGAGGACGGAACTCATTATGTTTATAGGCGATTAGATGACGAAGAGTATTATCAACTACATCCAAATCCAACAGGAGAAACTAAATGGTTATGGGGAGAAAAAATTAGTGAATAAATAATACTAAAGACATTCTTGAGTATTATGTTTACTTCAGACGATTATTTTCATATCACCAATGCACGAATTCTTAATGAAAACGTGAATAATTTGGATGAGCGTAAATATGAACCAGATGAGATACTTCCATCTGGTAAAACTCCATTTAAAAAAATGAAAGAAAGAGAAAATGAGCATAGAAGAGCTGCAACTTCTCAAGGTGGTGGAAGTAGAGGAGATGCTAAAAATCGTTCTTTAAAAATTGGATCCATTCTTGGTGCTATAACAAGAGGCGAAGATCCTAGAGCAGATGGTTACGGTGGTGCTCGCGCTGCTCGTGGAAACCCTCCAGAAGATCATCGCGCTGCTTTTTCAAAAAACCCATTAAACAAACCACCAAGAAGAGTTAAAGAACCTGGTGTCAAGAAAGAGGAATTTGATGTAATTGCAGAGTATCTATTTGTAGAAGGTTATGCAGACACCATTGAATCTGCAGAACTCATTGCAGAAAGTATCAGTGAGCAGTGGGTGGAAGAGATTCTTGATGAAAAAACTATAAAAGCAACTGGAGAAGTTGCTGATCGTAGAGCAAGAACAACTGATCCAACAGTTCGTCCTAGTAGATTAAAACCAATGCCAGAGGTAATTAAATACACCGAATCTGGTTTTGATAAAACGGCATCACGCAGATCTACTGGTGCTCGTAGGAGAAAAGATGAAAGAAGACAAGGAGTTGGTGGTTTCAAAGAATAAAATGAACTTCAAAGAATTTTATCTAATCGCAGAAGGTAAAAAGAAAGAGATGATTGCATCCTATCTTGCAGGTAGGCAACAATCAACTCCTAAAATTGTTGATTATGGTGGAGGTGAACCCAATTCAGATGAAAGGCGAGAAGCAATTAAAAATATGATGAAGAATATTGGTGGTAAAGCAGTTCGTAGAGAACAAGAGAAAAAATTAAAACAAGCAAAAACAGCAGTAAAACAAATTCTTAAGAACAAAAAATGAAAACCTTCTCCCAATTCATTTTAAAGGCAAATGAGATTCTTGAATCACGAGAGCAGGAGCTTCGTGATAAACATGGATTAAACCCTGGAGAAGTATCTGCAAGACTTGCAAAAAGATCGTATGGAAAAATAGAAGATGATGAAACTATTCCAGACAATGAACTTGATAAACCATATCAAAACTTATATAATCGTGCATCCAAACGAGCACAGGGAAAACCTAATGTTGAATGGGGTATTCGTTCAAGAGGAGGTGGCGCAGGAAGTGGATCAGAAAGAGATAGAGGAAACATTCCTAAACCTGAAAGATTACAACAGTGGGTTGATGGTAAAAGAACAAGTCCTAATATGACTGCAGATGAAAGAAAAAGAGCACATAGGAGATAATAGTGAATCTCAAACAATTTCTCACTGAATCTAAAAAATCACAAGTCAAAGATTTTCTTCAATTTGCAAAGGAGTATTTGAATCTTTCAGACACTCCTCAGATCAAAATCATTGATAATCCAGAGTTTTCAACACAAAATAAAACTTTTGGTAGTTTTGATCTTGGTGATAATACTATTTGTGTTCAGGTTGCTCAGAGACATCCTATGGATGTTTATAGAACTCTTGCACACGAATTAGTTCATTATAAGCAAAGAAAAGATGGAAAAGAAATGAATGGAAATGATGGTAGTGAAATTGAAAATGAGGCAAATGCAACTGCTGCAATTCTTTTAAGGCAATATTCTCAAAGAATTCCAAATCACGGGTACTAAGATGAAAACATTCTCCCAATTCATTACTGAGGCAGAAAAAACATTAAAAATGGTGAGTCTTAAGCACGGAACATCTTCTGATTCTGCCAAGAAGATTAAAAAGTCTGGATATACGGGAGATGAGGTTCATACATCCACTAATTCAGACACTGCTCGTGGATTTGGTAGAAGATATGATAAAAACCCTTCTGTTATTACGATGTTGGTTCCTAAAAAATCAATTAAGAATCAACCAGAAAAAGGTGCCAAAGCAGTAAAGACACATGGTCAGAGAGGTACTGATTCCAGAGGAATTAGACACTATTCTGTTGCAATGGATCCAGAGTATGCATCAAAGAAAATTGTAAACCGATCTGGAAGAGTGCAGAAACCAAAAGTGGCAAAGAGGTTTAGATGAAAACACAAATTAAGACTCATTCTGATCTTCATAAAGAAATAGAGAACAAGATATCAAAAATTAGATTATCTTCTCAGGAAGAAAAATCTGTTCCTATCAGTAAAGACAATAATATCTCTATTATAATAGTTACTAGTCCATCATCAACTTCAAAAGGATTTTATGCAGATGATAATGGTAGAAAACAAAAAGTAACTTATTTTTCTGTTAGATCTAATAATAGATCTAGGGCAAAATTAATTGTAGAAAAGTGCTTAGATGACTTAGGTATAAGTTTTAGTGAAGATAATTCAACTTCTATGGGATCAATGGGTGGATTTGCAATCAAAATTAATAATAAAACCGTAAAAATTGTATTTAAATTTAAAAGTGGATTAGAGCAAACTGATTTTAAAGGATGGAACGAACCATTAACTCGTATTTTTGAAAAAAAATCAGAACTCAAAAGAGTACCATCAGATAGAAATGAAAGGGATCAACTCAGAAACATCAACTCAAAGATAAAGAATCCTATTACACTTATTATTAATGGAAAAAAATTTAGAAATGTTGTTGGTCTAGTAGGAGGAAAAGGTGGACAAAAATCTGATCTTATGATTATTGATTCGCAGGGAAACGAAATTGGTTGGATTTCTTATAAAAGTGGTAAAACATCAACATCGTTTCAGCAATACTCTGGTCTTACTGAAAGATCTAAATTGGATTCTGATCCAGAAGTTAAAAAATTTTATAATGAAATTAAAAATATCAATGAGAATATAAAATCAGAAAATGGAAATAGATCATCATTAAAAAAAGAAAAGATTTCAGTATGGAAACCTATACAGAATAGTAATTTGAAGAGAAAGGCAGTATTTGGTTATGATTATGGTAAAAAAAATGGCGAAAATAACGTGAATTTTTTAATTCAAGGAAATATTGTTCTTGAAGAAAAAAAGAAAAATGAAGTTTACATTTTAAAATCTCCTGGAGGACTTATTGTAAAAAATGGAGGATTGATGGTAAAGGATTATGAACCAACTCTTGGTGCTCGTACCGGTGAAGAATCTAGAAAATATGCAGGAGTTGAAGGTATAAGAGGTGGAATATGGCCCAAGAAATACATTACATCCAGAAAAAATAGTAAAGAAATTAATAAAGACGGATCCATTGATACGACCACTTCCTAAACTGTCCACCAGAGGCACCTAGGAGCGCCTGGGTGCCCTTATAATAACAAGGTAATCAACGGACACCCTAATGGTCACTGATACCGTACAAGACAAGCAAATCCGTCGCTCCATTATTCAACAGGTGGAGAATATGGATCTCCGTCTTCTTCACCGAATTGCTTATTTGTACCGATGCGAACAACTTGATGTTCGCCCTGATAGTTGGAAACTTTACCCTGAGGATTGAACATGAAAACTAAGTATCGGATTGTTGCACAACCTTCTCCAATTTATCCAGATTACACTTGGTATCAGGCACAATACAAACTTTTCAATCTGTTTTGGTTGAATTGTGATTGTGATGTTCATCGTCCAGGATTGTCTCGTAGTATGGAACTTAACAATGTAGAAGAACGTGTTGATGCACTGATTCATAATAAATGGAAAAATTACTCTAAACAAGTTGTGAGGGTTTACGAATGACTAAAACTATGACCTATCTTCATCATAAACTAATTCCACATTGGTTTCTTCTGCGTTTGATTATTCAATTTCCAATTGCACTGATCTATTATCCTGCGAAGTTCATTGTGAATCAATTTGAACGATTTTCTGATGTATTGGAAAAAGTGCTTCCTCCTGCTTATGAGTATCAACGGTTGGAGTTTCATGAACTTCCGCAAAAACGACAGAATCAAATTAAAGCATTGAATCAACGCATTATGTCACAAACACAAAAAGTATCATCAAAATGAATCTCTACATTATCAACGAAGTTCTTTATGATTACACCGATGGAATGTGTGTAATCGCCGCTGAATCTATGCCCCGTTGCGAACAAGTCTTTATGGCAGAGTTTGCACCGGGTAATAGTGATTATGACAAAAGATGTCAAAAAGAAATATACTCACAAGAACGTGTGACACCATAAAAACTGGCACACAGGGCATTCCAGAGACCCCAGAGTGCCCTTATAATAAACACAAGCGGAACAGATCCGCACTACCACTTAAAAACACAAATAATGAAACTCACAAAGAAACAATCAATCATTGCTTTAATTGTGTTTCTACCTGTTATTCCTGTTGCAATGTTTTCTGTTCTTATGAAAGAATTGTGTTATGCTCTGTCTATTCTGATTGAAAGTATTGGATACAAGTTTGGTCAATTTGATTTGTTTATTGGTAACAAGTATCGTCAACTTGCAAGTAAGGTAAAGTAAATGACACCAACATCTAATCCACAATACTTTTCCAGGTTTTCAACTCAAACACAACAACCAGTCTCTAATCTACCTGTGAATGGTTGCTTGAAAATGCCGATTGGGTGGGTTCCTATCTTTACGCTCGTTGAAAATTTTTAATCATGAAAACTCAAACAATTACTGCTAATGTCTACGGTGAAGAATCCATCTTTGATGTGGTTCAATATGATTACACTGACATTCCAGAAATAAAAGAAGCATTTGATTCATGGATCACTCTCAAGAAAAAAGCAAACATTCTTTATGGTCGGGCACCAAATATTCCCGAATTTATCACAGAAACATGTCTCTGTCTTGTTTTAAATCTAGTACGATTTTACAAGTCCAAGAAACTCAAGAATGCATCATTTGATTGTTTTGATCTTCTTCATGATTGGGCAATTCAGGCAAAGGCATGTTCAGTAAAAGATGATCTGACTTCTTTTGGGCCAAAGACTAAATGGGATGTATTGTATTTTCTTGATTTTTATAATAATGGAAATCTTGATGGTACATTTAATGTCTATGAAATTCCAAATGATTTGATCTATAATTGTCTGGTCAAAGAAGGTCGTACTCTTAAAGAATCGCAACAACTTGGTTATCGCCCTCGCATTCACATCAAAAATCAAATCATCGTACCCAATGGTATTGAACCACTAGAATTGGATGAAGATTGTGATCTGATGCAAGAAATTAT
>Ga0208162_1001960_pt1 | contig 10320 bp, 10 predicted proteins | sample CB_VirMetaG_4_FD_184539 | JGI IMG/M metagenome (GOLD analysis project Ga0208162, IMG submission 184539) | Freshwater to marine saline gradient viral communities from Chesapeake Bay - CB_1508_1M Viral MetaG (SPAdes) (version 4) | ecosystem: Environmental > Aquatic > Marine > Coastal | place: USA... | reverse complement strand
TAACTTCAGGACCGGCAGGATGTATTCCAGGTATTCTTACCTTAACTCTATCACCCCAAACATCTTTCCATTCGGCATTTTTAAAATATTGATTCTGACTTGGAGGAATCTGAGCTATTTTTTTACCATTAAAATGAAATCTAGAACGCGACATTACTTTTTACCTTTATATAATTTATTATCCATAAGAATCACGAACTAACATCATCGATGTGGATGATGATGTTGAATCAAAATGATGACATAAACTTAATATCAAATATCTTCCACTCTGGGTTTCATCTGTGCTTCCAACACTTTTATTTTCCTGAGATATAACTTCAAAACTACAATTAATTACATTACCTGCTCTTAGATTTAAATTACAAGGAACCTGAATCTGAATAATTTGATCGAATAAAGAATTATATCTCGTAGATGATTGTGCTAACCAATTTTTTGGATCATTGTCTAAAATATTCTCAACTCCAGAATTAAAGGTTCCAAACTCCGGAATTGTAAAGTAAGTCATAGATGATGGAGTTGTTGGCACTTCATATATTTTACCTAATGTTGCTGGTAAATTTATTGTATTTTTATTCTCTTTATATTCATGTTTTATTGGATCAAAAGTAAACATTTCATTAGAAAAAACTCCTGCTCTCTGACCAGTCATATTGTCACCCCTTTTCAGGATAGACATAAAATTTATTCTAAAATCGTTAGTATCATCCTTCACACTTGATCTCAATACTTCATTTTTAAAATAGGATGCTACGGGTGCTTGTGATACTAGATCATCAATTGCTCTAAAATTAAATCCATCCTGTGTTTCATAAAAGAAATATCCTGGATTTCCTTTTATGGGTATAGTTTGTGGTGCAAGTTCTCCACATATGACTTCATATACGGATTTATTCCAACCATAAAAACTTAAAGAATTTTGAGATGGAGTAATAAAAATATTATTATCCGGAACTCTCACATAATCTTTCAATAATTTACGGACAGAATTGCTAATATTTCCAGTGTAGTTTCTAGTTACGGGAAGTTGTGTCTGTTTGCAGTATTGTGAAAATAAACTTAACCCAACTCCTTCACGCTGCGATCCCTGATCCGGAACTGTAACTTTATCGAATATTAATGGTTTTCTGGAAAAATTCAGTTCCTTTCTTTTATTTGTAAATGGATCGATAGATGGATTTGTAATCCTAAATTTAACTCTTATATCACCAGTAAGTGGAAGGGCAGAACTTAAAGTTCCATATTTTTCTTGACGACTATATTGCTTATCATATGGAACCGATCCTCCAATATCTACTATCGTAAGATATCCACTTACATTTGGGGATAAAAGACTTTCATAATAGTCAAAATTTACTACTTTAGCACCATATGGATCAGTTCCACTAATATCTATTACTTTACCATTTTTTTCCAATTCAAAAAGTTCATATGCCGATGCATTTGCCGCGCTTGCCATTTACTTCACCCCCTCCATATTGATGGTGTTTTTCTTTTTCCACCAGAATTAGATGATGGTACACTTACAGGCATTGGCATTGGAACTGGAAATGGAACATAACTTTGAACTGGTTGTACTGCATAAATGAATACCGATTGATTATTCATACTTCTATTTAATAGTCTTAATCCAGGTCCTCCACCAGCACCTCCAGGATTATTTAAATTACCATTATTATTAGGTACAGAATTTATTATCTTTTGTGGATTTGGTGGACCACTTTCTAAGTGGCTTAACGAATATACATTTCCATTTGGTGCCTGAATATATACTCTATTTCCATATCCACCCACGTTTGGTACATATTTAATAAACTTAAATCCACTTTTAAGGGTTATTGCTTCTCCACCCACTCCACCAAAGTCCTCTCCATGGTGATGTCTTCCTCTACCATTATTTCTCCATTGAGACCATCCAATTCCATCATTACCATCTTCAGGTCCATATAAAGCAGTTATCATATCAATTCCATCAATTAAAATACCTCTCTTTACAGAATCTGGAATTGTGTAATTTGTATTATATGGAATACCTTCTTGCTCTATATGAATATGTGGACCGGTGGAATTTCCAGTGCTTCCAAGATATCCGATTACTTCTTTAGTAGAAACTCCTTGAGTAGTTATAGGTATATTGAGTCCAGGAGTCCTAGGTCTAGGAGTCCTAGGACTCCTAGGAGATTTAGAAGAAGAATCAATCGAGTTTAACTGAGACCAATTAGTCAGCATTTTTTTAAATGCTTCCACGTTCTCAGAGTCCTTATTTACAACATCATTAATACCATCTACCGATTTTGAAAAACCAGCAAATCCAGTATCGGCATCTCTTTGTGCTTTTTTTCCAACTCCGGTTCTTCTAAATGTAAATGCTGGTTGTGTTTCTTCAGATTCACCTTTCTTAGTATTCCCTCCCTTTATTGTTCCACCAGAACTTTTTTGCTGAACCCGAACAGGTCCCCATCCTTTCGGATTAGTTTGTGGTGATGGAACATTTCTAGGTAAAGGATTTATAGGATTTCCATCTTTATCTGTAGGAAACCAGTACAGGTCTCCACCATCTTTATATGATCTACCATATGTTGGAGTTTTTGCTGGTTGTGATTGTTTTTGTTGCTGATTTTGTTGCTGATTTTGATTTTGAGTGCCTTTTAACCACGAATTAAAAATTGAGACACTACCAGAAACCAAATTTATAAAATTATCAACATCCTTAATAGCTTTATTATATCCTTTTACAAAATTATTTCTCACAGATTTGGATAATGATGTTGTTAAATCAATTAAACCTTTTATTGCTCCTATAAATCCTTTAATAAATCCAGTAAATGCTTTAAAGAAATCACTATTTAAAAATTCATTTATTTTATTAATAATTGCAGGTAAAGATTTGATTAGAAATCCGAGAGCAATGAGACCAAAAAATTCCATAATCTTATCAAAAATTCCCATCGCAGGTCTACTGACTGCACCTGCAATAGAAAGAAATCCAGATCCAATTCCAAGTCTTTTAGTTTCTAGTGTAGTTTCTTCTTTCTGCTGTTGATTTTTCTTTATAATATTGAGAGTAAGATTTTTTTTCTGCCTTTTTAATTTACTAAGAGTTTTATTTGATGAAATCAAATAACTCTTAATATTAGTTACGTTTAGTTTTAGTTTTTGTACTTGAGTTTCCATATCTTATTAGTACAAGTAACTAATTCCATATAATTCTGGAGTGACATCCATATATGGATTAAGAATATTTATTGGTGATATAACATTAATTCGGTTTGCTTCAGATTGCATCTCTGGAATTTCTGGAGGTTTTGATGTTTGTGTTGGTAAAACCATTGGTAAGAAATTCATTCCACCAGATTTAGAAGAACCCGGAACAGAACTAAGAGTTATACCACTCTTTGGTTTCGTTGGTTTTATATTTGGAACTTTAATTCCCATTCCACCACCACCACCACCAGTTCCACCATCAAGAATCTTCTTTGCCTTTTCTTGCTCAATAAATCTATCAAACTGTTGTATAGCATCTCCAAAATCTTGAGCAAGTTCTCCTTGTTTAGAAACTACTCCCAACAATTTCTCAATCGCAAGAGTAAATGTTCCCCAAAGTCTTCCGGCATTATCATTAATATCTTTTAGAAGAGGTCTGAATAGCATCGCAGATTCTGTTTTTATAACTTCTTCACCAGGAGCAAGCCTCGCATTAACACTATCAACTTTTCCCGATCCTCTTCCACCAACAGACCCACCTTCAGAAAATCCTAAAGCACAAGTGTTACATTTTTTAGGTGGATCAATTGTTCCACCCCTTGCCCTAAGAACGGGCAATGGTGACATTGCTCCTGCGCTCAATAGTTGCATTAATAAAGAAGATACCGCCCCCAATATTGTAGATGCATCGTTAAAATCTAAACCTGATTGATTTTGTTTAGTATCTGCAGTAGCTGCATTATATAAATCAACAATCCCACTTAATGCCACAGTTTTTGAAAGATCAGGTAAAGGTTGTCCACCAGTTTGTGGTGCGGTGGTTAATGCACCGGCAACACCTAAGGCACCAATAACTGCAAGTCTGTTATTTTTTAACCAATCTAAAATATTGGAAGTAGTTAATACAGTTACAGTAGCACCAGCAAAACATGATGCGACTTGGGCACAAATGTTACCACCCCCACCAGAACCGGGAGGTTTAGGAGGATTTTTATTAAACCATTTCGATATCTCTCGTAATGTATTTGCAAATCCTACAAGTTTTATTAATGCTCCAAATAACTTAATCCCAAGTAAGGTAATTGTAATTTCTTTCCAATACTTCGTAATGAAGTTAAAAACTGCCTCAACCTTTTTTCTATTTTCTTCTTTACTTAACCACTTAAATGCGGCACTCAAAAGAATACCAGTTAAAACAAGACCAAAAAATTCTTTGATTTTATCAAAGATACTTCTAAAAGGTGCTGTAACTTTATTTACCGTTTCACCAAGAGTGCTTGTTATTTTTCTAGTTGACTCTAAAGACTTTTCTTCTTTTGCAAACTTTGCTTTCGATTGTGCTGTTCTTATCTGACTAATTGTTTGTTTCTCTTCTGCGATTCTCATCGCAAAATCATAAGAAAGTTGTTTTTGTATTTCTACAAGTATTTGATTTGTTTGTGCTAATGATTGTGATATAGGTGATGATTCTCCACTTATGGCATCAGAACCGACATTCGTTTTCTTTAAAATTAATTGAGACTTAGAAACACCACTTATCGGGGAAGAAGTCATCATCTTTCTTCCCAATCGGGTCTTTTTGATTTGTGGTGCTGTGTATAAAGGACTATTGAATGCCATTCTGTTGCTGTTCCTTTAGATTCTCTTCTTCAATATACTGTTCCAATAATGAAACGTATATATCCTTTTCCCAAGGAATCATATTTTCTAACTCTGTCAATGAGTATTTATGATGCTGCATCAAGGCAAAATTAATCTTATAGTATGACTCAAGATTAGTATGAGCCATACCTAACTGAAAAAACTTGCCAGTCCCTCCAGAACAATTTCAGATTCGACTCCAGTATTAGGATTCTTTACTGCAATTGTATGAGAAAGTTTTGGCATTGTGGTAAAGAAATTTTCAATCAACTTAAATTGCTTTGTATTTAATTGATCGAGAAACTCATCCAATTCTTTCTTTGAAAAATCTGATGCATTCCAACTTTCCTCAGAGTCATATACCACATCGATGCATGAAGTAATGACATTTAGGGACTTACTAACATCACTCATATTATCATTAACCTCAAAATTATTTTCAATGAATTGATCCAAAGATGGATACTTGAGTTTCATAGAAAGATTATCATCTAATTTAATAATATTTGTATGTTCTTTACTTTTTTGAACTTTAATTGAATCAATATCAATGCTCATTTCGACTTGAGTTTCACCATCATCGGGACAAGTCACATTAACTTCTACAGTTTCACCAACGGACTTTGCACGAATATTTAAAAACAGATATTCAATATCAAATGTGGAGAGATCTTTAATTTTAACTCCTCTGGTTAAGATACACTCTGTTAAGATATCAATGATTGCATTTGTAATCTGAGTCATGTCTTCAGATTCTAAAGCCATAATTAAGATTTTTTCTTCCTTGACTAAAAATGGACGATATTTAATCTTTTTTCCAGTAGAAGGCAATTCCAACTCATAAGTTGGTGTATTAATCTTGGGTAAAGGCATTTTAAAAAATACAATTCAGGTTTAGTTATTTATTACCTAAGTTAACGACCATTTAAGTTCTCTTGCTTTATTTTTAGAAGAGTATTCTGGGATTACCAATTGGTGATTTCACGGAATCACCAATCTTAAGATCATTATCAGTTGGAAACTCTATATTTCCTACTTTATCTTCCTTTATTTTATTTCTTTCCACAACATACCGATCATAATTAAATGTTGCCGTAATTTTTAGTAATTCTGCTGATCCATATGATACTGGAATAGATACAAGTCCTTTTGGAAATGCATTAACAAACTTATAAGATAATGATGTTTTATGATCTCTTTCAAATTTAAGTATCTCTATCCCCTGAATCTTATAATCTTCAGGATATCTAAATCTTCTATAAACATTTGTATTTGTGTCAGTGGATGCTGCCACTTCGGAAGCACCAGAAATATAATCCATCCATCCTTCAAAAAATCTTAATGCTTGATAATCAGAATCAACATAAAAAGTCAAGTCCATATCAGTATAAAGACGAGTATGGGCAAATTCCTGCGGAACTCCCATAAAATCACCTTTCACTTCTCCGGTGGCAAAAGAAGTCACCGGAAGTGTTGCCTCGGCACAAAGAAATCCTAATTTACCAGTTACGAAACTTGGAATATTTTTTCCACCTTCTCCATAATTTTTTTCAAAATGGTTTTTTAAAGTTTTTGATATGGGAATGTTAACCAAATATTGATTATTGAGAGAAAGAGCACCAATCTTTCTTCTCATTTCCTGCATTGTTAATTTTTGAACCAGAGAGTTACCCACTCTAAATACCTATACGACTACTTTATTATTAGTTATTTAGATGTCATATAAGGGATATTACAAACCATCTTATCCTAGAAAGTATAAAGGTGATCCAAACAATATCATTTATCGTTCCTTATGGGAGCGCAAATTCATGAGATATTGTGATATGAATGAAAATATATTGGAGTGGGGAAGTGAAATAAACACCATCCCATATCGTTCTCCAGTTGATAATCGATACCACAGATACTTCCCTGATTTTTATATCAAGGTCAAAGAGAATAATGGTAAGATTAAAAAAATGATTATTGAGATTAAACCATATAAGCAGTGTATTGAACCCAAAGTCCAAAAGAGAAAGACAAAGGGTTATATCTATGAAGTTGTTGAGTATGCCAAAAATCAGGCAAAATGGAATGCTGCCAAAGAATGGTGTTTAGATCGTGGTTATGAGTTTAAAGTTCTTACAGAAAACGAACTCGGTATTAAGTAATGCCAAGAAAAACACTCAAACAAAGAAAAAATCCAACAGACGATCAAGAAAATCGTGTGCGTGGTGTTGTTCGTGATTTGATTGGAACAGAAGATGCTGATGATATTATGACAGAACTCATCAGTGTTCTAAATGAAGGTGGGAAGAGTGCATCTGTCGGAAAATATTATACCTTCTTTTATGATGCCAAAACAACAGGAAGATCATATGACCAACATCCTCTTGTGGGTGTGACTGAAGTCTTCTCTTGGGGTTTTCGTGGTATCAACTTTCACTGGAGAGATAGAAGACAATATACCTATGACCAGATTATCGGAGGACTTTATGAAATCTATCCAGAAGAAATGTCTGATGTCATAGAACTCAATTTTACTAAAGTTCGTTCTAAATAACTAAAAAGTAAGATAGATGACTGATAGAAGTGCCTTTCCAACAGGGACGACAAGTTCAACATCAAATAAACAACCCCCAATACCTGGAAATAATAATAATAGTAATAATAATTCTAAAAATAGATTTCCAAATGTGACAACGGGTACAGCACCCCTCCCGCAAACTCCACCAACTACAATCCCCGCAAATCAAGTAAATTCTTCAGAAGAGATTGGAAAATATAATGGGGGGATTTTAAGATATCCATATGAAGCACTAACGGATAAAACAGACTATTTGCAGATTGATATTAGGAATTATAATTCTGCTTCATCTGTAAGTAAGGGTAGTTTAGTATCAGGAAGAAATGAAAATAATAGTAGTAGAAGAGGAAATGACCCATTTAATCCCAATGTTAAAAATATAACAACAAAAAACTTATCAACATCTCCTCTTGTTCCAGAAGTTAGAAATAATAAAAAGGTATCAGTAGGGACAATACTTCTTCCAATGCCATCTAATATTCAGAGTTCAAACTCTGTAGATTTTTCAAATTCAAATTTAGATGGATTGACCGCAGATGTTTATGGACGCATTGAAGGATTTTCTAAAACCCTACGTGGAAAAAATCCCACTGAGTTTTTGGAGGCACTTACTACAAAAGCAGGAACGGAAGCTTCTGATTTTATAACAAATAATGGAATATTTGGACAACTTCTCACACAACAATTTTATACTGACGCAGCAAACATTCCTCTTGGAGGTTCATTAACAAGAGATGCTATTTTTGCAAGATCTAAAGGTGAAATTCTAAATCAAAACGTAGAACTTTTATTTAATGGGGCAAAAATAAGATCATTTAAGTTTTCTTTTAAATTAACTCCAAGAAATAGCAATGAAGCACTGCAAATTAAATTAATAATCAATGCATTTAAAAGGCATATGGTTCCAAAATTGACAGGACAAACTGAACAAACATCAGTCAATAATTTATTCTTAAAATCTCCTTCAATTTTTGAACTTACTTATAAAAGTGGAAGTATAAAAAATCCATTTTTAAATAGTTTTAAACAATGTTTTTTGACTGATATGTCTGTAAATTATACAGGTGAAGGAACTTATGCTGTTTATAATGACTCAACTCCAGTTTCTATGGTTTTAGAACTTGGATTTAAAGAACTTGAACCAATTTATAATCAAGATTATGCTACTGCAAATTATTGAGAATATTTTTCTAAATAGTTAAAAAGAGAGATAATATAGATGGTCTTTCCTACACCAGAAAGAAATCAAGGTTTACCCCCACCAAACCCAAGTGCTGCTGCTGCAAAACGTCTACCTACCAACCCATCCAATCCACCACAATCATTACAACTCGACCCCTTTAATAAAGAATATAAAAGAAAAGAGTATGGTTCTATTTTAAGATATCCATATGAAGCACTAACGGATGATACAGACTATTTGCAGATTGATATTAGAGAATATAATACTGTAAAAGGTTTATCTGGGAAGTTGACTTCTGATGGACCATTAAGACAAGGTTCATTTAATAGTGTAAGTGGACTTACCACAGCAGAATTAAAAACTACTAAAAAAAGATTAAATGCGAAAGGAACTATACTTCTTCCTATACCATCCAATATTCAAGATGAAAATTCTGTAAGTTATACTGAAGGAAATCTAGATGAGATAACATCAAGCATTTATAGTACATTGGCCTCCGAGCCGGTTACAACCACTGGTGGAAATACTAATGCATTCAATGATATTGCAACGCAGTTAAAGAACAAAGTTCAAAATATTGGAAGAATATTTTTAGGCAAACCAGAATTTGGTAGATTAATAGCAACTGATCTTTTGGCACAAGCAGCAAACATTCCTCTTGGAGGTTCATTAACAAGAGATCAAGTTATTGCAAGATCTAGTGGACAAGTTTTAAATCAAAATGTAGAACTTTTATTTAATGGAGTAAATATAAGAACATTCAAGTTTTCTTTTAAATTGACGCCAAGAAATGAGGATGAAGGAGACCAAGTTTTCTTTATAATAGAATCTTTAAAGCAAAATATGTCTGCACAAATAAATGCAGAGGGATTATTTTTAGAAACTCCAAATGTTTTTGAACTTACTTACAAACAAGGAGGTGATAGGCATCCCTTCTTAAATAGTTTTAAACAATGTGCTTTGACTGATATGTCGGTCAATTATACAGGTGAAGGAACTTATGCTGTTTACAGTGACGCAACTCCAGTTTCTATGGTTTTAGACCTCACATTTAAAGAACTTGAACCAATTTATGATCTTGATTATGATGATCCAATAGCATCAACAGGAGTAGGATACTAAAAATGGGATACTTCAGAGAACTACCGGATGTAGAATATCAGTCATTTTTGTCTGATGCAATTTCATCTAAAGACTATCTACTAGTTAAAAACTTATTCAGAAGAAATAAGTTGCGTGATGACTTACAGAATGTCTTCACACTCTTCAATAAATATCAAATCCCCGAAGGTGCAAGACCTGATACTGTTGCAGAAGCATTTTATGGAAGTGCAGAACTTGATTGGGTTGTCCTAATGACTGCTGGTATTATCAATGTCAGAGATGAATGGCCCCTCTCAAACTATCACTTATATTATCATGTGGAAAATAAGTATGGTGTTGAGAACTTATCAAACATTCATCATTATGAAACAATAGAAGTTAAAGATTCAAAAGATAGGTTGATTCTTCCTGCTGGTAAAGATGTCAACGAAGATTTTACCTTAAATTATAGTGATGATGGATCTAAAGTTTCTTTATCAGGTGATGATGTAAGAAGAGGAGTTACCAATTGGGAATATGAAACTCGTAAGAATAATGAAAAATCCTCGATTTATTTACTAAAACGAGGATATTTACAACAATTTTTAAATGATATGAGAGAGATTATGACTTATGG
>Ga0208162_1001956_pt1 | contig 10327 bp, 1 predicted proteins | sample CB_VirMetaG_4_FD_184539 | JGI IMG/M metagenome (GOLD analysis project Ga0208162, IMG submission 184539) | Freshwater to marine saline gradient viral communities from Chesapeake Bay - CB_1508_1M Viral MetaG (SPAdes) (version 4) | ecosystem: Environmental > Aquatic > Marine > Coastal | place: USA... | reverse complement strand
TGGACATTTCCGACTTAGTTTTCGGAGTCTTTTTGGAAACACGCTTGGTAGGTCTGCAATACTCGTTCTTACCACCAGCACCACATGCCTTACCAGTTCGGGTGTCAACCCACTTCTCCTTCTCCCATCTTTTTAGGCTTGCGCCTTTCTTGCCTTTTGTAACCTTGCCTTTTTTCTTTCGACATTTGGCTATGGCTTGAGATGCCCTTGCGCTGGGGAAAACCTTATACTTGGCTTTTACCTTCTTATAGCATGCATCTTTCGGCATAACTCAAAGGTACGGAATTTTGATCAGATGTAACAACGTGCTTACTGTATGATGCCAGCCTTTCGATAGTACTTGTTTATGGCTGCCTTAAAGTTCTTTGAAGGTTTTCTGCCGAATACTGAACTGTATGCGGCATTGTATTCAACAACTCTATCTCTCAATTCATCAGACCCTGGCTCCAAGTATCCAAACTGCTGAATCCAAAGCAAAGCTTGTAAATCAGGGTCTCTCTCGTACATTACATTGAAATACTTGAAGTTATCTGAGTTTTTAGGAGTGTTGACTTGAGTCTCAAATATCTTTATCATTCTATCTTGATCTCTTTTGCTCAAAGGCTCCCCTGTATTCTTTTCAATGTATGATTGAATCTTAGAAAACTCATCACGCACCATTTCAACCTTTAAAGCTTGACTATTTGTAGATAAGAATGTGTCATTATTTCCTAGTCTTTTTGCTGCACTTTTTGTGAACCTGCTTATATCGGCAGCTTTCAAAGCGATTTTATCAATCTCGGCATCAATCTCTTTTTCTTGTTTGAAAGTAAGTACGCTTTCTTTTGGAGTATATGTTGCATACCCAAATAGTCTTTTTGAACCTGCTGTCTGTTTTGCTAAGTCAAAAAGTTCTTCACCTATTTCCTTAGATTCAAAAACCTCGTCACCAGATTTAGCAGCCCTATCTAAACCTGCATACAGCATGTTGGTGCCAGGGTTCGTGTATGGGCTAGTTATAAATCTTTCTAACATATTTTTAAACCTAACCGGAGCTATACTTAGACCAGTATTATCTTTAGTAAACTTTGCGAAATCTTTGTAGAACTCTTCAATTCTAGGGTCTTTTCTGTCTTTTATAAATTCAGGAATATTGTCTTTGTATATTTCCCTAGAAAGAGGTTCGTCACGATAGAAATTGTATCCCGTATAGGACTCTACAAGACCACCAAGTAATGGATTTCTTCCAAATTCTTTTATTCCTTTTCCAAGACTAACATCTCCCTCTATGGTGACAGGATTAATGTCTAAAGGAAGAAAAGCTGTCCCTGCTGCGTCTTGAAGCCTAAAGAATTTAGATTTATCTGACTCCTTGATGTCAAAGAAATAATCATCAATCATCATTTCAGTCATCATAAAAAACGGAATCAAAGAGTGGTTCTTTGCTATCTTTAAGTATTCATAGTTACCTTGTTCATCTCTCCTTCCGGTAGGTATTACGAAATACATTTTCTTTGTGTGTGGAGAAACACGTTGTTTTGTTAGTCGATATATTTCATCCACAGAGTTTTCATCGTCATCATCTTTAAACGCATTTATTATTTCACGACTAGCAGCGGTAAATAAGCCCACATATATACCAGCTAACTGAGTGAATCTAACAGTAGTGTCTATTGGGTTATCTACAAGAGCTTTAACTGCAACGTAAGAACCTTGTGTCGCTGCATTTAGATAAGGTAAATACGGATCAATAGCTTTTGTTATATCACCACCTATTGAAAAGTCTATGAGTTCTCTAGAAGCGGCTGCGGCACGATACTTAGCGTCCTCTATTGCCATTTCTATTTCCTCCTTAGTCATTTCATTTCTCCTCTTGTCTATCTTCTTCATCTCACCCTCCAAGACCTTATTGAAAACAGCTAACCTAAACCCAATTTCACTGTATTGGTTTAGTCCAGTCATTTTATCGACTATTTTAGACCCTAGCTTAGATCCAGATGTTAATGCTAGATCTGTAAGCCATGTCTTAGCACCTTGTTTTTTAAAGAAGTTCTTTACAAAGTTCCCTCCTGCTGTAGTGCCTCTACCCTCCATAGCAAGAAAGTCCATCATGCCACCGTATTTCATAAACTCCACAAATTCTGGAGACATTTTTCTCATTTGCGCTACAGCCTTGGCGAAGTCATATCCTAATTGAAACATAGACATAGGTATAAAACTACTGTATGCACTAGAAAATGCTAAAACTTGGAAGAAGTCTCTAGGTGCATTTGTCAAAGCAAATAAAGGGTTGGCTCCAGTTGCCATTGCTTTAAGTAGTCTAGAACCTGTCCACTTTGAAATTGCTTGTTCTGTTTTCTTATCTACCCACTGAAGCTTATTGTCATACCACTCATCGTATATGTCTTTTCTGACGAATATCTTCTCTCTAACACCATTATTATAATAGAATAATGTGGAGAAGTTTGGCTTCTGAGTTAACGAAAAGCTCATGTCAATCATCTTCAACTGTCTGAGCCTTTTCTTCTCAGCTTTAGTTAAATCTTTCTTTCTTGAAAGCTCCTCAAACTCATCCAAAAGAGCCGGAAGTTCTTTAGCCATTTCTCGGTTAAGATCATTGTATGCTCTTTTCTTCTCTCTAGTAAGCAAGTAATTTCCTAGCAAGACCTCTGAGTCTATCATAAGTTCAAACAGTCGGTCTTGTCTGTCAAACTTGAACATCTCTTCATTGTACTCCTTTCTGCTTATTTCAACTTCTCCTTTGCCGTCATTTCTGTCTATGGTTGCATATGAATCATTAGTAGCTCCACGCAACTTTTTCAAAGGTCTAGAGTAGTTTAAATCTTCTGTAAGAATACCATCCTTTAGAGTGTCGAAGTTGTCCTTAGACAAAGAGAAGTTTTTTCTTACATTATTGAAAGCGTCTTTGTCTCTTATCAATTCTCCGTCTACATCATAAACATAAGACATAAATTCTCTAGGAGAGAACTCTATTCCCTTTAAATAATCGTACTGCTCTTGAGTTATTAAACCATTTTTTAAATCGTCATCCAACATTTTGTCAAAAGCAGCAAAGTACTCTGTTGCTCTATCGTCTATCTTGTCAAACTTCTCATCACCAAGCTTTTGTCTTAAATGCCTTAGAGAAGCTTTAGCACCTTCTAAACCAGTCTTTCCGGTCATTATCTCCGGTCTGTTTCTTATAGCATCAAGCTCTGCTTGTTTTTCGTTAAGAGCCTTTAACTTTTCTTTATTGTTCTTTAGCTTTTCTGTTTCGTTATCAGTTAAAGTGTCTTTCTGCTCAAGAGATTCTATCTCATTTTCAAGCTTATTTACTTGAGGAGTAAGTGCGTCATATTCTTTCTGAGCTTCAGCGTTTCTTTTTATTCTAGCTGTATTAGCAGATATAATCCTTCTAAACTTAATTATCTCGTCTAGAACCTTTTTCTCGCTCATTAGAAGACCATCATAAATCTTCTGATAAAACTCATCAAATATCATCTTAGCCCTACCAGGAGAGCCTTTCGTTGTTGCAAGCCTATCTGATATTCTCTGTATTTCAGCATTATTCAGAATGGACTTTACTCTACCTTGAAAATCAAAAAACCTTTTTCTTATCTGATTGACTGTTTTGTCAAAAGCCCTCATAAGCTTATTTCTCTCTACAGGGTCTTTCTTTCTGTCTTGAGGTGTTTCTTGACTTTGATTGTAGTACTCTTCATCAGATATTATTTGCTCTCTTATAACAGGCTTTTTCGATTGGTTTATTGGAGTTTCTCCTATGTATGATTGAACTTCAGAAGAGTTCTTTTTTACATTTTTAACGTACTGATTATTGTATTGAGACTTATCACCTTTTAAAGCTTTTTTGAATGGGCTGCTTTCTTTTCTGCTATTACTCCAGGCTAAAGGAACAATACTTTCCATTTCACTCGCTAAACCAGTAGGTGCTATTTCATTCACATACATATGAGCCAAAGCCGCCATGGTAGCAGCAGCAGACTTTTGATTGTTTAAAAGATCTGCTGGAGAATTTATTCCTAATTTTTTTCTTGCTTCTTTCGGAATGCTTGAAAGTCTAGTTTGAGTTAATCCAGCACTAACGGACCCTGTTCGTAATTTGTATCCAAATACGTTTACTTCATCAATTCCAAGTTTATTTAATTGAATTTGAGCTAAGTCTCTTATGTATCCATACTTACCTCTACCTATGACCTTACCATAAGTGCCAAAGGATGTTTCTTGCCCAAATATTCCGTAAGCAATTTTAGCAAGATTATTGTATTCATTGTTTGACAAGCCTGGATACATCTCCATAATCTCAGCTTTGTATAGAGATATATTCACAAGAAATTCTTTTGACTGTGAGTTTATATCAGCACCAGCGTGAAATGTAACTGGCTGGTATACATATGGCTTTGTCTTCGATGTAGATCTGTTTACATTTAAGTCTGAGCTTTCAAACCGAAGTGTACCCTCTGAAAAAGTATACTGATTATTTTGGTTGTCAGGGAGAACGAAGACCATACTGCCTGTATCAAATCCCTTATTGTTAGCCTCCATCAAACTTTCATACAGGAAGTTGATACAACCGTTTGTAACTCTGTTGTTATCGGGGTTGCCGTCTGAAAGAAGTTTTGATCTAACCGCATTTGCTACGTGCAAAGCCATCTCAGTAACTAATCCCTGTTCAGTTTCTAGTAAAAAACCCATAGAACCAAGAACATCTCCTTTTTGCTTTACTTTAAAAATGCCTGCTCCAGTTGTCTTAGTCCCGTCATTCCAATTGGTTCTAGACTCATACCCTTCTTTTAGATATCTGACTCCGTTTTTTAACTCTGTAGCTTCTGATAATGAAGACTCTTTACCAGTTTTACTATTTATGTAGATAGATTTTATTTTTGTTTCTCTATCTCCAACAACCTCTCCAACTGCAACCTCAAAGGTTGTAATCAAAGAATCTCCTAAAAACAAGTGAGCCGAACCAGTAGACTTGTCTACAATTATGTATGGCTTTTTATTGTTTTTTTGAGACTCAGTTATTGTCTCAATATTGTTCTTTTTGTCAATCGCCTCTTGGTCTAAAGGAATCTCATCAAAAATTTCAATAGACTCAACTTTTATATTGTCATAAGCCATTGTTTTTTTAGTGTCTACACTTGTAGTCATTACAGCGTTTGACACAATCAACAAACCAATCAATGCTTTCTTAATTTTAGATGCAGCCTTTTGAAGTAGTGTCTTAGGTTCTGTTACCTTTTTATCGTTGATTTGATTTTTGACTTCATTTTCAACGGCATCATTTACCTCAGACTCTTGTATTCCCTCTTCTTTAGCGATATCTGACCTTTCCTTTTTGGATATGGATTTAGCAATTAAATCTTTTACGAACCCAGCTTTACCTGCTTGTTCGTTCACAATCCTACCTATAGCTGAAACTGCTTGTTTTGATACTGCGACCAATTTTTTAGCTATTTCAACGATTTTTACAGACGCATCATATGTTCCAGAAGCTACTGCTAAAACGAAATCATCAATAGCCATCTTAGCTTTTTCAGCAGCTTTACTTATAATTTCCTTTTCTTGCGGTGTAATTAGGGTGTAATCGTACTTACCGGATGGTTCTTCTTCTACTTCTTCCTCTACTTGCTCTTCTACTTCTTGGTCTATAGGGACTCTTCTTTCTGATATATCTTGTACATCTTGAGACTCAATAACTTCACCCTTAGAAACTTTTCTAGATAAAACATTAAGGAAATCAATGACTTCTTGGTCTTTAGCAGCTTGCTCAAAAATGTTTCCTCTACCTAGTAAATTAGATAATTTGTTTGCCCACTTTTGAACAAATCTTTTAGCTGTAAGAGAAAGAGTTTTATACTCTGAAGCCAATATGCCCGTAAGCTCTGCTAAAGCTTCTTCACTTTGAAGTCCGTCAGGGTATTTAGCTTTATGCTGTTCAAGTCTAGATTTAAGCTTTTTGCTAATTCTTGCGCTGTTTTCAACGCTCTTTAGCATTTCGTCTGTAATAGACTGAATCTCATTAAGACCCAACTTATTTAAAAGAACGGCATGAAAAACCTCGTGAGCTACAGTTCTTACTGTTGCCTTGTCTAGATTTATATGAATCGTATTAGTGTCGAAATTAAACTGACCGCCTTGATTAGACTTTCGTTGATTCTGTTGAGACACATAACTTTCCTCGTTTTCATGCACCACCATCTTAACATTAGGGAAGTTCTTTGCTAGAGACTTCAATGCTAACTTAGCAGCCCTTACAACTCTTTTTTGTTTTGTTTTATCTGAAAACGGAATCCGTTTAGAGTTAATCTTATTGTCTAAAAGGTCGTTTAATGATTCTTGAGTTGATGGAGCTTGCTCTACTTCTTCTTGTTCTTGAAGTACTGAATCTCCCGTTCCCTCTTCTTGGCTGACTTCAGACTCTTGAACTTCCCCAGTGTCTTCTTGCCGTCCTTGCTCTTCAGTATCCAGACGTTCTTGTTCGGCAGCTTTCTGATCATCTTGCTTTTGTTTAAGTAGTTTTTCTTTTGTGGAATCAAATTCATCCTGTGTGTAAGGAGTTCCCTCGCCTCTTTCTTTGGCTAATTCATCTAAAACCTCTTGGTCGGAAACGGAAACCTCCTCTTCAATAACGTCTTCTGCTTTTGTATCTTGAGGCAAGAATGGCTTTATTTTATCAGCAAGTTCGGACATAAGTTTTTCTTGTCCAATACCCATCGCCTCAACCTTAACTTTTCCACTAGCAAGATTTCGCATAAACTCATCATTAGACATGCTTAACCTAGCCTCATCGTGAGTAAGTATATCAAACTGACCGTCAGGATACTTTACCATAAATACATCAACGTCTCCGGTCTTAACTAGCTGAGAAACTTGTTTTTCAAGACCCTTAACCTTTTCTTCAGCCGCCTTTTTCAACCCAGGATCTGATTGAGATTCAGCAGATGCTTTAGCAGCGTTAAGCTTCAAGTTCATCGTGGCTAATAAGTAGCTGTTCTTGTCGCTTAAATTATTTTCTTTTGCCGTTTCAATAGTAGACAAACTAATGTCAATAGCGGATGCAGCTTTAGTCGCTTGCTCTTCTGTTATTCTGCCCTCTCTAAGTTGAATGTTAACAAAAGCCCTAGCAAAGTCCTGACCATGGTTTACGGTCATTTTAAGAATAGCTTGCTCCATAGCCGCTTCACTAAGCTCTCCCATGTTTACTTTCATGGCAAGGGTTTCAGCTAAACTAGCAATTCGCTCTTCTTTAGTCTGTGTATTGGTATCCATTGCAGCACCACCACCACCCATAAGCATGGTTGTAGGTGCTACGTTCATCAATGTATTTTCAAAACCTTCTACACTAGCGTAATCAAATGCATCTGAAAGTTGCTTGTCATCAAATATTGCTTTCTCAAACAAACCTTGAGGGAACTCTTGACCCATTTCAGCAGCAGTCTCTATTACACCTCCGACAGCACCTCTAGTAAGAATGTTGTTTATTCCTACTTTGCTTAGTTTTACGCCAATATCTCCAAAGAAGGGTAGCATTTCTAGTGCGTACATAGGCATAAGCATAACCTGTCCGTTCAATGCCTTACTTGCAGCTTCTTCGGCTTTCTGAACACTTCCCGTTTCCTTAAACATTCGGTCATAAGTGTCTTGAGTAATAGACATTGTTTCTACTCCCCAACCAGCAGTACCAGCGGCTAATGTTGTAAGTGTAGCTGGCGCACCAGTACCCCCTGTAAGTGCGCCCACGCCAAAACTAGCAGCCAGCATAGGAGCCATTCCTCCTAAAGTATAACTTGTTGATTTAATTGCTTTTTTAGGATCAAGTAAATCTCCCCACTCTTTTATCTCAGTGTCTCCTATATCATAGTTCAAAGAAACTTGCTCAAAGAACTCCCCTGCATCATTCATGCCGAGACTCCTCATTATGTTCTTCATTTGACCAGACGCGCCCGATATTAATCCTGATATTCCTAAAGCACCACCAGTTAAAGGGGATCGCATAAATGCTCTAGCCTCCTTACTCACATTTTCAATATCCATAGCCTTATCTAAAGACTTAGCATATGCCTCCCTAAACCTGTCCTCAAGCATAGGGTTTATTGCTTTAGCCTTTTCTAAGTATTCAGCTTGAAACTGCTTTAATGCTTCGTCACGCTGCCTTTCAAATCTTTTATTTGCCTTGTTATTTATGGAGGCTACGTCTCTTGTATTGTCTGCAACGAAAGCATCGAAATTTGTTTTGTAGGAGTCATAAGCCGATTTCATTTCAGCATTGAAAGCATCTGCTTGTTCTTGAGTTCCTATCCAGTTACCATTAGCATCCATTAATGATGAATACTTTGATTCAATGGCATTTACAGAAGACTGATAACCTTGACTTATTCTAGAGGCATACTCATCAATTGGCATACCGTATTTCTCTTTAGCCAATTCTTCTAGCCTCCTAGAACTAGACGATTCAATATTATCTCTTAACTGATTCATCTGAATTGAGAAATCAGTTTCAAGTTGTTTTAGCCCTAACTGCTTTTTCACCTCGTCCTTAGATAGAAGTTGGTCAGCAGCCTCGCTAGGTTTTACTCCGAACATTTCCTCGTAAACCCCTTTCTCATATCTAGGCTTTACGGAGCCATACTTTTCTATAGCTCTTTCTTTGGCTCTTTCTGTAGTGGGTTCATACATGCCGCCCTCAAAAATCCTTTGAGCAACAGAGTTTAGCTTATCGCCTGTTACTTTAGATTGAACAGCATCTTTTATCCTCTGAAAGAAATACCCGTCTTCTGGTAGACCATACCTCATAGCTTCTCGCCTGGCTAAGTCTCCTATTTTTTCTACATCAACTTCACCTGACTCGTTTAAAAAATCATTGTAGTTATCTCCTACATTTTTATTTACGATTTCTTTAATGTCAGGAGTTGTATCTTCAACAAGTTGATCAGACTTTTTACTTAAAGCTGCCCTTTCTGCTTTCAAAGATGCTAACCTTTTATTTCTTTGCTCAACTAATCCTCCCGTAGCATAAGACGCTCTGCCACCTTGAGATGGAGCTTCAATTTGAGATATCCTAGCATCTAAATCAGAAAGAGCTTTTTGGTTTTCTTCGTATAATCTAGCAGTTAATGATTTATCTTCATCGACAGGGTTCAATAAAGCCCCCATCCATGACTTTAGACTTTCAGCAGCCTCTTCGTCTCCTGCCTTAGTAAAGGCATCTATCTTGAAGTTTTTTTCCTTGTCTCCGTATTTTACTTTTAGTCGGTCAAAACCAAAACCGGTAGGAGAAAACTCAAACCCACTTTCAGCAGGGAATAACCCCTGAAGACTTTGAACCACCTCATCCTCATCTTGAGACATAAGGCTTCCGGTAATTGACTCTAAATTAGAGGGGTCTGGTAAAGCAACCTCAGTCTCTATAGATTCTAAATCGCCACCTGGTATAGGGGATTCTGAAACTGAAACTTCGGGTTCGTCTTTTTTTTTTACGTTAGTATCATTAAGAATCCCAAGTGGATCATTGTTTTTTTGGGTTTCTTCTTTACTAAGTATTCCTAATGGGTCTTTTATGTTGTCCATACTAATCTTTATATGCTGCAATTTGATCAACGGTGTATCCCATATTTAGCAAATCCTTCTCTGAATATGTTTTACCACTTATTGTGTATGTTGATGAAGTTGACGATGAAGAGGCTTTACCAAGTGGCGCAATGAAGTATTGGTTGTAGAAGTCTTCATCAGACATTTTACCAATTCTCATTTTACCTTTTCCTAGCTTAGTTTTAATCATCTGTCTCTTAGCCTCTGAATCCCTTATGTAAGCTTTTACAGGAGCCTTGCTTGGAGCATTTTTAAATTCTCCGTCTTCATCTAAAGATGCGCTTGCTGTAAATACAAGATTTCCATCATCATCCGATTCTTCTTTAGCGTACATGTTTACTTCGTAAATAACTTCTCCAGTATTGTCATCTACAAAAGTTTTTAGGATTTCAACAGGGAAGCTTTGACGATCAAAATCAGCCTCTACGACAGAACCATCCTCTTTTGTTATGTAGTCTCCTCTAGATATGTCAAGTGATAGAGGCTTTGTTGACCCAAATGCCTTAGATTTAGTGTACTTGAATATCTCCTCTCCTGGAGTTTCTATATCCTCTTGTAAGGTTGTTTTTACCCAATCTTTAAACTCTGCAAGCTGCTTTACTCTTTTAGGCTCATCACTTGACGAATCCCAATCATACTCAAGAACTTTTGTTTTTTTACCGTCAGGAGAAGTTACAGTAATCTCATCACCAGCCAAAACTCCTGTTGGCGATACTGTAAAACCAAGACTTTCTAGTAA
>Ga0208162_1001955_pt1 | contig 10334 bp, 9 predicted proteins | sample CB_VirMetaG_4_FD_184539 | JGI IMG/M metagenome (GOLD analysis project Ga0208162, IMG submission 184539) | Freshwater to marine saline gradient viral communities from Chesapeake Bay - CB_1508_1M Viral MetaG (SPAdes) (version 4) | ecosystem: Environmental > Aquatic > Marine > Coastal | place: USA... | reverse complement strand
CACCGGCGAAGATGACCTAATAGATAGGCAGTTAGAGGCGTCAACCAGATACGTAGAAACGTACATAGGCCAGAGCTTGAATGAGAACCGAATGCAGGCGATCCTTTGGGACTTTGACGATGACCGAGACATGGACGCCGGAGAACTTAGATACGTGCTGCCTATGGGTCCAGTAAGCTCTATTACTTCCGTAGTAGGTCAGGACCTGGAAGGGGCAAACACTACCCTAACAGCAGATACGGACTACTATCTACTAACCGGGGGGCGGCTGCGTATTCCATCGCCTACGGCCTACTCTACTTATACGGTTGATTATGTAGCCCAACTGTCCTACGTTACCGAGAACGTAAAAGAGGCTATTATTAAGATATGCGCCGAGCTATACCAAAACAGAGGCATAAGCGTAACGGGTACTATTGTAAGTAACCTTAAAGCGGATCTAAACAGCCTGCTGGCTAAGGAACGTACTAAGCTGTTTCTATGAATCCGGGGTTATTGAATGAACAAGTAACGTGCTACGCCTACACAACTCAGGCGGATAGTATGGGCGGCTTCCGGTCTAAAGAGTCTGTAAGTTTTACGGACTGGGCGAACGTGAAGCGGTTAGGCAGTTCTAAGAACGCGGACGATGCGCGGGTACTAAACGTAAACCGATACGAAATCACTATGCGTTCCCGCTTGGATTGGTCCGGCGATATAGACGGCCCAGACTTTCCCAGCGATGTATTTAGAATAGAATATAGAGGCAGAAGCCTGAGCGTAGACGGTCCGGCTATAGAACACCGAGATAGGGCCTTCGTAACTTTCCAAGCAGTAGAGCGGCAAGCGTAGTGCGGATAGAGTTCAAAGTAGACCAGCGCGAAATAAATAAACTTATGCGCGATCTATCGGCCTACGGGGGCCGACTGGCTAAAGAGGTAGACGATGAAACCGCGTACGCTGCTTATGAGGTTCAGCGGTTAGCAGCTGAAAAAGCGCCTCACAACCTGGGCCGGTTAGGTAGTTCCATACAAGTACAAAAGCAATCTAAGTTAGTAGGCTATAGTAGAAGGCTGAGGGGACAAGCTGCGCGGGTTACTTATATAGTCGGTACGCCTTTACGATATGCGGCCTCTGTTGAGTTCGGAAGCGTTCCACATTGGGCGCCTATTGCACCCTTAAAGCAATGGGCTAAGAGAAAGTTAGGAGACGAGGGCGCGGCCTACGCTGTCCAAAAGACCATAGCAAAGAAGGGTACAAAGCCTAAGCCATTTTTAAGGCCGGCGTATTTTAGGGTAATACCAGGCTATAAGAAAAAAATCAAACGATTACTAAGGTCCGTTAGATGAAGGTAGGGGTTTGGATGCCGCTGTACGGCCGTCCGTTAGTTCTTAGAGCTGCTTTAGAGAGTTTCAAGGCCATGCGTATAAGGTGGCGAAATATGGGCATAGACTTAGAGCTGTGCGTAGGCTGGTCCCTTCCGGATGACCTTACCCAGGTGGTAAACCATTACGGCTATCCGTACGCGTCTGTATTTGCCGAGAATGACCCTTTAAGCTACAAGCAGGAAGCTATTTTAGATATAATGCGCGGGCGGTTTGACTACTACCTACAAATAGGGTCAGACGATGTGTTTATAGAAGAGGCAGACATATACTACGAAGAGGCGCTAACCAGAGGGGTACAGTACGTAGGATGCCGGTCCGTTTACTTTATAGAACCGAGTACCCAGAGGGCGGTAAGTACGGCAATGACCCATACAAGCGTAAACAGCGTCTTTGGTGCGGGTAGGCTATGGAGCGCCGAGGCTATGGATAAAGTGTTAGAGAACGGCCCTATATGGCCCAAGGCTATGAATAACCAGCTGGACCTACTAAGCGAAAAGCAGTTTAAGGCCGCCGGGGTATGGATGGAAACCTTTGAAGAAGAACGGCCGTTTATTGTAGACATCAAAAGCGAAACGAATATCTGGAAGTTTAAGAAGTACCAGAACGAACGAGCCGAGGACTACCGGGATATAGTAGGACGGATGGACAAGGGGGCGCGGGCCGCCGTAAATTTGTTACATGAAGTTAGCGCAGGGGCAAATACTTAAAGCGGTTTATACGCTACTTAAAGACAAGGTACTGGCCCCAGAACTGGCGGGAGCCTATAACCTTAACTACGTCCAGCGCGTTATAGATGACGGCGGGAGCATTATAGTAAGTACTTGTTTCAGCGACAATACAAGCCTAACGGGTTCTTATATACCCGCGTACACTTCACAAACCCCAACATTCGCGGACAAGGCTTATATCTTTATATATGGTCTGAACACAAACGAGACCGGGCCGCAAGATGAATTTATATACGAGGTTGCTATATCTGTTAAATGTGCAATAGTAGCCGAGCGGACAAGCATAAGCGCCGAGGATCTAAATAACTTCGGGGACACAGTAGCGGACCTTATGCATCCTACTACCTTCGACAGCATCACAGTAACCGGCTTTAACATCGTTACGCAACAGCTGGAAGCGGTAAACTATGTCTTACCAGAGGTCCAGGACAGCCGGTACGAATGGTCTGTAACTTTGGACTGGCTTGTACGGGTAGAAGAGATTTAATACATTCGCCGCGTAGCTTTTTCATATCGTTACGGTTTAGGTTTTGAAGGGTCGCTGGAGAGTGGCCCTTTTTTGTTTCTGCCTAATTTTGTACCATCTAAAAACTCTACATAATGGCGAAAATAGACGGCCGTTTTATCCGCCTTGAATTTGGCGCAGGAACATTTCTTAAAGGGGTAACTACCTCTAACGTATCTCTGTCTGCGGACATGATTGACGCAACTAACTATGAGTCCAACGGGTCTAAAGACTACTTGGCTGGGGAAAAAGGCGGGACTATCTCGGCTACTTTCCTTTTTGATCCGGACGTAAGTTCAGCCAACTTCGGGGACATCTTCGATGCTTGGGAGGGTGGTACTTCTACCGCGTACGTTTACGGTCATGCGTCTACTGGTTCGGAGGTTCTTACTGGTTCCTGCCTTGTTTCTACTTTGGACTGGGACGGCCCAAAGAACGAGGTAAGCACTTGCACAGCTACTCTTCAGATCACCGGCGCAATAGTCCGCGATGTCGCAAGCTAAAGTTATTTGGAATAACGGCGCATCCTTGCACCTGGGCGAAATCCTGGGCCATGAGTACGTAGATGAAACCTACAAAGCTCTAAGTGATGCGCTCGTATATTTCCAACGGGTCCGGGAGGCGGAAGAGGACAAACGAATAGCCGCCGCACGGGTCAAGCTATCGGACTGGAAGGGGTTTGCTGCTATCTATTTAGCTGCTCACCTTGCCTACTGCGATGATGCGAAAGACACACCAGAACACGACTTAAACAGCGCTTTAGGATATGTACAAGCTAATCCTGCTGCTATCGTTGACGTGCTTGTTATGGCCGTCAACACCCTACCGAAAGCTACGGAAGAGGACACGGGGGAGGCAGTAGCCTAACGTGGGAGGACTTACTAAACCTCGCTTGCGGGGACTTGGTACTACGGGAGGCTGAATTTAAGTCCATGACGCACCGGGAGTTTATGCGCCGGGCGTTAGGCCATCAACGGCGCGAAGAAATGGAGTGGCACCGGTGGCGGATGGGTATTTGCTATATGGTAAATATCCAAGCGAGCAAGGGCCACAGTATAACGCCTCAGGACGTTATTAAATTACCGATGGATGCGGGCGAGGTAGACGGCATAGATAAGGACACGAAAGAGGCGCTAAAACAATTTATGCGGAATGGCTAATACTATAGGCGAGCTTAATGTAGAGATAGGCGCCAAGCTGGACAAGTTAGAGGCGGGACTGTCCCGTATGGAAAAGTCCATAGAGAAGGCCGGAAAGCAAAGCGAAAAAACGGCCTCTAAGTCTTTTGAAAGAATAAGCGGCATTATAGCCGGCGCCTTTTCTGTTCAAGCTATTTCCAGTTTTGTAAAAAAGGTAGTTGAAGTCCGTTCCGAATTTGAGCGCTACGAATCTGTCTTAGCTAACACGCTGGGAAGCGAGGCAAGGGCCGGGCTAATACTTCGCGAAATACAAGACTTTGCCGCGTCTACACCTTTCCAACTTAACGAGCTGTCAGGCGCTTTTGTAAAGCTGACTAATTACGGCCTTCAGCCTTCTATGGAGGCTATGAGGCAGTACGGGGACCTGGCCAGCGCCGTAGGTAAGGACTTCGACCAATTAGCCGAGGCAGTAGCAGATGCCACGACCGGGGAATTTGAGCGCCTTAAAGAGTTTGGTATACGAGCCTCAAAGGAAGGCGATAAAGTAACTTTTACTTTTAAAGAGCAAGCTACAGAAGTAGCACTAACCGCAGACGCTATAGAGGGCTATATAACCAGCCTGGGAGACTTGGAGGGCGTACAAGGTTCTATGGCTGTGCAGATGGACACGCTGGGCGGTAACGTATCAAACCTTACTGACAACTATAATAAGCTGCTTACGGCTATTGGCGAAACAGACGCTTATAGTAAGGCTATTACGTCAATGTCCAAGACCCTTACCACTATGGAAAAGATGGTAAAGGTAGGCAGGGAAATTGAACACGGGACAACCTGGATAAGCTCAATAGCTGAATGGACAGAAGCCTACCAGCTTGCACTTATGAGCCTTTTCGGTGTAGACTATTTAGACCAATTAGCGGACGGTATAGACAAGACGGATAAAGCCACTTTAGAAGTACAAGCGTTTAGAGAAGAGTTAGAGAAGCTAAACGAAACTGCGGGCTGGTCTTTAAGCTACGGCATGGAACAAGCCGGGGACAGTATAGAAGACGTAGGCAAGAAAGCAGAAAAGGCTACAGAAAGTTTTGTACGCTTAGGAAAAGAAATACGCAAAAACAGAACTTCTAAAGAGACGGGCGAAGCTCAGTTGAAGGGGACTTTTGATTTTCGGCCCGGTACTGAATTCGGGGACATCATACGCATAGACCCAGAGATACAAAAGACCCTAACAGAGAACCAGGAACAGCTAAGACGATTTGAAGAGCAGTTAGCTTTTACAGCTCTAACCGCTGAGACTTTCGGCGGGGTATTGCAAAGCTCTTTCGATGCGGCGTTAATTAACGGGGAAAACTTTTTCGATGTATTCGGGAAAGCACTAAAGCAAATGATAGCCCAACTTGCAGCGGCGGCGGCTTCTGCCTTAGTTCTGTCTACTATTCTAAGCGTGTTTACGGGTATTGGTATTGGCTCTACGTTTAAAAATATATTCTTTGGAGCTAAAGACGCCGGTTCCGGAGGTTTAGGCGGGGGCTTTGGCCAGTTGATTCTGTCCGGTACGGACCTTACTTCAGCTATTAACAGAACGCAGACCACTACACGCCGGACCAATGGGTAGTAAATACCGCGCTAAGTTTACGGACGATCCGGGTACTTATACCTGGATAGTAGACATTATAGACACCCAATACGAAAGCTACACCGATAGAGTAGAGGCAGACGGCGGGACGGTTCTAAATATCGAATGTCTGCCCGATGCACTTTTAGAGCTTGTAGAGTATAGAAAGCTCGTAACGGGTCCAAATGGCTTTGACCTTATATACGGCAATAGGGGGGACGATGCTTTTAGAGGGATAAAGGGAAGCCGCGTAAACTTGACCTTTATAGCCGAGGACAGTACAGACCTTACCTTTTTACACGCCGTAGCGCAGACCCAAGAAGATAGGTACTTTATACAGATACAGCGTAACGGCTCTCTGTTTTGGCAGGGCTTGGTCCTTCAGGACCTTATGCGGATTCCTTACAATGCCTTCCCGTTTGCTGTAGAGTTCCAAGCTACTTGCGGCCTTGGCCGTTTGGAAGGTATAGAGGAAGAAATACCTACTAATAAGTTCAGCAACTTCCTTACGCTGATTACCTATATGCTCGGTGAGCAGGACAGTTTAACGGGCAGTACGGACGAGTTTATACGGACGTCTGTAAGATGGTTCGAGGACCAGATGCACACGGGAACGCCGCCGGACTATTTGGATGCGTTAGGCTGGTCTATCACTAACAAAGAATACGCGCACCAACTAAAGCAGGAAGATGGGACCTATAAGTATAGGACTTGGTACGATCTACTGGAATGCATTATGCACACTTTCGGCGCTCGGATATTCTACGCGGAAGGGGTTTACAACATTATACAGATAAGCGAGTACGCTAATAGCCCAAGTAAGTACAACGTATACCAGAAAAACTACAGCTTAGGAACAAGCATAACAGACCCTACCACGGCCACGGGTATAAGCTCTACGGCTACGCCTTGGAACACTTTTATAAACCTCAGCGCTACGGGCGGAAACCATGTTCTTAACGGCTCAGAATACGGCTATTTACCGGCTATCGGTACGGCCAGGGTAGAATATAACTTCGATGAGCTGTTAGCGCCTGAGCTACGGGAATGGATTAGGACAAGCGGGACCGAGGTTACTTTAGGAGTTTTACCAGATGCCGGGCGCTATGATATTTCTTTTGAGCAGGGTAATTGGAAGGTTCAAAATAGCAGCGGGTCCGATCAAGTATTCAGATGGAGGCAGACGGCGCGGGTAAAGTTTGAAACTACGTCTACTACTTACTATTTAAATACTCAGGGCGGCGGCTTTGTTTGGGGTACTACGCCGGTAGAGATTGTTATAATGGCTAACAACATTATTCAAGCTCCGGCCGGGTCTACAATCTTCAGCGGGTCCGGTGAGATTATGGGCGTTATATCGCCTCTAATGTCTATTGCCTTCGGTAATACTGCGCCGCTTCCGGATAATGGTACTTTGTTTGTGCGTAGTACGGTTACTCTTTTAAACCCGAATAATAACACGGCGCACCCAGATTTAAGTTTAGTGGCCATTACTTCGGGGTCTGCGCCTAATCTTGAATACAAGTACCGAGGGACCGAGGTAATAGTAAGAACCTCTAATACGGCGGCTAACGGCGCTTTAGGTAGGCTGAAGTCTTTTGAGTTTGAAAGCAATAACGTAACGCTAACTACGGCTACCGAGGTCAAAGAATATCCAGAGGTATTTATAGGGGACGCGGTAAGCACTACGAACAATACTAATGGCGAAATAAAGGTCTATAATGTAACGACCGGAAGCAGCGAGAAGAGCGCAGACTGGAACACACGCGGGACGGGTTCGGGGGACTTTATACACGCTCTGAAACTTAAAACGGCTATGGGCATCTTTGAAATCCCGCGCCGATTGTTTGACATTAAGTACCGAGGGGGGCACCCAGGCTTTAAGTCTTTCTACTTTGGTAATAAGCTATACATCTGGAACTATTTAAAGACAGATGCACGGGCCGGGCGCTTTGACGTTGAAGCATACGAGGCGGCAATAGAAAGCACTATACAAAGCGTAGATATAGACGATGTGCTAAACGTGCCTACGCCTTACGTCCCTGCGGGTTCTCTGTTCGGTAAGACTATAGACCTGAGCGGCGGCGTTAGCGATACGATAAGCATACTAACAGCCCAAGCAAGTGGGACCGTTACAAGTTTGGCCGTAGGCGAATTAAACACGCCTTTAGGGTATAAGGGGGACATCATAAGAGTTCTGCGCTTAGATGGGTCTTTCGACCTATTCACGCTAACAGAAAACGCCTTGCAGGGCGCTACTTCTATAAGCGTAGAAAGCACAGCGCTAACCGAACCAATAGAGGCCGGGGCTATACTTCAGCGGTCGGCGGTAGACAATGCTAACCGCTCTTATGCTTTGAAGCTGTATGATATTACGCGGTTTACTCAGGCGGAGTTATTACTATTGGAAGAAGGCGGCGGATTTGAGGACCCGGCAGATATTCAAGCCTGGTTAGACTTCTCAGCGGGCGGCCATAACTTCAGCGCGGTAGATGTAGCCATGACCGAAAAAGGCAAATTTGCTACGGTCTTTAACGGTACCAGCTCTTACCTGGCTAACTCTACTTTAGACGTAACGCAGCCTTTTACTATTGCTTTCGCGATAAACCTAAAGGAAACGAACACGGGCCGCTATATCATTAGTTCAGACGGCAGCAGCGGGAAAATATTTGACATCTACACCGGGACCGGCGATAATGTTACTATAAGGGTAGGGGCTACTTCTCAGACCGCACAGATAGCGCGTAACGAGTGGGTAATATTCCAGCTTGTAGCTAATGGGTCCAGCTCAAAGTATAGGCAGAACTTAGATAGCTATACTTCGCTAACCTTGGGAACGGATCATATAAAACATCCTACTATTGGGTACGATGGTTCCAGCGGCTTCTGTGAAATGGACCTAACGGCCGTTTGTATCTTTGAAAGAGTATTAACCGATGACGAGTTGGACGGCTTGTTTATCAATCTTGAGGCCCGTATTTAATGGCGTTAGATAAATATGTAGATGCTTCTTTGGTCTTGGTCCCTTCTGGGCGCAAGGCTGGGAAGGCTTATAGCCAAATACCTACAGATGGGGACGGGGACCTAACCCTTAGTCGTGCCTCTATTAAGACCGAGGTAGACACCAGCGGCAACGTAGTGAGCTTGGCGGACAATGTACCGGGTTTGGACTTCTCTTTAGGGGCTTGCCCTTTTCTTAGTTTAGATCCGCTCAGTACTAATATCTGCCTATACTCTGAGGACTTTAGTAATACATGGGCCACGGCTGCGGGTGCAACTGTAGCAACAGATACAACAGTAAGCCCAGGGGGAAGCGATACGGCCGATACTCTTACTTTAGACGGCTCAGTAACAAGCCGGGTAGAGCAGTCTATAACTATGTCTACCTCTACCGTTTACACTTTGTCCGTATGGGCTAAAGTAGCAACGGGTACGAAAGACTTTAGGTTAGCTTACAACGATGGAAGCACGACCACGGCCAGCAGCGATTTAACGGCTACTACAGACTGGCAGCGCTTTGAATTTACGTTCACTACAAGCGCAAGCCATACCAACGAGGAAATAAGGATAACCAATAACACCGGGGCGGACCCTGGGGACCTTATAGTATGGGGCGCTCAGTTAGAGTTAGGGGACTACGCTACGGGCTACATTCCTACAACAAGCGCGGCGGTAACTCGGCAGCCTGATGTATTTAGCTTGACGGACCTTATAGCTAACGGCCTTTTAGGTGCTACCGTTGGGACGATGTACATAAAGGGAAAGATAAACGTAGAGACGGGTAATGCAAATCTGTTTATCCTATCGGACGGAACCGCAAATAACCGTATAAGGCTTAGCCAAAACCTTATACAATGCACTACGGCCGGGAGTAATGCTAATATAACCGGCGTCTTTACGGCTGACGCTGACGGCTATGACGATGTTAATTTTGCAGTAAGATGGAACGGAACAAACGCCAAGGTCTATTTAGACGGCACGGCCGCAGCTGCGGGTACTGCTGTATTTACTGCTGGCGCTGCTCTAACTGAGTTTGAGCTAAACGGCAAGAACGATACGAGCTGGATAAAGGAAGTACTATTCTATACTACTGCTTTGTCTGATGCGGATATGATCACTTTAACTACTCCATAGATGCCAGTACCTCCAGTTATACAGATGTATCGTTACGTCATGGGATCGGGCGGCGGCGTTTCTAACCTTTTGCTTGGCTCTGAGGAATTGGGCAGCACGGGCGTAGGGCGATGGAATCAGAACTTGATGAACGCCGTAAACTCTGACCAGGTAAACAACCCAGAGGGAACAGAACAGACGGCCGACCAGTTAGATTTTCAAGCGTCTAAAACTGCGAGGATTACACAAGATGTTACCCTTGTAGCAGGGACGGAATATACCTTCAGCGTATGGGCAAGGGCGGCAAGTGGTACGCAGGATTTTAGATTGAGCTACTGGGATAATGTAGGAAGAAACTTCGGTACGTCTGCTCACACGGCTTCGGCTACTTGGAGCCCTACTACTGGGCGTTACTCTTTCACCTTTACGGCCGCAACGAGCGGCACTTTTAGTATGTATATTCAGAACGCTACGGACGCAGTTTCACGAAGAATATACTTTTGGGGGGCTATGTTGAACGTAGGGGCAACGGCAGCGGATTATATAAAGACGGAATTTATTGGCCCAAGCTCACCAGCTACGCCGCTAATGGAATTCGGGGACAACTTCGCGGGGGTTACGGCTTATTATTCTCTAAGAAGATTTACAAGGGGCGCAGACAACAACGCCATACGAGTTAGAAGGTCAAGCGATGACACCGAGCAAGACATTGGCTTCGATGCGAACGGGGACTTGGACACCACGGCTCTGCTTGCTTTTGTGAATGCGGATGTGGAAAAGATTGTAAACGGAGATTTTGCAACCGATAGCAATTGGACAAAAGGAACGGGGTGGACTATTAGCGGAGGCACTGCAAATTGTGACGGA
>Ga0208162_1001952_pt1 | contig 10342 bp, 1 predicted proteins | sample CB_VirMetaG_4_FD_184539 | JGI IMG/M metagenome (GOLD analysis project Ga0208162, IMG submission 184539) | Freshwater to marine saline gradient viral communities from Chesapeake Bay - CB_1508_1M Viral MetaG (SPAdes) (version 4) | ecosystem: Environmental > Aquatic > Marine > Coastal | place: USA... | reverse complement strand
AATATAGGTAAAGTACAAAGGTCTCATGCGAGTGCTGGGTCTATCAAGGTAGGTGGTGCAGGCAGAAGTAATGCTACACCAAACCTAGACCAAAACAAGATATTTTTAGGGGATAGCAACAACAGGTCGGTATCTACTGCGCTTAGTAACATTGGTCTTTCTAGCTTCAATAATGATGCTGGATTTGTTACGAGTACAGGTGATAACACCTTTGTAACGTCAGCCTCATTCAATACTGGAGATGGTGTTCTTACCCTTACTAGAAACGATAGCAACACAGTTACTGCTGACTTGGATGGTAGATTTTTACAGCTATCAGGGGGTATTCTTACTGGAGATACAAAGTTAAGAGGTGGTGATTTATTTTTAGATGCTGCAGCAGTAAATGGTACAGGTAATAGAAGAATAAGGTTTACAGAGGGTTCGTCTACCAGTGCAGGCTTTCAGGGTGGATATATCTATTATGATGGTGATGCTAATAAGTTGCACTTGGGTATGCACGATGCTAATGATTCAAATACCGCAAATGATTTAGATGCTATAACCATATTAAGAAGTAACCAAAATGTAGGTATTGGATTAGATGCCCCTACTCAAAAACTTCATATTAATAAAGCATCAGTATCTTTAGCAAGGTTTACTACTACTGCAACAGGTCTTAATGATACGGATGGTGTTGCTATAGGGTATGATGACTCTACAGGTGCGGTTTTTTGGAATCGTGAAAACAGCAACCTTGTCTTCGCAACTAATAATATCTCAAGGCTTACTGTAGAATCGGGAGGTGATGTAGATATATCAAATGACCTTAATATTGATGGTTCCTTTACAAACACTAACGGTAACGCTAGTTGGAGAAAGTCAGGCACTAATTACACAGTAACTTGGATAGATGATAAGACAGTTAAGTTTGTAAAAACTGCTAGTTCTTATGCAGCTACCACACCATACGGTGAACACCAAAACTTCATAGCTACCTTTTCATTTAAAACTAGTAACGCTACTCATCTTGGGTTGGTTTATCATGGTCAAAACTCACCATCAGAAGATGGCTACAATGTAATTATACGAAATTCAAATACCGTAAGAGTTCAGAAAAGAGAGACTAATGTCGGTCAATCTTATCTTATAGGTGGTGTCGGTGGTACTACTATTTCAGGTGTAGATATAGATGATGGCAACTGGCACAGAGTTACCGTACAAGTTATTGGTCAAAAAGTACGAGTAGATATTGATGGTAACCAAATTATCAATAGCAGTTACAGCGACACCACATTTACAGAGGGTGGTGTAGGTTATATCGCTTATGACGGAACTGTAGAGTTTAATAACCTTGAGGTTCAAGAGATACCCTCAACCACGTTTTTAGACACACTTAATTTAGATGGCATATCTCAGGGTGCTAGTGACACTGTGGCTCTTATGTGGGATCAAGGTAGAAACGTCACCTACAGAACACTTGGTTCTAATGCTTTTAATAGTACTACCATACCTACCAATAATAACCAACTAACCAATGGTGCAGGGTACATTACTGGATACACCGAAACAGATCCAGTGTTTAGTGCGAGTGAAGCGGCTAGTATTACGTCTACAGATACTACTCAATGGGATGCAGCTTACACCTATAGTCAAGTAGGTCATCTTCCGTTAACAGGAGGAACCATTACAAGTGACTTAACCGTATCAGGAAACCTTACAGTTTCTGGAACGACTACTACGGTAAATAGTACAAGCGTAACGGTTGCCGATAATAACCTGACTCTAAACGCTGGAGAGACAGGAGCTGGTGTTACATCATCAACATCTGGTATCGTTGTAGACAGGGGAACAGAGGCAGACTTTGCGTTCTTATTTGTTGAGAGTGATGACAGATTTAAGATTGGAACGAGTGGCAACCTACAAACGGTAGCTACTAGACAGGATGATGGAACAGCCACAGATGGTGGTATCATGTTCTTTAACAATACTGATAAGAGGTTAGATAACTCCTCAAATGCCACTTTAGATGCTAGTGGTAATGTTACTGCTGCATCTTTTGTTAAGGCATCTAATAGTGGTGGGTTTCTAAAGGCGGATGGTACAGAAGATACATCTACCTATCTGACATCATACACCGAAACAGATACGTTGTCAGATGTAACTGGTAGGGGAGCATCTACAACAGATACAGTAAGTTTTGACAAGTCTTCAGCTAGTAGCGGTAATGCGCTTAGAGTGCTAGGTGCGGTAGGCAACATAGACTTTTCGTATTTAGGAACACAAATATCCTTTAGCGCACAAAGTACTATTACGGCTGGTTCAAATGATTTGTATTTAGCTGGCGGTCAGGTAGTAGTGGATACTAATCTGTATAATGATGGTGACGCTACTGTTACTGGTAGTATAACCGCAGGATCTATAGTAAAAGATGGCGGTACTTCATCTCAGTTCTTAAAGGCTGATGGTAGCGTTGATAGCAATACTTATCTTACTTCTTTTGATATAACCACGCAAACAGATCCTAAGTATCTTAGAAGCAATGCTAGTGATATTGCATCAGGAAGTATTACTTTTAATGCTACAGGAGCAGCTGCTACTTTTGGTGCATCAGCAGAGGGTTCTTCGTATACGCCAACGGAAGGTGGTTCGACAGCTACTAGATACTGGTTAAGATTTGATAAAACCAATAACGCATCGTATCCATACTTAACCAACAGAACACCAAGTGGTGATGTAGCTATATTTACAGGTACTGCAGCAGCTGGTGCAGAAAATGAACACTTCAGGATTAAGGGCGGTGACGGAACCGTTGATGCGTATTTTACAAATGCTAATGTAGGCATAGGCATTAGTAGCCCTACTAGTGAGCTTGATGTGGAAGGAACAATTACTTCTAACAATCTTATACTACAAAACCTTACAAGTAACACATCTGATACTACTGTTTTAACACTGAATCAAAGTCAGAATGTTCGGGTAAGAACACTTGGAGCTAACGCATTTAACAGCACCACGATACCGACTAACAATAATCAGTTGACTAATGGCGCTGGTTACATTACTGGATATACCGAGACAGATACATTAGCAACAGTGACCGCAAGGGGTGCATCAACTTCAACATCATCAACATTCAGTGGTGGATTGGTGGCTTCAGGTGGCATATCGGGTCTTACATTAGCAAACGGAATATCGGGGAGCAATTTTAATATATCAGGTGTTAATCAACTTTCAATTAATGATCCTGGCGAAGGTATTGTCTTTGGTGGTGGAACAAGTGGAGACATTACGCTTGCAGTAGTAGATGATGCAAGCGACAACATTCTAAGGCTTAGTGGTACCAACGCAACAATGCAAGTAGGTACAAATACAGTATTTCACGATGGTTACCATCCAAATGCTGATGCACTTACTACATCAAGAGAAATAATACTTGGCGGTGACCTTACAGGTTCCGCTTTCTTTGATGGGTCTAGTGACATCACTATATCTGCTCAAGTATCGAACAATAGCCATACGCATGACGATAGATACCTACAGCTATCAGGTGGTACGATTGCTGGTAATTTAAATTTAGGAAATGACTCTGTTGATAGGAATCTAAAAGTTTATCATAGTGATAATACCTATACAGAAGTCAGAGGGTTTGGTTTATATTTTAGCAGATATTCTTCATATATAAGACCTACTGTTGACAATACAAAAACCATGTATTTTGGTACTGATACGTATACATGGGCAAATATAAACTTTGATGCTACTGCGGTAGCTTTTAAGAATAATGGAACTAACAATCTTGTTATAACCTCAGGTGGTGATGTAGACATTACAAATGACCTTGATGTGGGTGGCACATTAACCCTTGATTCGGTAAGCACTTCAACTAGCGGTGTAGTTAGTGCGCTATTTCATGATCAAGGTGGAGTAATAACAAAAAGAGTTCTTGGTTCTAATGCGTTTAATAGTACCACGATACCGACCAATAATAACCAACTTACTAATGGAGCTGGTTACATTACGTCATTTGATATTACTACACAAACTGATCCTAAGTATTTAAGGAGTGATGCGGATGATACCACTACAGGTAATATTACAATAGGCAAGGCAGACCCTTTTTTAGCATTAAATGATACAAGTACCAGTAATTCTACCAACTTAACATCTTATCTTAGTTTTCGAGCGCAGGGAACTGAAAAAGGTTTTGTTGGATTTGGTAGTGGAAGCAATAATTATTTGTACCTTAGAAATAGTGATGGACGAATAGATATACAGGGTACAACTGGCATATATTTAAATAGTGATACTACGCTTAGCGGTGACTTAGATGTAACAGGTGGTGACTTAACTTTAGGAACAGATTCTATTGCTTCAAATATCAATGCTGTTGGAGATGTTTTAGTACTCAAAGTAGATTCAAATGAGAACTCAGGCGGTACGCCAAATATGCAGTTTAAAGTTGGTGCTGCTACTGAATTAACTTTAAATGGGTCTAGTGCAACTTTTGCTGGTGACCTTACTGTTGATGGGGGTGGGACGATAGCTTTAGACTTAAACGTAGGTGGCGCTGTTAAAGGTAATGCAGGAACAAGAGCAGTTTCAATCGGCACAGCAGGTTCAGTTATTGGAGGACTGCAATTATGGTCAACTACATCTGGCACTAGTTATGTTCAGTTTGGGGATGAATCAGGAACACCATCTAACCACTATCGTGGGTATATGTCATATACCCATGCCAATGACTCAATGGCTTTAGGCACAGCAGGTGCTACTAAGGTTACGCTAGACTCTTCAGGTAACGTAGGTATTGGAGATGTGCCAAAAACACAACACTCTAATGTAACCGATAGTTTAAATGTTGGTAGTCATCTAACTTTCCAACGTACAAAAGATAGTTATATAGCAAGTAACTTCTATTATAACAGTAGCGATGTAGGTAAAAGTATAGCTTCGGGATGGAGTCCTTTATATCTGCAAGATGTAGTTAATGGTAAACATCAATGGTATAACGGTACTGCAAGTGCAACTGGTGCTGACCAAACAGTTAGTCTACAGCCTTTAATGACTATCGACTCAAGCGGTAACGTAGGTATTGGTACTACTAGTCCTAGTGCAAAGCTAGATGTAAATGGAATTAGAGCAGGTAGAAGTTGGCATATAAGTAATAGAGCAGGTATAAGATTGGATTCAAATGGAACTAGTTATCCATCTGACTTGCTTTTTGGTCATACAGCTGCCGCTAATCAAACAAGCTGGACAGGTGTTTACTGGTCTCTATCATCTAGAGCAGCGGCTAATGACAATAAGTTTTATTTCTACAGAGGGTCAGGGAATCCTACTGGAGGCTCTGAATCAATTTTAATGACTCTAGATCCTAGCCTTAAAGTAGGTATTGGTACTACTACGCCTGCTACAGAATTGGATGTAGATGGAACTACAACTACGAATAAATTAGTCGCTGATAATACATCCACTATAGGTTTTTCTAACTTAGCCAACGCCTCTATACTGGCAGGAACAACCAGTTTAGGTATCGGTATAGACAATAACGAAATAAGAAACAATGGAGGAATCCTATACATTGGTACTATTGGTGCAAATAACATTGACTTTGGTACAGGCGGAACTAATGGTCAAGTAGTTATCCAATCTGGCGGTAACGTAGGTATTGGTACTACTAGTCCTAGTTCTAAATTAGAAGTATCTGGCGGTGATTTGTTCAGAACATTACAATTAACAGGTACAGCTCCTGCTCTCTACCTTAAAGATACTGGCTCTACAACACAATGGCACATAGCAAATAACGATGGTCTACTTTATCTTCTTAGAGATACAGATAATGACGGTTCTTATAACAGCATTTCTGCTTATTGGAAAGCTAACGGAGATTATGTACATAATGTTGGTAACGTAGGTATTGGTACTTCTAATCCTTCTCAAAAACTTCACGTTGTAGGGAAAGCTCTTATTACAGACGATATACAGCTTACAGGTAGCAACCCAAGATTAGACTTTAATACCAATGGAGCCAGCTCACTAAGATTTTACGATACTACAAACGCTGCCGAGCGTATGCGCATTGATTCAAGCGGTAACGTAGGTATTGGTACTGATTCGCCTAGTGGGCGTTTGTCGTTGACTGCTCCAACTGGCAATGGAATAATAAATTTTGTTACTGGTTCACTAACATCAGATTCAATAAGGATTGAAGCTGGTGGTTCTACAACTAATTGGCTCGAATATCGTGGGTATCTAGGACACGCATGGTTTGTAGACGCCACAGAACGTATGCGCATTAACTCAAGCGGTCGAGTAGGTATTGGTGTAACAGATCCTCAATATATGTTACACATGAGAAGCGCTACAAGAACTGATGTTCAAGTTACTTTAGACGCTTATGGATCTGGTGCTACAGATGGCGCACAATTTGGTATACAATCTGCGGGTGCATATATTTGGAATTTTGAAAATAGTGACTTGTATTTTGCTACCAATAACAGCAGAATAATGACGTTATCGCCTGCTGGTAACGTAGGTATTGGTACAACATCGCCCTCAAATCATGGAACAAATGTAACAACACTTGAGGTAAAGGGTACAGGTTCTACAACAGCAGGTATATTAAAAGCCACAAACGGTAATGGTCTTAGTGCTGGTATGTTATATGCAACCGCAAGCGAAACTCTTGTAGGTTCTTTTACTAATCATGGTTTAAAATTTATTGTAAACAATGTAGGTGTTGCCTCATTTGATACGGCAGGTGATTTTGCTATAAATAATGACCTTGATGTTGACGGCATAATACACGCAAACAGTAGAATAACATTTGACTATGGTGGTGGTCATTACTTTGAGGCAGGAACAAACAGTCTTAGCTACAAAGCTTCAGGTGGCACTGCTGCTATGACCATTACTAGCGGTGGCAATATGTCGCTAAACGGCACATTAAATGTTGATAGTACTGCTACTGTCGCAGAAGATGCTGATGCCTTATTAATAGTAGGTACTACTAGGACTAGCAGTTATACTTCAAGTGATACAAAATTAGAACTTAGAGGGAAAAATCTGCAGTCAGGGTCTCAATATTATGGAGATTATGGTCAGCTCTTGTTTAACTCAACAACTAATTACACTGGTTCGGCAAGAGACTTTTTATTAACAAACGCTCTTGAGACAAGTAAATTTGCCATAATACAAGGAACGTCACAAAATCTTGCGCCCACTATAGGAGCTCAGGGAGCATTAAGTAATGGTACGGCTAGATTTGTTATAGACAGTGCAGGTAACACAGGTATTGGTACTACTAGTCCTAGTACCTTATTAGATGTAAGAGGAGAGGTTAGTATAGCGCAAGATGATTTATACGGTTTAAGATTTTATAATCAGGTTAGGAATAATTGGTCATTTATAGGTAACGATGTTTCCGATAGTTCAAGCGCAAATTTACGATTTGGAGATGCTACTGGAGAGGTAATGAGAATTACTGGCGGTAACGTAGGTATTGGAGAAACAAGTCCTGATGCAAAGTTACGTATAAAAGGCACTGGTGGAGTATCTGGGCTTACTTTTAAAACAACAGATGCGTCTAATAATGAAACTTTCTTTATTGTTGATGGTGGTCGGGCAGGGGTAAGATACTATCCCTTTACTATAGGCATACCTAGTTCTACAGCAGCAGCAACCAACGCACTCTTTCAGGTAGAAGAAGCGGGCTTGCTAACAGTTTTAACTTCAGGCAATGTAGGTATTGGTACTACTAGTCCTACTTACAAACTTGATGTAAACGGAGGAATTAAATTAAACGGAGCATCAGCGCTTACAAACAGTGCTTATTTTGTTGGCGCTCCAAGTCATGGATTTAGATGGAATAGCTCTGACGATTTATACAATAACGTCATCATGTACGACGATGGCGATATGTACGTCAGAGGTGACGTAGGTATTGGTACTGCTTCGCCTAGTACTGAACTTGATGTAGAAGGCACTATAACCAGTAATAACTTAAAGCTACAAAATCTTACTAGTAACACAAGTGACACTGCTGTTCTTACAATAGATCAAAGTCAAGACGTTAGGGTCAGAACACTAGGTAGTAACGCTTTTAATAGTACAGATTATAGTAATGCTTCAAATTTAACATCAGGAACATTAAATGCAGATAGACTATCTTGGGCTACAAGTGATGATTTTTCAGGAACTTATTCCATAGTTTGGAGGGCTACAAACACGCCTTACACTGCTTCTTGGTTACAGGTAAGAGGTTCAGATGATTCTTTGCTAACAAGAAATATAATTGCTGATGGAGATATAACTGCAGATAATGGTGTTTTTACAGAAAAAGTAGGGATTGGTCAAACAAATTTAAGTGCAGACGTAGGACTTTATGTAAAAAAAGCAGCAGGCACTGTAATTAAATCAGAAACAACAGCTACTAACGGTAATCCTGATGTTTTAATAGTTGATGCTGATAATAATAATGCTAGAGCTTCATTACAGGTTCAAGGTAATGGAGGAGCAATAGAATCACTATGGGTATCTAGCTCTGGCAACGTAGGTATTGGTACTACTAGTCCTACTACTCCTTTGCACGTAGTCGGTAATATATATTCTAGTACGAGAGTTCAAGGCGGAAGTACTACTATAGGAAGCGCTACTATTTCAAGTACTAATTTTGCCTCTATTGGGTCTAATTCAAGTGGTGTCGGTATCGCAATCTCTAGGGACGGTAATCCCTCAACCTATCCTGACCTGATTATTAATTCAAGCGGTAACGTAGGTATTGGTAATTCAAGCCCGACTGATAAGTTGCATTTAGGAACAAATTCAGGTGGAACGCAATTAAAGATACAATCAAGCGCAACTACTAATAACTGCATTTTACATACCATTGGCACAACTGACAGTTGGCGATTAGGTATGAACCTTACTTTGACCAATGGTAGTTATGAGTTTTATGATGATATAAATAACGTATCTCGTATGCTCATAGAATCAAGCGGAAACGTAGGTATTGGTACTACTTCGCCTACTAGTGAACTTGATGTAGAAGGCACTATAACCAGTAACAACTTAAAGTTACAGAATCTTGCTAGTAATACTAGTGATACTACTGTTCTTACACTAGATCAAGGTCAAAACGTAAGGGTCAGAACACTTGGTTCAAATGCGTTTAACAGTACTACTATACCAACCAATAATAATCAACTAACTAATGGTGCTGGGTATATAACGTCATTTGACATAACTACGCAAACTGATCCTAAATACCTACGAAGTAATGCAAGTGATACTACTACAGGTGATATTACGATAGGAAAGGCAGACCCTATATTAACCCTTAACGATACAAGCGCGTCTAATGCTACTTCGTTATATTCATTTATTCCTTTTCAATCTCAAGGAACGCAACGCGGTTATGTTGGTTACGGAAGTACAAGTACAGATTATTTATATGTAAGAAATACAAGCGGTAGAGTACAATTAGACGGCTCGTCGGGTGTATACGTACAAAACGGTCTTTACTTCGGTTCGGGTACGGATGCTTTAGACGATTACGAGGAGGGTTCTTGGACACCCACTTATAATTCATCTACTGCAAGTGTAACAAGCGTTACTTACACAAGTGTAACAGCAGGAAGATACATCAAGATTGGAAACGTGGTTCACGTATGGGGTCGTATCGAAACAGATACACTTACTTGGTCAGGAACAACAGGTGCAGTATATGTTGAAGGTCTTCCATTTACTGTGACAGATGTTTTTTCAGGACCAAGTTTTTATGCAGGATGTATTGGGTACGCCACTGCTTTTGCAGGTGAAGAACCAAAAATGTTGGGTATTCATGGAACTGAAAGAATTTATTTATATTATCATTCATCTACCACATCAAACATTTCAAACATTAGCGTTTTAGATTTAAACACTGGAACAGGGGAAAATGATTTGATGTTTCAAATAACTTACAGAACAGGTTAATATGTTAGAAAAACAAGAATCTTATTCAAGCATTGAACTCAAAGAGCATGGTCAAGTACAGCTCCGTAAAACTACAAGAATAATAGAAGACGGTAACGTACTATCTGAAAGCCATCATAGAGAGATTAAGTATCCAGATCAAGACGTGAGTGACCTGCCAGATAACATTCAGGCGGTTATTAACGCATATTGGACTCAAGACGTTAAAGACGCTTGGGCTGAATTTCAACAACAAATAAACGAATAATCACAATGAGCCATATAACCACCCAATACGAAACAGTAAGCATTGATCCTAACGGATCAGTATCAGTACGAGTCAGCAAAATATTTGTTGACGATAACGAAGTAGAAGTAGCAACCGCTAGAGAAAAGCAATATTTTC
>Ga0208162_1001949_pt1 | contig 10344 bp, 4 predicted proteins | sample CB_VirMetaG_4_FD_184539 | JGI IMG/M metagenome (GOLD analysis project Ga0208162, IMG submission 184539) | Freshwater to marine saline gradient viral communities from Chesapeake Bay - CB_1508_1M Viral MetaG (SPAdes) (version 4) | ecosystem: Environmental > Aquatic > Marine > Coastal | place: USA... | reverse complement strand
CCAATCGGCTTGGTGTAAGTGGGATCTGGGCGTCGGATCTATAGAGTCCATCGGTCTGTATCAGAATTATCTATACATTATCTCCAGTCTCGGAAGTGAGCGAGAGTTGACCCGAATAGACATTCGCGATCAGCAGGATATTCCGGGGACTGAGCTTCTACGGCTCGATATGCAGGTCATACCTACAGCGACTTACGACGCAGCCACCGATGAGACCAGACTGCTTATTCCGTTCGATCAAACGGCTGGAGTAGAGGTTTGGGATTTGACCAACGGCCATACGATCCCAGTGGAGCGGACAGCATCCAATGGAGATCTCTATGTTGTCGGGGACTACACTTCTCAGGTGACTGGAGGGACTCTGGTTGTCGGTAAGCCTTACACAATGGATGTCAAGTTATCGACCATCTACCGAAGAGGACAAAAGAAACCAGAAGGTGAAATCGTCCTTACAGATGGCAGACTAACGGTCAATTACATCAACATCGCCTACACCGATACAGTTGCATTTACTGTTGAAACATCAAGTCGAGGAAGAGCTACGAAGACGTACAACGCTGGCCCTAAGCAAGGCTACGTGGACGTTAAGTATGGAGAAGTTCCTAAGACATCTGGGCATCTCCGAGTTCCTATTATGACCCGGAATGACAATGCCGAAATCAGAATTAAGAACGACACTCCGTTCGCCAGTAACATCCTCCACGTTGACTGGTTTGGAAAACACAATCCACGAGCGCGGCGAGTATAACGCTCGCCCCTCAGTACTAGAGGACATAGGGGCTATAGCGGCCTCTATGCGTCCTGCTGACAAGCGAGAGGTCAGACTTCTTTCAGGTCAAGGACCTCTCGATGCACTAACTCAATCTTTCGTGCATTCCAGTGTCACCAGAACCCTAAGCTACAAAGATCAACCTCTCATCATGTACGGGACCGCAGAGTTCCAACCGGGAGTAGGGATCGTATGGGGCTTGGGTTCTGAGGCTCTGGATGATCACATTGTCGGGTTTCTGCGAATGTCCCGTCCAGAGGTAGAGGTCCTCCAAGGGTCTTACTCAACGATATTTAACTATGTTCATGCCAATAACGAGCTTCACCTTAAATGGGTCAAGTTCGTCGGCTTCACCCTCTTTGATCCCATGACTCATGAGAGCGGGGAAACAGTGATTCCAATACAAAGGAGCGTTTAATATGTGCAGTATCGGACAGGTATTGCAAATTGGCTTCGGGATGTTGACCTCTGCTGCTCAATCACGGGCGCGTATCGAGGAACAGAACCGACAATATGCAGCCAATAAAGCAGCAGCGGAGGCGTCCTTTGCGGCGTCTAGAGAAACAGCAGCTCTACAGTTCATTCAGAACAACAAGAAGGTACGGCAGGAGCAGTTTGACTTCGAGCTTCTAGGTAAACTTCAAGTCTCACAACTTCAAGCGCAAGCAGGAGCCTCAAACCTCCGAGGAATATCGGTTCGCAATACAATAAGTGATGCCAACGCTCGGATTAGTAAGGACTCTAGGCGTTACATTGATGAGCGTAAGAACATGGCTCAAGCTTACAAGGCAGAGCTACATAACCTCAGGGTATCAATGGTCAACCAGATCAACACAGTGGCTCCCGGTCAGTGGACTCAAGGGGATACTCTAGGAATGATTTCTCCTTTGGTTGGCGGTTTCTCAAGTCTCATGATTCGACGCCAGAACCAAGGATACCAACAGCAACGAATAAGCCAGCTTGGGCAGATCCCGGGCGGTGGAATGTTTGGAGGGACTTACGGTCCTGTCTCGCCATTCCAAGGCGGCTTTGGCTGGACCCAATAAGAGGAAGATAACAGATGGCTAGACAGCCAGTACAACTACCCTCACGGGGCGGGGCTAATGCCTCAGGTGTAGGGAACCGGGCGCAGTATCTGCGGCCAGCTAAAGACACACAGAACTCTCGCGCTCTGTCCAACGCCTTCTCTCAGATGAATAGGGCGTTCAGTCGGATCGCAGCGAACGAAGACCGACTGGAGAACCAACGGCTTGCAGATGAATTTCGCGAGGCGCAAGAAGCTCAGAAGCTACTAGAAGAACGTGCTAAGTTCGCAGGTCAAATGTCTGTTTTGACTGGGGAAGATCAAGCAGCCCTTTACGCTAACAATCCAGCGGCACAGCAGAGCTACTACGAAGGCTCGATCCAGTCTGAGGTTTCTCAAGGATTAGTAGGTATAGCCAACGATTTCAGGGAGCAGCCGTTCTACGGTGACCCAACGAAACAAGCCGAAGCTCGGCAGTGGCTACAGAACTCTTACGCTGAAGCCTTTGGAGATGTCGATCCACTGATCCTTGGCGGTATGCTTTCCCAGATCAACACTCAGTCTGCTTCACTTTTAAAGGAAAACGACAACGAAGTGTTTGCTGTGGCGCAAGCTGAGACCGTCACTCAGATGACCAACTCTCTACATTCAGCAATCGTAAATCTTGATTCTGGGATGTTCTTGGCTGAAGTTGAGACAATGAAGGAAAACGCCTACTTTGATATGGGCGGTCCAACTGGAAACCAGATCACCGTTAAGTCACTCGAAGCGGCGATACGGCAAGCGGCTAACGGTACACAAGAAGAATTCATTCGAGCGAATGAGAACTTTGCGGACCTACTGGCAAACCCAGACTTCATGAACAGCTTGAACACTGAACAGCGTGAGAAACTCCAGACCTCTCTCTCCTCTGCTCGAAATCGGTTTGATGCTAATCTCAAAACATTAGAGTTACGGCGGCAGCAAGCTCAAGAAGTTGAGGCTGCAAGTCTAGATCAGCAGTTGGCATTTGCTTATTTGAGAAGAGATCAAAAACAGATGAACGAGCTGATTAACCTATATGCAAAGATCGATTATAAAACAGATAAATGGGTTAATAGAGCGCAAACAATCATTGATAACTTAGATGTAACAAAAACATCATTTCTTATTGGTTCAGATGTCGATTCTAAGAGAAACTTGGCTTTGGCAAAGCATTACCTTGATGTCAATAATATCGATCAATCAAATATTGCGTTTGTCGAATACGTTATTTCACAGCAGTCCAATCTAACTGAGAAGGACTTCGATGCTTTGATGAGTTACTCACCAAATCTCAATGTCGAAGCCTTTAAGCATCCAGCGTATCTATCAGCTACCAAACACATGGGCGCTTTAGGAGACTTGGTAAACTCGCTACTGGCAGATGGCTCTGATGAATTGGCTAGGATCTTGCCTGAGTTTGAGGTCACAGGTTTCGATGGAACCTCGATTTTCAAGAGGAAGATGTTGGCGACGATGAGCGAGTATCTGACAGAAAATCAAGCCAACTACCCAGCCGGATACGAAGCTCAGAAATCTGTCATTAACGACGCCGTTGCATTCGCACTCAACGACTTCTTAGATGAGACAGAAGAAAACGGAGTTAATCTCATTGACCGTATGAGGGGGCCTGATGGGCTGTTACCTCAGGCGCTGGTCAACGACCCTGTATTCAAATCGTATTTCACGAACAGCGGCTACGAACAGCAAGCTCAACAAGCTAGAGCAATCATACGAGAGGCCGAAGATAGAGCGATAGATATGCTCCCTTCAAGCGTCGAGATTGATCCTGCCTTAGACCAACAGCAACCGTTTACCTTTGAGGCTCCTTCTCAGATCCAAACACTAGAAGTCCCGACCAGTGAAGAACCAGCAAACCCTATGACTAATAGGGCAGGTAGTCGCCAGAGAAGCGCTTCATCGGTAACTCCTACAACAGAAATTGAAGTAGTAAATAGCAGTCCAGAGACCGTAGATGTAATTCCGGCAGAAATGCCACAGATTGCTCGCGAAGCTAACGCAGCGGATCCTGAGGGAGTTGCATCGGCCAAAACTGCCTCAGAGTTTGCGAAAGCCTACTTAGGCCAGACGGAAACGGATAACCACAAGGTTCTTACTGATTTCATTAAAGAGGCTGTTCCAAGTTTTAATGATGTCCGCAAAACCGCTTGGTGTGCTGGTTTCGTAAATGCCGTTCTTAATCAAACGGGCGATGAAGGAACCTCGAAGACGGATGGTGCGTTGTCTGCTCGTTCGTTCCTCAACTGGGGCAAGAGCGTCAGTGAGCCTCAGGAAGGTGACGTGGTTGTCTTATGGCGCGAGAGTAAATCGAGCTGGAAAGGTCACGTAGGCTTCTTTGCTGGGTTCGATGATAACGGGGACATCTTGGTCCTCGGTGGAAACCAAAACAACTCCGTATCAATCAAGAGCTACGATAAGGACCGTCTCCTCGGATATCGCCGCTCAGAATAAGGAAAGCTAGATGGTCGATGACAATCTGACCCTCGCACAAAGTTCCGCGAGGCTACGAAGGCAGACCTTTGAGCGGCAGCAAGAAATAGAACTAGAAAGGGAGCAGCTCGAAGCATCGGCTGCTCTCGCTGCTTCTAAGAAACAAGAGGAACAAATCCTCGAAGTTCCTGCACCAGAGGAAACCCCTAAACCTACGCCTGAAGTCGATCCTTACTTTCAGACGTTAGAAACAGATCCAGAGATCGTTCGAAACGCTCTCAATGAAAACCCTGTGATCCGTGAAGCCAACCGTATGATCTATGGTGACGCAATGATTGCTCAGGTTATGCAAGCACGGGACGGAGGTAATCTAGGTTCGATACAAAACACGATCCAACCTGCTCCAGTGATCCAGCTAATGATGTCTGAGTCTGGTCAGTCTGCAATGACCGTCGCTCTCTACATGTACGGCCAGAACGATCCTGTGTTCCTTGCAAAGATGCGAGAAAAGCTAGGACCTGTAGCGTTTACTGCTACGGCAGACGCAGTCAAAGCTCACCAAGGAGCTACAGAGATTAAGACTGTTGAGAACAAAGGCTTCTTCTCTCGTGCTTTGAGTGTTGGAGGTGATATCTCCGGATTGGTAACAAAGCTGGACGGTCCAGAAGCTATTGCTGCTGGTGGTTACATGTTCCTTGGAGCTATGTCAGACCTTGCAAACCAAGTTCCCACGATACCGGGAATGATCATTGCGGCTGACCGCGCTCTTGGAGGACCACTTCCAGAAAACGCACGACAAGGGTTCCTTGAGAACATCAAAAGTGCAGAGCGAATGGAACAATCCCAGCGTGACTTTATCCAAAGACAAGAGGATATAGTTGCTGCTCGGCTCGACACAGTTACAGGTCAAGTTGTAGCTGGTATCACAGAATTTGCCCTTGGTTGGGCAGCAGCCCCTCTCAAGGTCGCGAAAGGCTCAAGTCTAGCGGCAGAGATTGGTAACTCCGCGATCCGTGGAGCTGTGGTTGACAACGCACTCTATGATGATGGCGATGGCAACCTGACCAGTATGCTTCAAGAACTCGGGGTTGTTGAAACCAACCTGATTATTGATCTTCTCTCTCCTGATATGGACGAAAACGTATTCGAACGCCGCCTCGCTGTGACCTTAGAGGGTTTAGCGCTGGGTATCGGTATAGATGCTCTGATCGGCGGTGTTGTCCGAGGCATTCGTGCAGCAAACAAAGGCGATGTAAACAAAGCAGCGGGAGAGTTTGATAAGGCCATAACCAATAGCCTCAAGAAAGCTGATGAAGCTAATAAAGCTGTAGTCGATGATATCAACGCTCGTGCCGAAGAGTACTATAAGAAACTTGCACCTGAGTCCTCAGAAACCGCAGCACCTGTCGATACTCTAGAGTTCAACCGTATTGTTCCATTTAACGAAGCCGACGATAAGATCATAGAAGCCTTCGGAAGATATGCAAAGATCCAAGGCAGAGCGAACGATGCTGACTTGGGACTGGTAGAAGAGCTAACGAATGTTCGAGATCTCCGGTCAAAGATCATTACAGAAGACGTAGCAGACCTTCAGAAGGCTATTTCTGATCGAATCCTTGGCGTCTTCGGTAAAATTCAAGAGCCGAAGAACAGGGCTATGGTAGCGGCAATGTCATCCAAGATCATCGAACGTCATGGCTTTGAGTTCATGAACGCTGATCTTCAGGACGCCTTTAGAGCTGATGTTTCTAAGTGGTCCGACGAACAATCGGCTAACCTCGTGGCTGCGGCTACTCTAGAGGACATGCTGCAAGAGCAATACTTCCAAGTCATTACTGAGCTGGATAGCGCAATCAACACAGGATCCTTCAAGAAGGAGCTGTTCCCCGGAGCAGAGGACGTCGATGACCTGCGTCTGATTAAAGAAAAGATTGTGGCGCAAAGGGCTATTCTACGATCTGGTAGAGCTAAAATCGCAAACCAAGCGGGTCGCGCTCTCAGGATCACAAGGATGCTGGGTAAGCAAGATCAGAAGGTTGAATATGCTGCTCGAAAGGCTGCATGGAAACGAGAGCGTGGCATCATCAGCGATAAAGAAGAGATCGCTCTGATTAAGTCCATCTTGTCGAATATGAAGGACAAGAGTACTCGCGAGATCTCTATGACGTTAGATGAGATCGGTAAGCCTCGGGGCATGGAGAAATGGCTCCGTGTATCGAACGCTAACCTGCTCACAGGTCTTAGAACGCAGTTCTTGATGGTTGGGTCTAACGTAGCCCGTGTTCTCTCGGAAGGTTTGTTCAGAGGTATTCAGGGTGTAATCCTAGAACCTGCAACAGCCATTCGATATTGGAACAACGCAGATCTCCGTAATAAAGCTCTTACTCGTGCCAGCCGACAGACGCAGCAGTCATATCTTTGGTACGCAGCGATGTTCACTAACCTACCTAAAGCACTTAAAGCTGGGTTCCGGTACTGGACGACAGGCGTGTCCGACTTCAACGCGAGAACTTTCGTAGACGAAGGCGATAACCCGTTCGCTGGAAAGACCTTGAAGGAGATAATGAAAGACGATGAAGGGCTTAAGCTCCTTGGTCGATCTGAGTATCTTTATCGCTGGATGGGTAGCGTTGATGAGGCGTTCAAAGAGCTTGTGGTTAGTGCAGATCAACAGATCAGAGCGGCTACGGGTGAATTTGGACCCGGAACTGAGAAGCCTTGGTACAAGGTAACTCAGGATGACATCAATAAAGCCTTAGAAACAAACCCTGATGCGGTCCCCGGTATTGATGGCAGGTTCTCAGATATCGATTCTGTGGAAAGAGCCAAAGAGGCAATGTTCCAGTTTGAGCCAGTCCAAGGATCGGTTCGAGGTCTGGTCCAAGGTGCGCTCACCAAAAGGAACAGGTACTCACTCCTTGCACGTATGCTGGGAATGCGCTTCGTATCAACGCCTCTTGCTGTGATGGAGCAACGGTTTGCAAACGTATTAGCGCCGGTTGTCCTGGGTTTCGAGGGTTTATTTGGTAGCAAGTCAGCTTCTCGATTCAAGGTGGTAATGGGTAAGTTTGCAGCAGACTTAGAGTCTGATCGCATTGAAGTCCGTCAAAGAGCAAGAGCTGTACTCCTGACCAACTCCCTGATCGGTAGCATGGCAATTACTTACTACCTGTCTGGACAGGAGTGGGTGAACCTCGACCCTCGGTCTCCAGATTACATGAAGATCAGAAGTCCGCTTGAACCGGAAGGTAGCAAGAGATGGTTCAACGTCACTGATGCTGAATCTCCATTGAACGCATTCATCATGTGGACAGCACTCTTTGACTCTATCGTAAGAGCAGAGGATCCTACTGATTCCACAAGCCATATGGACATTGTTTCGGCAATGATGACCTTGTTCATCGATGAGACCCTTGAGAAATCGTCTCTTGGAAACATGATGGATTCCCTGTCCGTCCTGTCAGATCCAGAACCTGCGAAGCTGGAGCGTTTCTTGATCCAGCAAGCTACTCCATTCAATCCCTTTGGCTCGTATCAGCGTAAAGCTCTTGGATGGTCTCAGAACGCAGGGGGCAGTGGTTTCGATGGTCGTCCTATCGATTTCGGGGAACGTCTTGGCAAAGCTCTACCTCCGTTCCAGTTATTCTTTGGAGGCGTAAGTAACCGACTGCGTAACCCATTGGGAGAACTCATTAATCCTACTAATGGCATTGTTCCGTTTGTAACGCCTTCGCAGCTCGATGATCCTGTGATTGCAGAACTTGAGTTGCTCCAAGCACAAACAGGCGCGGACTTCTTGCGGCAGCAGTTTACTGTAGATGGACTAGACTACACCAAGCAACTTTGGTCCCAAGGTCAGTCAGTCTACGACCGCGCACAACAACTAATCTCTTCAGGAGAAATTAAAGTTGGTGGGTATACTTTAAGAGAAGCAATGGAAGTTGCGATCAACTCGAAGAGCTACAAGACAGCTTACGCAGCTCATAGAGCAGACTTGGAACGTCAAACTTATGCTCCCGGAACACGTCAGAAACGAGCGTCATACTCATCTCTACAAGATCCTAGAGTTGATATAATGAAGAAACTGCTGGATCTGTATAGAACTAAAGCAGTCGAAGAAGCTCTTAAGACTATTCCTGAGGGTAGAATCCCGGATCTATTGGAGCAGAAAGCAGCCCGTACACGAGACAAGGATGTAGTTAAGTCTGTCTACCAATCATTACAGTAACTGAGGGGTCCTCGTGGCCCCTTTTTCTTTACATATAGATAACAGAGAGTAACGATGCCGAACTTATTGACGGTCAACGAATACAATCTCACGTCCGATCAGAGCGACTTTACGATCAGCTTTGATTACCAGAAGCAATCCTACGTCTCTGTTAAGGTCGAGGATGCTTCATTTGTGGACGTGTCCTCAAACTACTCTGGTGTCTTTACGGACGCCACGACTTATCAGTTTCAAGATGTCAACGGTAACCCTGAGTTAATCCCTTCTGGATACCGGGTAACATTCACACGAGACACAGACATCTCTGATGATCTCTTCACGTTTGCTGCTGGTACTGTAATCCGCCCAGATGCGCTGGGTGAAAGCCTAAAGACGCTCCGAGATTACACAGAAGAAAAGAACGACCAGACAGCTAACGTCACGATTAACATCGCCAACGATGCAATAACAACAGCTACTCAGACAGCTACGACTAAAGCATCTGAGGCCTCTGCATCAGCTACGGCTGCTGCTGGTTCTGCTAGTGCAGCTTCGACAAGCGCAACCAACGCCGCAACCTCAGAGACCAATGCTGGTACTTCAGAGACTAACGCAGCTACGAGCGCAAGTAACGCAGCAACCTCAGAGACCAATGCAGCCACTAGCGAGACCAATGCTGCAACGTCAGCAACCAATGCAGCCACTAGCGAAACTAATGCTGCAACCTCAGAGACTAACGCTGCAACAAGTGAAACGAACGCAGCCACCAGCGAGACTAATGCTGCTGCATCCGAAGCTGCGGCAGAAGCTGCTCGTGATGTCGTAAGAGATGTTATTCTCGGCCAGTTCGCTGATGATGCTGCTGTTGATACCTACCTGTCTGGTGTCAGCTACACCAAGGACACTGGTGACCTATACTTCAACACGACCGACAGTCGGATGAAGGTCTATACTGGGTCTGCTTGGGTAGATGTAGCAAACACAGCCTCCTCGGATGCTGCGGCTACCTCCGCGACTGCCGCACAGACGGCACAAACGGCTGCTGAAGCTGCTCTTAGTACCTTCGTGAACCGCTATCTTGGGTCTTACACGAACGTCAATAATGATGACGCTGAAGTAACTACAGCCAAGTCAAGTGTCATCGATGCTGGTGACATTTACTTCGACAGCACCAACACGATCCTGAAGTACTACGATGGTAGCGCTTGGAACCCTGCGGCTGCTGTTTCCGTACTCAACGCGACGAACCTCGGTAACGTGGGTGACGTTGACTACACAACAGCCCCTCAAGCTGGTGATTACCTCTACAGGAACGCAAGTAACCAGTGGGAACGTAGGGCTGTAGGTGACGTAAAGACTGATCTGAACCTGCCTAATAATGCAGCTTCGGATATCGCGACCAACGCCGGGAACATCGCGACCAACGCCGGGAACATTACGACCCTGCAAGGTCAAATGACTACGGCTCAGACTGATATCTTAAACAACGCTTCAGCGATCTCGAATAATACTTCAGCGATCTCAGGTATCGATACTCGCCTGACCTCTGCGGAGACAACTATTAGCGGCCTACACGCTGTAGCAACCTCTGGCGATTACAACGATTTGACTAACAAACCTGCTGCTGGTGCTTCCTCTGGTTTCGCCATCGCAATGAGCATCGTATTTTAAAGGATAGAAATCAACATGCCTAACATCACCACCGTAGATAATCTCCAAGGCGAGACCAAGGGCTACGAAATCGCCGCATCCACAACATCAGGCGCTGGCACCTACGTGCTTAATGGCATCGCAGCAGCAGATGCGAGCGCTAAGGTCAACAGCCTGATGATCGCAAACAAGAACGCCACAACAGCAGCAGACATTGACGTG